>Ga0169931_10006544_pt1 | contig 17539 bp, 35 predicted proteins | sample Kivu_15m_20L_FD_129675 | JGI IMG/M metagenome (GOLD analysis project Ga0169931, IMG submission 129675) | Freshwater microbial communities from Lake Kivu, Western Province, Rwanda to study Microbial Dark Matter (Phase II) - Kivu_15m_20L... | ecosystem: Environmental > Aquatic > Freshwater > Lake...
ACAGTGGAGGAAGTACCAAATGAGTAAGAATAGATATACATCTGCAGAATTAGATGCAAGATTAAAATTTGCATTAGGAATTATGTTAGGAGTTATTCTCCTTTCAACAACATTGGGTATTTTATATGCCCTGATTTTTGTAACACAACCAGTAAATGCACAATCTGAAAATGATAAAATGTTCTTTAATGTACTTGGTAGTGTTGCTACATTTATTACTGGTACCCTCGCAGGTTTGCTAATTGGTAAAAGTGGTGCACAAGAAATAAAAGAAGCAATGGAAAACAATTCTCCAGTTGCAGAAGAAGTAGTACCAGTAACTGAGGCGGCAACAGAAGAAGTTTCTGCTGGTAAAGATAATTCACAAATGCCAGAAGAACAAGAGATTGATGAAGAATGGGATAAGGATTAATTATGGCAGAAATGGGAACAGCAGCAAAATTAATTGAAATTGCTAAAGAAGAATTAGGAACTATAGAAGGTCCAAAAGATAACGAGACAAAGTACGGCGCATTTACAAAGGCTAACTTCCAGCCATGGTGTGGATCTTTTGTAATGTGGTGTGCAGATAAAGCAGGAGTAAAAGTTCCAAATACAGTATATACGCCATCTGGTGCTGCAGCATTTAAGAAAGCAGGAAAATGGATTGATGCACAAATTGCAGATCCAGAGCCAGGAGATATTGCATATTTTGATTTTCCAGCAGACGGGGTAGATAGAATATCTCATGTTGGCATAGTTATTAAAGATAACGAAGATGGTACTGTTTGGTGCATTGAAGGAAATACTACTAATCGTAAGGGCGGAAGCCAACGAAATGGCGGAGAAGTGTGCAAACAACTTCGTGCATACAAGAAAAATAAAAAGGGTGTACAGATTTCTATTGTAGGTTTTGGTCGTCCTAAATTCAAAGGAGCAGGGGAAGCAAAGACTGCTAATCCTGTTAATGAAACAAAAACCTGTCCAACTTGTGGGCAGAGCATAAAATAACAGTATTTGACGTACAAAACCTTGTCTGATATACTATAAAGACAATAAAACTAAGGGGTTGCAATGACTTGCATAGTTGCTGTTAGGGATACAGCAGACAATAAAATCTGGATGGCTGGTGATCGTGGTATTTCAGATGATAATTCTATCAGTGTTGGATCAAGTCCAAAGATTTGGAAAAAAGAAGGGTATCTATTTGGATATGCTGGATCTATGGATGGAGATAGAATAAGACATTTATTTGTACCGCCACAGTTTGAAGGTCGTGGAAGTGTTGATAAGTTTATGTATAGTAGATTTCTTAAATCCCTTAGAAAATTTTATGAAGAGTGGTGGGTAGATACAACATCAACTGCTGATTTTGGCATGATAATTTGTGTTCGTGGCAAAATCTATGAGCATAGTTCTGGCGACATGTCATTAACGCAATACGAACAAGACTATTTAACAATGGGGTCTGGTGGAGACATTGCATTAGGATCACTTTATGCTACACAAAAAACAAAAGATACAAGAAAAAGGGCGGTGGCAGCAGTTCAGGCTGCTATTAATCACTCCCCATCTTGCAAAGGTCCCATTGACATTCTAAGCATTTAGGTATATACTAGATATATGAATCATGTTCATGAAGAGGACCTAACTCCAGAAGAGCAAGAGTTTGGTATTTGGTTAACAAATGGAATTGAGCGGGGATGGATAACAGAACCGTATTGCAATACTCATGATGGCGGTTATCAATACATGGGTGAGGAAGAGCAAGAAGAATGGGAAGCAGGAGGCGACCCATGTTGTCATGTCATCAGATTGATGATATCTTAAAAATAAGGGGTAAAAATGAAGTTAAAAAATAAAATTTTTGGAACAATTTTTGGTGTTATTGCATCATCATTTGTATTTATTTCTGTTCCAGTTACAGCAAATGCAGGAGAATGTTCTCCAGCAGATCCATGTCTTACATATGCAGTTTTAGACAATTCTGGAGTTGTGACTAACATTATTGTGTGTCAGCCATCATTTTGTGGTAGCGGAACACTTCCAGATGGCACTAGAGTTGTTCCACAAGTAGCAGCAAATTCAGAAGGACAAAATCAGGGTGGATTTTATAATCACGATAATGTTCCAGGAAAAGATGTTGTTTATTCAGAACCAACAAAAACATTTACAATAAATAATCAAGTTGTTGCTACTAAAGCAGAGGTTGTCACAAATACAGTAAATACTGAAACAAGTACTGTTTCTGTTTCTATATCTGAGGGAAATAAAAACAGTTTTTCTTACGATGACACAGTTGGTAAAAGTTTTGGTGAGATTGAACTTACTGAATTGCCACTTGAAAATAACGTTAGTGCAACTGTTAGTGCAAGCGAAGTAACTTCTATTTCTACAATAACAGAATCAACAACATTTGAAGAAAGAAAAACAGCGGAAGAAGTAGATCAAGCACTTTTACAAAGAAATCTTAATTTATTAAGATCAAAACTTGATAGACTTCTATATCTTTTAGATAATTGGCTAATTAAGTAAAAAGTTAGTGTTGCGGATATTGCATAGTGGTAGTGCGTAACCTTGCCAAGGTTAATGTGCGGGTCCGATTCCCGCTATCCGCTCCATGCCCTCATCGTCTAGTGGTTAGGACATCACCCTTTCACGGTGGCAACAGGGGTTCAATTCCCCTTGGGGGTACTAAATAAAAAATAATATAGTTTATGATATACTAATTTAAAGTATATAGGGGGAAAACAAAATTAATAAAATACTTGGAATTTCAGTAATGCACGATTCTTCTATTTGTATTTTTGAAAATGGAAAAATAATTAATTTTTTAAAAGAAGAGCGTTTTTCAAAAAATAAAAGAGATATGTATCCAGCAAAATCTGTTTTTGAAATAGACTTAAAAAATGAACCAGTTGACCTTGCATATTCAGCACCAAGCAGAGAAGATTCTGTAAGCAATATAGTCAGAACAATACTAAGAAAAAATTTTAAAATTAATAAGGTTTTTGACTATTCGGATGAACATCATTTAGTTCATGCAAATTTAGCATTTTATAATAGTGGTTTTAATGAAGCACTTGTTTTTGTTATTGATAGAAATGGCTCAATCTGGGGAGACTCTTTAAGAGAGTCTGAAAGCGTTTATCTTGCATCTTATCCAAACAACTTTAAAACATTGTGTAAAAATTTTTGGATATTTGATAATTATGGACATGAATTTGCTAACTTATTAAAAAATAATGATCCAGACTGTGATTTTAATGCTAAGTCAATGTTTGGAATTGTAAAAGTTTATGAAAGCGCAACTACTCTAATTAGGGAGCATGCTCTTGAAAATGGTAAAACAATGGGACTTTCTGCATATGGAAATAAAAATAAAAACTATCCTAAATTATTTGCCGATGGTTTTATTCCTTTAGACTATCATTTTGGTCATGAAGACTTTATGGGATTAAGATCTACCAACTATACAAAACTAAAGAATAAATCAACAAATAACATAAATATTCAAAATCATCAAGAATATTCAGACTATGCTTGGAATGTTCAAAAAGAAACTCAAGAAGCAGTTGCTTCAATGATTAATAAATATGTAGAAAAAACAGGTGTTAAAAATGTATGTATTACTGGTGGATACGGCTTAAATGTTGTTGCAAATCATTATTACATTACACAATTTCCAGAAATTAATTTTTTCTTTGAGCCATTGGCAGATGATAGTGGAAATAGCATTGGTGCAGCAATGAAGCATTATCGTGACACAACATTAGATTCTACCATTAATAAGTTAGAGCATACATTTTTTAATGGTAGAAATTATTTGCTTGATCATATTGACGGATCGGATGTTTCTATATCAGATGTTGCAAAATTAATTTCTAATGGCAAAAGTATTGCAGTTTATAACGGACTTGCAGAGGCTGGTCCAAGAGCACTTGGAAATAGGTCAATTCTTTTTGATTGCAGAGACAAAGATGCAAAAGAAAAAGTAAATAGAATTAAAAAAAGAGAATGGTATCGTCCGTTTGCTGCAATGGTATTACAAGAAGATTCTAATGAGTATTTTGAAATGGGTAGAATTAAAAAAAGTGAATTCATGACCATTTCTTTTCCAGTAAAAGATAATGCAATTAAAAAAATACCAGGGGTAGTACACATTGACAATACTTGTAGAATACAGACAGTTGACAACTCTAATCCAATAATCTTTAATTTGTTAAATGAATTTAAAAAAATAACAAATATGGGGATATTACTTAATACTAGTTTTAATCTTGCTGGAAAGCCATTGGTTGAAACACCAGAAGATGCCTTCTATACATTAAAAAATAGTGAACTAGATTATGTTTGGTTTCCAGAAATATCCAAACTTGTATCTAAAAAAGACGTTTAACCCACTAATCATAAAATTTATTTTTATGTGATATAATTATAGTGTACCTGCCAAATGGGGGTACACATACAAACTCGCTGAAAAGGAGAATAAAATGGTAAGTTCGTATACCCTGGATCTTTTCAAAGATCCTTTTTTTATTGGTTTCAATCGTGAATTGAACCGTTTTAATCATGTACACAATACTGCAACACGTCAATCTTATCCACCTTATGATTTAATTAAGGTAGATGAAGATACCTATAAGTTATCTGTAGCAGTTGCTGGCTTTACAAAAGAAGATGTAAAAGTAACTGTTGAAGATGGAACCCTTGTGGTTAAGGGAGAAATTACTACAGAAACTGAAGGAGAAGCGATTCATAAGGGTATTGCAACACGCAAGTTTACCCGCACATTTGCTCTTGGTGAATATATGGAAGTAACTGGGGCAGAGATAAAGGACGGAATGCTTCATATTGACATTGATCGCATTGTTCCAGAGGAGAAAAAGCCAAAGGAAATTGCTATTAGGGTTGCTAAAAAATAATATATTCACCTGAGCATGTGAAAAAACTGCTCACCTTTCTTTATTGACAAACATGCTCTTTATATGAGATAATTAAGTCATGAAACTAACCAATGAATATATTAAGTCAGAAATTATTAAGATAAATGAGTTGTTGTTATCAGGCTCTCTTCATGATATAGATGAGGCAAGTTATATATCAGCAAGGATAATTAAGGAATTAAGTTCTTCTTAACGTAAGTATAATAGATTGACAGACATAATTATTTGAGGTATACTTAATTCATGCCTAAATACGACTACAAGTGTAGCAAATGCTTTTCTCAAATTGAGTTTGAAAGAGGTTTTGGAGAAGACAGAGAGCCAGTTTGTTGTGGAGAATCCATGACAAGAGTCTGGAACTCTGCTCCCAGTGTAATGTTTAATGGTTCTGGATTTTATTCAACTGACAACAGAAAGCGGTAGTATAATGTTTACAATGATCAAAGATGAAGTTAAGCAAGAGTGGCAACTATCTCCACGTGATCGTTGTGATAGGTGCAATGCTGAGGCCTTAGTAAAAGTCACTGGCATTGTTGGAGACCTTCTATTTTGTGGTCATCACTACAATAAAATTATGGATAATCCAGACGGTTATAAAAGCATGATGTCTTTTATGATTAGTATTGTTGACGAACGAGATAAAATTGTTGAAAACAAATCAAAAGGAAAAGATTACTAATGTATGAATACTATGTAAAAAAGGTAGAAAACGTAGTAGACGGAGACACTATTGACGTTCTTATTGATTTAGGGTTTGATATTTTGTTTGCATCTCGTGTTAGACTTGCTGGTATTGATACTCCAGAATCTCGCACTAGAGATCTTGCTGAAAAAAAATTAGGTCTAGAGTCTAAAGAGTACATAAAAAAATTATTAAAAGATGCAAAATCTATTATTATAAAAACTGAAAAAATGAACTCAACTGAAAAGTTTGGCCGTATTCTTGGTTGGCTATATATTGATGGGGACACAGTGTCTATCAATGATCATATGATCAATGACGGCTATGCTTGGGGATACATGGGGGATGCCAAGGTAAAAGATTTTGATGCTTTAGTAAAGGCTAGAGAAAAGTCTAAAAAATGAAAACTGTATACTATTTTACTGCAGATTGGTGTTCTCCATGCAAGCGAACAAGACCAATAGTGGAGGAACTTAGACGTGAGCAAACAACTGCCATGTTTCAGATAATAGACGTTGATGATAATTCTACTCTGGCCAATACGTTTGCGATTAAATCTATTCCAACATTTATTTTATTTGAAGACGGCATAGAAAAAAATAGGGTTGTAGGGTCTCAAACAAAAGAACAGTTAGAGGAGTTCATAAATGGGTGAGGAAGAAAATAAAATGATTGAAAAACTTATTCTTGATGGTGGCCTAGAAGTTGCAGGCGTTGATTCTGAAGATGGTTCATTATTGTATTCTTTTACTCCCAAAATAAAAGAACTAATGCCAGAATTGTACAACGATCATCTAAACTCTGTAAATGCCGAGATGCTTTATCTGTGGGAAAAGGGGTATGTAGATATAGACTTTTTAGCCAAAGATCCAGTTGTTACTTTGGCCTCAAAATCATTTGATGAAGTAGAAATATCTAAGTTAAGTAAACGTCAAAAATGGTCTATTGAGGAACTTAAAAGGCTAACTCACAAACGCCCAAACAGTTAAACCCTGCTATAATAGTAAGATGCCATATCGTATAGGTGCTAAGGGTTCATACGGTTGTTCTGGTTACCCTGCTTTAAAGGTGGGTACCAATGAGGTGATGGGCTGTCATGAGACTCGTACACAGGCAGCAGCACAGATCTACGCTATAAATCAATCTGAGGGCAATATAGGCAAGAACATGCACACTCTTAAAGAGGGTGACTTTGTTATGGGCACTACAACAGAAGGTCTTGTTCATGGAATGATTGAACATATAATGACTGAGGGTGGAACTCTTGGAACTCCTGGATCTGAATATGCCCTTGTTTCTATGCCACCAGATAATCCTGCTATGTCTGTTAGAATTTATGAAGAAAAAGATAGTGGCTGGCAACCAACTGCGTATAGCATTGGCATGATGTATGCAGACGCACAAAAAATAGATATTAAGGAACACAGCATGGATGCAGAAGAAACAATGAAATCTTATCACTCAGAAAATGAGGATGAAGATAAGTGGGACAATATGACCAAGGCTTGCTGGGTAGGATATGAACAGCAAGGCATGAAGGAAAAAGATGGAAGAATGGTCCCTAATTGTGTTCCAGCAAGCAAGTCAAATGAAATTGATAAAGCAAAAAAGCCCAACTACGAAGAAATGATTGGCGAACGCCGTGGTGGTTCAACACCAGCAAATCCAAAATTATATGCAAGAGTTGTGCAAGCAGCAAAAGATAAGTTTGATGTTTACCCTTCTGCAGTTGCCAATTCCTGGGTAGTACAAGAGTACAAACGTCGTGGCGGAACATATAAATCAGATTCACAATCTACAACAAAAAATATTTGGGACGGATCTTTTGATCCAAAAGGATTAATAAAATAATGCCAAAAAGAAAAGCAACAGCATTTAATCCAACACAGATTAAAAATGGAAGAATCGTTCGTCTAAGAAAAGATGGCACGATTAAAGCGGACTTGGGTCCATACAAAGTAAAAAAGGTGGGAAGCAATGGCCAATAAAGAACAAGGTGGTAATGTTAATAAAAAGAAAGAGCCTAAGATGACTCTTAAAGAAAAGCGTATTGCAAAACAAGAAAAAAGGAATAAGAAAAATGGCTGATACATACACACCTAACGCTGGTATGAAGGCTGCTGCTAGACGTGCGTTAAAGTGGAAAGAAGACGGTAAGGCAACTGGTGCAGGAACTCCAGTAGGTTGGGGTAGAGCAACAGATATAGTTGCAGGTAGGGCAATGTCTTTAAGTACTGTTAAGCGTATGTTTTCTTTTTTTTCTCGTCACGAAGTAGATAAAAAGGGAAAAGGATTTTTTAGTGGTCCAGACTTTCCTTCTAATGGAAGAATTATGTGGGATGCATGGGGCGGAGATGCAGGTTTTTCTTGGAGCCGTGCAATTGTAGAAAGAGAAAAAAAACAAGTAGAAAAAGTTTGGCAGGGAACTGCCTTTGATTTAAGAAAGTAGGGGGTAATGAATAATTTAGAAAAAGATGAGTTAATTCAATTAGTAAACTTTTATAAACAGAAATTGTCTGATGCAGAACTAAATCTGCTAACACTACAGTTAGAGATTAACAAACTTAACTCTGTTGTTTTAGGTTTATCAAAAGAGCCAGCAAAAAAATCTAAATAAGGGTAAAATGGAATATTTATTAATTGTGGGCTTGACATTGCTGGCATCTTGGTCTATAATTAAAATATCAAACAAAAAACGAATGATGTTTTTAAAAAAACATAAATATAGACAAAGTCATATTTATGAAATAGTTAAAGACATTGCTCCAAGACAATTGTTTGATAAACCTAAAGTTATAACACAGTCTCAAAAACATATTCAAAAAAATATGTTAAAGGTAGTGATAACAGAGGGAAAAGCATATTTTATTTTGGATAATGTTTTTTATGTTGCTGATGCCATAGATGGCAGGGTAAATGAAGAAACAACAAAGCCATTAGATACTGAGAATATGCCAACAAAAGAGTTAGATAAGATGTTGTCAATACTTGATGACTTAAAACAAGGGGTGGGGCCAAATGATAGTGGCAGTGCAGGGAACGAAAGAGTTTAAAGAATATAACGTATTCCTACGTGCTATGGGTGTTGCTTTGTCTGAAATGAAAAATGAAGATAACGAATTTATTATTTATTCCGCTGGTCCATCAAAAATAAATAATTTTGTTTCAGAGTTTTCTAATTTGTCGGAACGTGGAATGAAGGCAAGAGGAAAAAAAATTAAATTCTATAATGTAGCACCTGCTTGGCTAAATGAAAATATGGATCAGATTAATTACTTTGCTTTCTTAAGCAGTCCAAAAGAATCAAAATCAAAGTTAGTTTTAACTGCAGAGGCAAAAAATATTGACGTCGGTCTTTTTAGATATTAGGAGAAAAAATGATAATTAAAAGTTTAAATACTATGGAAAAAATTGTAAACGAAAACAAAAATTTATTTTGGGATGGCTGGGATGTTGTTGATTTAAAAGAATCAGAAATAGCAAAAATTTCTCCAATAGGCATTAGAGTAAAAGATAAGTGGTATTTGCACAGAACTTATAAGCCTGATCGTAACGGTTGGCATATTCCAAATAAGTATATGGAGAAGTCTTGAAACAACATTTGTGGAAAGATCAGGCCGTATGTTTAGGAATGGACACAGATTTATTCTTTGAAAAATACGAAGACAATGTTAATGAAGTGTCTAAAAAAGTTGATTCACTTTGTAAACAGTGCCCAGTTAGAAAAATATGCTTTGCCAATGGGGTTTCTGGAAAAGAGTGGGGTGTTTGGGGTGGTATTTATTTAGAAGGTGGAGAAGTCTCAAGAGAATTTAATAAACACAAGAGCAAGCAAGACTGGGCAACCACCTGGCAATCATTGACAATGGAGTAATGTTAATATGAAAAAACAATATTATTTTTTATCAGGGTTTCCAAGATCTGGCAATACTGTTCTATCTAGTATTTTAAATCAAAACCCTGAAGTTTATTGTAGTCCGTTAAGTCCTGTGTCAGATTTTTTATGGAATTATGAACAAGTTTTGCAATTTTCTGAAAACGCTAAAAACAACTTTAATAGTGGAATAATGAATGTTGGCAAAAATATAATAAAAAATTATTATGAAAGTATAGATAAAAAAATAATAATTGACAGACAAAAGAGTTGGGCTACAACAACTAACCTAAACCTAATAAAAAAATATGTCAACGAAAATCCAAAAATTATATTCACTGTTCGCCCAATTATTGAAATTTTAACTTCTTTTATCAGTTTGCTTGATGAAGAATCCTACATAGATAAAGAAATGAAAAATTTTGGTTGGTGGTCTAAAGAATATCTAACCAAAAATGATAACAGATGTGAGTATTTAATGCGTCAAGGTGGACAAATTGATAAAATATTGTTTTCATTAAACGAAGTATTAAAATCAAATAATAAAGACAATTTCTACATAATGGAATATGATAGACTGATTGAGCATCCTCAAGAAACTATGAATGAAATTTACAATTTTTTAGGGATTATGGTTTATGAGCATGATTTTGACAATATAATAAAAATAAAAGAAAATATTGAGAGTGATCCAGAATTGCCCAAAAATCTACATATCGTTAGAAAAAAAATTAATAAAACAAGCAAAAAACCTGAGCAGGTTTTATCACAGTATATTATTAATAAATACTCAAATATAGGATGGAATAAAATATGATTATACAGATTATAGGCTTGCCTGGCTCTGGTAAAACAGAGTTGTCTAAGGCTCTTAAAGAACGCATTAATGCTATTCATCTTAATGCTGATGAAGTTAGAGCAACCATTAACTCGGACCTTAAATTTTCTATAGAGGATAGAATTGAGCATGCACGTAGGCTAGGAGAAATTGCTAGAGTTATTTCTAAACAAGACGTTGCTCCAGTAATTGTAGACTTTGTTTGTCCAACTGGCCTTACTCGTGCAGCATTTGGTAAGCCAGATATTTTAGTTTGGGTAGACCGAATTAAGCAGGGTAGATTTGAAGATACCAACAAGATGTGGGAAGACCCAACAGATTTTGATGCAAGAATTCCAGCAGACTACACAGTTGAACAAGAAGTAAACTATCTGATTAAAAAGTTTAATTTACATGATTGGGCTGCACCCACCACACTTATGCTTGGTCGTTACCAGCCATGGCACGAAGGGCACCATGCTCTCTATAAAGAAGCAGGGAAAAGAACTGATCAGGTATTATTGGGAGTTCGTAATACCTACAATACAAGCGAAAAGGATCCACTTAAGTTTGATCAGGTAAAGGAATATATTGCCAAAGATGAATTTATGGATGGGGCGCTGGTATTAAGATTGCCTAACATTACCAACATTGTGTATGGTCGTGATGTAGGATATAAGATTGAACAAGTAGATTTAGGTGCAGACATTCATTCTATTTCTGCTACTCAAAAGCGTAAGGAACTAGGAATTTGAACGTAACAAAACAAAGATCAGCACTAAAGGCTATTACCTGGCGTATAATTGGAACAGCAGACACCTTTGCTATATCGTGGGCTATAACTAAAGAGCCAGTAACAGCAGGTGCAATTGCAAGTTTTGAGGTATTTACAAAAACAATTCTTTATTATTTTCATGAGCGTGGATGGAATAAGGTTAGGTGGGGAAGAAAATAATGTATACAGATTATATGCGTAAGGTTGTTCATTCTATTCCTGCACCCAAAAATTTTGGAATACAAATTATTGACAATGACCACTTTCTTACGGTAAAATTAGATGAGAAAAAGTTTTTACATATGGTGCATGATGAAAAAATGTTAGCACTACAGTATGTTGTAAAAATTAAAAAGGCTCTGGAAGATTGTGGAGCAATTGTTCTAGTAACAAGAGAGGCAATTAAATGATTAATCAACTATTTAAACTTGTTGTTTGTAAAATTAAAACTCATACCTTGGTTGCTGCTGGAGCATGTCCCTTTACTGGAAAAAGTTATAATGCATGTACAAGATGTGGAGCAACAATAGCAATATGAAAAAAACCAAAATATTAGTATTAATAGTATTATCTTTCTTAACTGCTATATCTCTTTGGGCAGCCTCTAACTTTAAAAAAATATCTGATTTAGATATTTTTGATATAGAAGAAGATTAATGCAAACGTTTTTACCATTTCAAAATTATAAAGAGTCTGCAGAGTCTTTAGATAATAAACGTTTAAATAAACAAATACTTGAGGCCTACCAAATACTTAAGATCTTGTCTGGTCAGTCACCTTCAGGTGCCTGGAGAAATCATCCAGCAGTATTGATGTGGAAAAATGCAGAGTATTCATTGAGGACATATGCTAAAACCATGATCTTAGAGGCTAAGGTAAGGGGTATAAAGACAGACAAGAATGAAGCCAATATAGACGCCCTAGAGGCCCTCTGTAGCCCTATATGGGGCACCGATAAGCCTTTCTGGGCTAACTCAAATGGTCCACATCTAAATAGGATTAATATTACTCATAGGGCTAACCTTTATCGTAAAGATCCAGATTACTATGCTGAATTTTATGTTGATACAAAAAATAAAAATAATAAGCCTTGCTGCGATAAGTGCTTATACTATTGGGTAACTCATGTTGTAAGGAATAGAGTACAATAGTTAGTATGGAGATAATGCTTATTATATTTTTTGCCACCCTGTCATTTTCTTTTGGCATAGCCTATTGGTCTACCCTTGACAAATTAAAAAAATCTAATTTTTTAATGGCTGAACTTTTTATAAAGAATAAAGCGCTTGAAGATTTAACCTTTCAGGTAAAAAATAGTGCAGGTATTTCCGACGATGAAATACACAAGGAAAATTTTATTAAATTCCTTTCTGATTCAAGAGATTGGGCTTTTGAGTATATTGAGCAATCTCAAAAAACCATTAAAGAGGTTTCAGACGAGTTAAAAATAAAAGGTTTGGACGACTATTCTGAAAAACTTTTAGCGCTTCTACCAGAGATGGGTAAAAAATAGAATGAATAAAAATCAAGTTACGTTCATACCAACAGATAAACAGGCAGAACTTTTAGTTCCATCTCCAAAGCCTTCAAATAATTATATTCCTCAATGGTTTAAAGACATGCCAAGTCATCTCCCAACTATTGATAATACAAGAATAGATAAAACGGCAAAACGTTGCATGCCATTCGTTGATACGTTTACTTCAGGCTATATTCAAGAACTTCCTTGTGATGTTCAAATATTGCATAAAGGAGTAAATGAAGAAACTGGCGAAGATATAATTGATTATAACTGGGCTGGAGAAGTTAGACCACTTTCTACAAGAGCGGAAGACTTTGGATCTAAAAATGTTTTTAAGGGGTTTTCTGGTTACTATAATGCAGAGTTTCATTGGAATAGTTTTTGGGAGCCAAAAACACCAGCGGGATACAGTACACTTTATTATCATCCATCAAATAGACCAGACCTTCCCTTCTTCACCCTTAGTGGAATAATTGATACTGATAGGTGGAGTATTCATGGCCCAGTGCCCTTTTTAATTAAAAAAGGATTCACTGGAATAATTCCTGCTGGTACACCAATTTATCAAATGATTTTCATTAAAAGGGATTCTTGGTTTTCAAGTGCTGCCACTTATGATGAAGACCTACAGCGTAAAATTCGTTACGGTGTTAGAAAATTTTTTATAAGCGCATATAAGAAACAACATTGGCAAAGAAAAGAGTACTCATGAAAGAAATCTTTTTATCGGTAATAACAGGCTTTGGATGTGGCGTTGTATTTGCTGCATTCAAATTACCAGTTCCAGCACCACCAGTTTTTGCGGGAGTCGCAGGAATTATTGGTTTATGGATTGGTTTTACAACAATAACAAAAGTTATATCCTAGGAGGAATAATGAATAACCTAATAAACGAAAAAAATAAGGCAATGTTGGCATCATACGGACGATCTGTTCTTGGTGCAGTCTTTGCACTTTATATGGCTGGCGTAACAGATCCAAAAGATCTATGGGCTGCATTAGTTGCTGCACTAGCACCAGTTGCATTAAGAGCACTTAATCCTAACGATAAGGCGTTTGGCATACTGCCAGACACTGGTGCCGTTTCGGATGCACTTAGCAAGATTGTCCCTGCTAAAAAGTCTCCAGCAAAAAAGGCTGCTAAGAAAAAGTAGTTTGTTTTTAATAAAGGGGGCAAACCTAAAAACTTGCCCTCTTTATTTTTTATAATAGAGGAATTATGGATTTTGTATATATATGTAAAGAGGGCGTTAACGAAGAGTTAAAGTATTCTATTAGATCTGTTGTTGAAAGTTTTCCAGAATCAAACATATGGGTTGTTGGCGGTAAGCCTGATTGGTATACAGGAAATTATATTCAAGTAAATCAAGTGCACATAAAATATAAAAATGCCGTAGAAAATTTAAAAATGGCTTGTTCTTCGCCACAGATATCAGATAAGTTTATTTTAATGAACGACGACTTTTATATTATTAAAAAAATAGACAATATAGATACCTTTCATGGAGGGTACCTATTGAATAAAATAAACCTATATCAAAAATTAAACGGCAATTCCAACTATACTAGAAAACTAAATGCTACATACAAAAAACTAAGGGGCATGGGAATTGATGATCCATTAGACTATGAATTACATGTACCAATGATTATGGAAAAAGAAAAGTTGCAACAGGTATTGGATAGCAATGGTCAGTTTTTGTGGAGATCCATGTATGGAAATATATTTGACGTAGGTGGATCAGAGATGCAAGATGTTAAGGTTTACACCAGGGGTCCGCTAGTCTTTAAGTCTTATAATTTAAATATAGACGATCACACCTATTTGTCTAGTTCGGACAGTTCTTTTGATATCATTTGGAACAAGATACTTAAGGTTAAATTTAAACAAAAAACTAAATTTGAGAGATAAGTTCTAGGTATTTGTTTTTTAAAACAACTGGAGAAAAATTGTTAATACCAATATTGTATGCCTTATCTTTATGTGGTGTTTTATCTTTAATGTTAATATAATGATCAATTGTTTTTGCTAAATCTTCTAGATTTGCTTCAAACAATTCAAGTCTAACCTTGGTTCTAATTGTTCCTATTGAATCGCTTTTAATTAACCATTCTGAAGGCAAGATAAAGTTATTGGGTGATACATTTGTCATAAAAACTGGTAGGGCACTCAGCAAGGCTTCATTCATTGGCAAACACAATCCAGCATAGCGTCTTGGCAATACCATAGCATCAAACCCATCATACATGTCTTCTCTACTTTCTGTATTGCCAATTTCAATCCTAAGCCTTGAATCTTTAATGTTTGTTTCTATTTCGCTTTGGCTTCTAATTACTAGTTCATAATCTGCTTTAGAATACTTAAGCATATCAATTACAGTTTGAGTGCCGTTTCTATCTTTTGCTGCTTTTTTACCAGCAATATGCAATATTCTATTATGTGATTTAGATAGATTATTCTCTTTTACCTTATTAAATAATTCCTCATTTGTCGGTGGTGGAAGGTGAATAACTTTTGTTTTATTGCCAAACATTTTTTTAACATGTTCAATTTGCCACAGACTTGGAGATAACAATACAGTTGGTAGTGGTTGATTAGGGTTTGACAAATGGCCAAATAGTTCGTAATTGTATTGAAGTATAGTTTTTACATTTCTTTTATTTGCAAACCTTATAAAATTTTGATCATAAAATGTTTCACAACTCAATACAACATCTACATCATTTAAAAATATTTTAACCTGTTGAACAGAAGGGAATCCGTTGCTTCTAATACAACTATATTTTTCATACCATTCTGGATGTTGTTTGTTTTTATTAAAAGGAGTGGAGTCAATTAAAAGAATCTTATCAGGATTAAGCATATTAACTAATTCCTTAGTTTGATTACCAAGACCAGTGTTATCTGATCTTGCTATGATTCCTAGCCTCACTCTTTATACCCCCAAATTTCATCATCTGAGGTAAATTTTTTGGTACCCTGACGACCATCTAAATGATAAGATCTTTTAATATTACCTTCGGGATGGTAGATCCAAAGTTTGTGTATCTCCCAGCCCTCTTGATTAAATTTTTCATCAGGCATGGAATCATCCTGAACTTTGCCATGAAATCTATCTTCAATAAAAGTTTTTTCATTAGAAAAAGGCAAAATAACATCTTTATAGTATTTTACAGTGCTTAGATGGGGTCGTTGACTCCATTGTGTAGTCTTCATAAAGCCATCCTCCAAGCCAAACATCAAGTGTTTATGTGGTTCTGGAATCTGTGCCTCAAAATGAAAACGAATTGTATTTGCTTTGTTATACTCAAGCATATCTAAACACTTTTGCCAATCAATACTAACATCTGGGGTTAATGGAGCATCTCCTTCAACATAAAGAATAGCAGAAGTTTGAACTTCCTTAATAGTTTTACGCATCATTGTAGTTTGATGACAATGTTCTTCAAAAATAAAAGGCAATATGTTTTTATATTCATGCAAACATTTCCAAAGTATGCGATTTTTATATTCATCGTAATCCTTTTTACGGTTTTGTTGTTCTTCTCTGAGTCCATCTATTTGCATAATTATTTCATTATCAGGAAAATGAACACGAACATCATTAATTGTTTGCTCTATCATTTCTGTGCTTGGATGGTCTGGTATAACGGATGTTGCTAAAATTATTGTTATATCTCTTTTATGCATTTAATTGGCTCATAATCTTAATACCTAAATCTCTTTTATATTTAATCCACCAAGTAACAACCTTATGCATATTTTGCGGGTATTGATTTAATAATTCAGGAGTCAACTTATGTAACTCAAACCAGTTAGAAACATAAGCAACAGGTATGTCATATCCAAATAAATAGTTATAAAAATCTAGGTTTTTACCATTTGAATCTATCCTGTCAGCAATAGGAAGGCATAACATTTCTATGGCTTCAAAGAACCTAAAGGAATCAATCACAATAGCCCCAGAGGGTGCAGGAGCGATCTTAGCGCTGGCTAGGGTGCGGTAGTAGTCTACAGGCTTATCTCCCTGTGCAAAGCCTGCTGTGGGCTTAAAGAGGGCATTTGTCATAGTCTGTATGGCTTTAGCCAACTGTTGTCGTCTAGGATGAGTTATCTGCCCACCAAAATATAAATCATTATCCTTAGAAGGATATTCAGGAACAAACTTCTTTAGATGCTGAGGAACACCAATAGGAAGTTTGTTATAATCTTTGTGTTTTTCGTGAGGGTATTGAATCCATATCTCAGCATTAGGATGATTAATCTTATCTATATCAAACTTACCTTCTTCATCCCCCGTAATAAAGAGGACAAGTCTTGAAAGGTTTTGTATTTGAGCATTAACATCTTCTTCGTGACCAAGGTTTTGAGGTCCAGGAACTACAACAAAGCCACGATCAGATTTAGGGATAGATGTTACCTTAACTTGATTCACTTCATACTTATCAAATATTTCTTTTAATAGACCATAGTCCCACTTATCAGCAGCACAGTCTTCTTGATTAAAAGAATATAGATAACACTTAGATTGATTCATAGAATAAATGAACCTCATGCTGGTAATCAATTAGTGTTTCTTTGTATCCTATACCCTTAATAAATTGTCTTAAATCATATAAGTATTCTTTCCAATACATCATCATAAATTCTGGATGACCAGATAACCAGATCTTTGGTCTAAACTCCCTCATAACTTTTTCTGCACCACTAAGTACACGCCATTCACTTCCTTCAACATCAAGTGAAATTGCTGTAGGTGGCTTTAATCCTTTTTCATAAACAAGAGTATCAATCTTTGTTTGACCATACTTGTCTGCTTCATATTGCAATTCTTTAAATCCATGCGCCGCCTCAATTGGTGCGTCAGCCTCTGGTGGAAACTCATTATAATAAATACGTGCAAGTTTGTTGTCTTTATCAGATGCAAAACCAGGAATAGATGC
>Ga0169931_10006545_pt1 | contig 17538 bp, 17 predicted proteins | sample Kivu_15m_20L_FD_129675 | JGI IMG/M metagenome (GOLD analysis project Ga0169931, IMG submission 129675) | Freshwater microbial communities from Lake Kivu, Western Province, Rwanda to study Microbial Dark Matter (Phase II) - Kivu_15m_20L... | ecosystem: Environmental > Aquatic > Freshwater > Lake...
CGCCGGTACCTACAATCGCAACTTTTGAGATGGCCATGATTAAAGGCTACCCGCCTAACTTTTCTTTCGAAGATTCTTGGGAACTACTCGATCTAGAAGTTCTTCAAGAACTATGGTCAGATCACCTTTCGTGCGAGATAGGTTTGATTCAAAACCCATAAGGAATTCATCGACTGCGGGCTGTGAAACTACGCCCAATAATGGACCGTATTTATCTTTAAATAGGGAGGTGGCGATCCTGCTAATCGCTTCAGATAATTCAGCTCTCGCTTCATCAAGGGTCGGCTCAGGCCTAAGGCCACTCGTTACTCCTAGCGATGGTTCATCACGCATCGCACGTAGGTAACTTTGCCGAGAATTTCCTGTGCTCATGGAGACATCTCCTATCCAGTTCTCAAACTAGAACAATTTAGAAATTAAAGCCCCATTGCTTCTGCCTGGAAATCAAATTCTGTAACTTTCTTCCTTAGTTCATCAAAATTCCCGGTTCCAACTATCGCTCCATTCTTCAAATAGACCAGGTTATCGGCCTCCTTAATGGTAGAGAGTCTATGCGCCACGACTATCAATGTGAGCTTACCTCGCAACGAATTTAAATGGGACGATAAGTTGAGTTCAGTAAGGGCATCTAGAGAACTTGTTGCTTCATCCAATACTAAAAATCTTGGCGAAGTAAACAAGGCGCGCGCAATACCCAATCTTTGACGCTGACCCCCACTAATCTTTGAGCCTCTTTCACCCGTCGCGGAATCGATTCCTTCTGGTAACTCATTAAATTCTCCTAGGCCGACCACTTCGAGCAGATCTTCCACAATTTTGTCAGGGACTTCTCTCGAGTCAAAACCTAGACAAACATTTTCTTTGATAGTCCCACTAATTATCGTGACTTCCTGTGGAACGTACGCAATTGCACCCGTCCAACTTGAAATCGCTTCTTTGGGCGACTTGCCAGAGATTTTAATTGTGCCTTTCGTTGGGTTAAGAATTCCTAAAATAAGATCTACCAACGTTGATTTTCCCGCACCTGAAGGCCCAACAATGCCAAGGAAATCGCCCGCCTTTAGAGAAACAGTAAAGTTCTGAAGGGCGGATTTTTCGGCGCCTGGATAAGAAAAATCTATGTTTTCAACCGTAAGACTTCCATCAAATCCCTCGTGTTGAAAACTACTCAACTCTTTAAATCCCTTTATGCGCTCATGAATTTCAACTTCATGGGTCAAGTTCTCTTCAATCAAATCTAATGTAGGTTTCGCGCCACCGATGTTTGCCCTAATAGAAACTAATCCCGTCTGAACCCGCAACACAGCCGGTCCGATACGTGCACTAGAAATCAGAAAAATAGAAATTACAGCTACAGCTCTAGTCGCTGGATGCGCTGCAAACTGAACCGCGCCAATAACTAGTGCTCCCACAACCATAGTAATTTCCATGATGTATTTACTCAAAAGCCCCATAATAGTTAGATTCGCGCTTGCCTCCGCAATACTTAGTCGCATCCCACCAATTTGATTTGAGTAGTAAGCTCTGCGATCTTTTACTACTAACTCGCGATAACAAGAGACCACCTGAGAAATGCTATCTGAGCTTCTAATTTCCAACTGTGTTGCCGCTTCTCCTAAATCTTTTGCCTTCCGATGCATAACTACATAAATAAGAATTCCCACGATTGAAAAAAGAACAAGGCTTAGGATCGCTACATATGTATCAACTAAAAATAGGCTAGCACTAAAGGCAACTATTAAAAGAATGTCGGCAATTAACAATAGAGCTGCGCCCAATATCGAAACCGTTACCGACTGAACACCTGTCGTAACGGCAAATATCGTCTCTTGAATTGTTCTAGACCGTACTACAAGAATGTCCCTAGCAAGAAGTTTTTCAATTAGTCGACGAGATATCTTTGCCGCTCTTCTACTCAAAAAGAAAAGAGTCCTCTTTGAAAGATACAGTGATGCGACAGACTTGAACAATAAAACCGAGGCAGCGAGCAAGCCAAGAATAGAAACTTGTGATTGAAGACTTGAGTCCTGAATTCCGAGTGTTCTTAGCACAAGACCAACCCTTTCTCCAGGCTGGTTAGAAGACACGCCGCTGACAGCGAGGGAACCAACTAATCCAAAAACTAATACAGCAAGAATATCCAGAAGTCCCAGAACGGCATAAATTGCTATTACAAGAAGTGCTTTCTCTCTGTCTGTACGTTCGAGTATCGATGCTGCTCTCTTAATGATGAGGATTACTGATAAGACTGAAGAATTTTGCATCAACTTAAAGTTGGGCCGCGACAAGAATCCTCCTTCAAAAAGCGAACATGAATAATGAGATTGGGGATGCGCCTCTGCAAATCTTATCAATCGTACTCAACCCAGAATGGCATATCGTTATAGCCAGCATGACTCTCAATTAATGGGATTCGGAGGTAGAATTAATCTCACATGAGCCTGCTTATCCTTAATTATTCAATAAATCAATCAAATATGCTATTCTCGCACCAGCGTGAAGTTGCGAAAGAACTTGCAAGAGTATTTGATGATGTTATCGTTGTAACGGCAGATCCGAACATAGGCGACCCACTTCCCTCTGTAAGTAGGGTGATAACAACAAAGTGGGAAGCCGGATCACGGTTTCTAAGTGCTTTCCGTTTCCTAGTTACCGTATTGCCAATACTTTTGAGAAATCGCAAATCGGTTTTGTTCTCGCATATGACTGAAGTCCAATCGGCGCTAATTGCACCTTTCTGCCGATTACTTGGAATTCGCCATTATCTTTGGTATGCCCATACATCTAACTCTCTGTACCTTAGGCTGTGTTTTCCCTTTTTATCTGGAGTCATCACTTCGACTAAAGGATCCTGCCCAATATCAGGTAGAAAGGTTTATCCTATAGGCCAAGGTGTAAAATCTAGTATGAATGAATCTTCTTATAGACATTCTACAAATTCTTATCTTAATTGGTATCACGTCAGTAGAATCGCCCCTTCCAAAAGAATTGAATTAATTGTTAAAGCAATCCATCAGGTAAGGCTTAGCGGAGTTCCATTGACTTTAGATATATTTGGGATCCCATCAGACGCAGGCGGCACCCTATATCAAGAACAACTCTTAGCCCAAACAAGAGAGTACACTAAGGAAGGGTGGTTAAAGTTTCGTGGAAAACTAGACCCGACGGCTGCATCGGAGACTATAAGAACTTATGATGGGTTTATTCACGCTTTTCAAGGCTCACTTGACAAGACACTCGTAGAAGCAAGTTTGGCTCGCAATTTTGTCGTAACCGTCAACAAGGAGTATCTCAATGCTTTTAAAGTTGAGACTAGTTCCAATACAAATGACTTAGAAAGTCTAGTTCTTCAGTTGCACAGATTTATTGAAATGCCAGCAGGGGATAGGATCTTAGAAGTTGAGCGAAGATGGAGTATTGCAAGCTCTGATCATTCCATTAAGGGCTTTATTGATCGACTTGTTGAGGTGCTAAGTTCCGATAAAAAATAGTCTGAGAGTCGCCCACATCATCACTACTATAGAGAGAGGTGGCGCCGAAAACGCTGTTCTCAGTTTGGTCAAATCGCAAAAGGCAAATGGCTACCAAATTGTAGTGATCCCCTTGAAGGGCGAGCTTGAACTCTTGCAGGATATCACGCAAATTGGAGTAAAAGTTGATAGTAGTTTCACAAATTTGAGATTAATTAAGCAAATTGCAGGTATAAGGAAATGCTTAAAAAAGAATGATTACATAATGCACGGCCATCTTCCTAGAGCAGAACTGCTGATTAGGATAGCATTTCCGTTCAAGCGCTTTCTTGTCACCCGACATAACTCTGAAAGATTCTTTCCTTCTGCCCCGAAGTTCGTTTCCATTTTATTGTCTCGTTTCGTAGCAGCGCATGCGTATAAAGTAATTTCAATCTCTAATGCTGTAAAAACTTATCTGCTTAAGTCTAAGGAGATAAGTAGCAATTCAGAATTGGAGGTTATATATTACGGTTATATTCCCTCTAGTAGCATTCAGACTAAAAATATTAATTTAAAAGAGTCTAATTTCAGTAAAATGAGGACGTTAGAACTCATTACTGTCGGACGACTTGAACCACAAAAAAACATCCGCTTCCTAATTGAGAGCGTTGCATTCGCAAGATCTGAAGGATTTAGTTGCAGACTCTCCATACTGGGAAGTGGACGAGAGGGAAATTATCTTTCGGAACTTGCGAAAGATCTTGACATTCAAGAATACGTCCAGTTTCTTGGCCGAAGCCCAAACGTTTTTACAGAACTACTGAAGGCAAATATTTTTGTTTTTTCCTCACATTATGAGGGTTTTGGTTTAGCCCTTCTTGAAGCGATGGAAGCGGGTTTGCCTATTGCTGCTCCAAACCACTCTTGCATTCCCGAAGTTCTAGGTTATCAGCATCCCGGTTTGTATGAGTCGGGAAACCATAAGCAATTTTTAAGTATCATAAGAAGTTTTGCGACTGACAACGGAATGGTAGAGAAAGTCCTCAATATCCAAAAAAGCCGCCTTGACTATTTTCATATTGAAAAATATTTTTCGGCACACCATCAACTGTATCTTGATTTCTCTTGTAACTATTCATGACTTTTACAAGGCAATTCTATTTAGGAGTAGAATTTTGGCTATGAGTAGCGAATTAATCCAAACCTTCAATCTCAGACAAATACTTCCGCCAATTACAGTAAATGCTTGGGGAGGACTTGGTTCCCAAGTTTTCGCCTTGATTGTCGCTAGGCGAATCTGCAAGACTCATACTTTTAGAAGGGTTCACATAAAGTTCCATTCATCTGGCGTTACGCGTAGGAGTATTGAAATTCCAAGTCACAAATTGTCCGGAATCAGCTACTCCTTTATAGATGACTTTGTAATTTCTGAATCCAGTACTAGAGGAACTCCCGGTGCGAAAACTTACTCTCCGTTCTTGTTCCTTAAAAAAATGCTTAAAGCGGTTCTTAGTTCCATCGGACTGGTATCTGATTTTGATGAGTCCAAACGTACGACCAGGTTGCGGCCTTGGATCATTTCTATTAGGGGCCACTATTCAAATTTGAAAATAAGTGATCAGGAAGTCAACCAGGCAGCCGAAGTATTTGATTTAGATATCAAATCCCTGATACCACATCACAATCAAATTGCCATTCATTACAGACTGGGGGATTTACTGGATCTAGATTCAAAAACCCATATTGATCCACAAGTTATAGGCCGGATTCTCCAAGGTCAGAAAAGTTCCTATTCGATTGTCGCATCGTATTCCGACACTCCAGTTGAGAAGCTCCCAACAGCAATCCTAAATTTCTTTGAACCGTACTCGGTAACTTTTTACTCTATGGACACTTTAAGCACTGTAAAGGCTTGCGCTAGTGCAACAATTTTTATCGGGACAAATTCAAAAATTTCTTTATGGATTGCAGCATTTAGAATATGCTCCTTAAAAAAGGGTGTCACATATCTTCCAGAGAGCCTAGCCATAAAACTCCTATATTTGGTTGGCACAGAAAATTTGTATGAAAACTTAATTGCATACTGAAACAATTTGTATATATCTCCTCGGCATTATCGTATGAATTCCTTCCAATCCTCTAAGTTTTCCAAGACCATCTTTGGGTAACTCGAGTCTAATTCAACTCTCTTGAATTCTCTTCCATTATAAATGTCTTTATCTTCAAGAAACCTTTCTTCCGCTACCTTTCTTACCTCCTGCGTATTCCATTCTGAGTGACTTGAGTGCTCTATCTTTTTAAGCACCTCATCGCGACTCAGTAGATTGTTGAAGTGCCATCCAGCTTCCTTGACTAGCGTCATCTTTGGCCGACTCTCAAAGTCAGGAAGTGAAAACAGTCTCTTCCGCCGAGTCCAAAAATCTGGGGTTCTAAAAATACCAAATGGAAGTTTACGGGATTCAAACACCATTTCTAGGTAAACATCTTTTCGCATTTGCTGTATATCTTTGTAAAACTTATATGATATGAGGCGTCCTCGCTTCCACGTCCCATCTTCTAAATTCAAAGCATTTGCAAAATTTCTTAATTCAAACAAGTAGCTACCAAGCAATTTATTGCAAACTATATGTTCCAGTACTGAATGTCGCGGTATTTCATCACAATCACTGTGAAATATGAAATCATCTTTTGAAAGCTTGAGTGACTTTATAAACTTGGAAATTGCCTGCCTCTGAACCATCTCCCTTATGCGTGGATTGCTAACCTTTAGGTCTTCCTCTGTTGGACTTACAATCTCAACTTTTTTTTTGAAACGGTCCAATGTATCAAGATTGTTGGATAAGTGGAGTGGCTTTGGTATTCCACTATGGGTGAGTCGACTTTCTGAAATTACGATTAAGTCAACCAAGTCGCCAACCTCTTGTAGTCTGATCTTAAGCGGTCTGAAATCTCTGTTAAACGGGAATGTATCTATCAGCACAACACAACTTTTCTGCAAGATCTCAAGTTCTCTTCCAATTCTTATAGGGACGTAATCTTTCTACTATGTTTATCGCTTCATCTACTTCGTCCATGTTGAACTTTACGCCCTCACAACTCATGCTTTTTAAAACTTCAAGGTAGTCCGGAGGTAAATTTCCTCTTTTTGCCAAGGACTTTATTCCCCATTTTGTATACCCAGCTAAAGGTTGAAGGAATCTCGGCACGCGGTAATTACTTCTTAGAATACTAGGTTGTGATTTTTCGCTAGCCATAAGGATTAATTCCCAAACAATATCAAAGGATTCTAAAGTTCCAATTCTTGAGTAAACCTCCATTAACTCTTGTCTAAATTTTCTTCCTTCATCTCGATCTTTGTTGGCTCGCCACCAATCGTGAATCATTAGATCCCGATTCCAACCTTTATGCGACCTGGGCACTTCATTCCAATTACGTATCCAAAAAAGAGAGTCGATAAATTCACTACGACCACCAGCACAAATTGTAAGAATGCTGATCGCCTCTGTTGCGATAGATCTAGACTTGCCATACAAATCCAAACAATACTTTACGTGTTCAGTTCTACTCAGATTACTGGTGAAGAATGATGTAACTGGTTTTACGCCATTTCCGGTATGAGTCATGACTCTTTCTATTGGAGTTTCTCCATCATTAACATAACGAAAAGTCTTCTTATAGGGCCAAGCTCCACAGGTTTGAGGCCCGTATTTCCAAATTGCAAGAGCGACTGCCCCAACGCTCACCAATTTTTTGTTCTCCTCTAACTTACTCCACATGGCCTCTAGGCCCGCTGGTAAATACAGCTCATCGTCTGAGACTATTATTGAGTACTTGGTAGACATTAATTCTGAGGCAAGCAAGCAACGCTGCGCAAACGGTTCATCAAGGTAAAAGTACCTTACATTTTCAAAGTCTTGCACTTTATCAAGTGGTTTTGGTGATTGGTCAATAACTAACGTTTTAAAAGAATGTTTATTCCAATATGGTAGGACTGCTTCCAGACAGTGTTGTCTATTATGTGAGAGTATCAAGACTGTAATGTCTTTTCTGTAATTAATCACGTGGATTATTCTGTTTCCAATCAGCAGACAATAAAGACATTAGAATCAGATTAGAATATTGGTTATCTCGAAATAGCGCTTCTCTTAATACACCTTCTTCGATAAATCCAAGTTTCTTATAAAGTGCTATTGCAGGTGAGTTATTGGACCTAGTCAACAACTGAAGTCTATGCAAGCCCAAATGATGAAATAGATACTGGATTACTTCCGTGTATGCCTCGAACGCATAACCTCTATTGCGATAGTCAGGCGATATATCGGCTCCAATTTCGGCATTCTTATTAACCATGTCTATCCGATCAATTCTTATTATGCCGCAAAATGTTCCGGACTCCTTTTCGATAATGGCATACCTTCTGCTTATGCGACTCTTCGAAAGATTGTTGAACCACTCCAGTTGCTCCTCTCGAGAAACATGAAAGGGATCAGTCAACATATTAAGAGTTGAACGTTCGTTATGGAGAACGCGCGCAAACTCTAGGTCTTTTGCCTCAATGAGTCTAATTTCAAGTCGCATAGTATCTAGCATGTTTTACTTCACCGAAACATATTTAGAGCATCGATAGTTGATATTGCAACCCGACTGCAATCCTCTTCTGTCATCCACCATCCACAAGGTAGTGATATTTGTGAGTTTGAAAATTCAATTGTGCCAGGTAATTCACACTTGGACTCAGAAAACGCAGAATAGAGATGATTTGGGAGGTGGACTAAGCCGGCACTTATTCCGTTTCTATTCAAATACTCCAAAACCATATCTCTCTTATCGGCTTCCCTAAGCCGAATTGTAAAAACCCAGTTAGAAGATAGCGCTGGTTCAGGTAAATCCAGAAATAAAACTCTTGTATCTTCATCAAGAAGATTCTTCAAATGAGAGGCATTTCTGCGGTGTTTCCTCAAAATCTCACTCACGTAGGGAAGTTGGGCAAGACCAATAGCTGCTGACAAATTATTCATGTTGAACTTATAGCCAACTTCTCCCTCTGTAATATCCGCATCCCATCGCTGTCCCTTCCATTCGCCTTTTTCATCCTTAAGGGTGTTACGATCGTAACCGAACCACTTTAACTTTCGAGCCATCAAATAATCAGTAGATTTCTTGCAAACTACCGCCCCTCCATCTCCGGTTGTGAAGTGTTTTATCGCCTGGAAGGAAAAACAAGTGAAGTCTGCAAATTTTGCAATAGATTCTTCACCCCAGGTGGCGCCAAATGCATGTGCGGCATCTTGGATAAGTGGAATACCTGTCTCTTTCGAGATTTCATTCAATTTTGTAAGATCACAAGGGTTTCCTGCCCAAGCAACAAAAAGTATTGCTTTTGTTCGAGTAGAAATTTTTCTCTTTACATCTTCCGGGTCGATTGAACCCGTATCCGGGTGTATATCAGCCCATACAATCCGAGCCCCTAGATTAATAATGGGGGTATTGCTTGCGATACAGGTCATTGAGATTGAGATGACTTCATCGCCAAAAGAAACCCCAGCTAATCTCAAAGCGATGGTTAAGGCGCTTGTACCAGAATTAGTTAAGACCATATTTTCTACCCCAAGGAATGACTCCAACTCCCTGTTGAGTTCAGTCACTTCCCGGCCTTCATTTATGTAACCTGAATCAAATACCTCCGAAATCTTGTTGATTGCCTCGTTCTTAGGCACGTGAACTTTAAAGAGAGGGACTGTGGGATTAAGCGTATTCGAAGCGCTCACTTTAGTTCTTTCTGATTTCTTCTATCGAATTTCCAAGAAAGTCAGTGCTGTTTCTCGAAAAAACATTCTTACTTTCCAAAAAATTATATAGCTCATCCATCTCTAATAAGTCTTGATTGGAGTTATAACTCCAAGTCTTAAACTCTTTGGTTGAAGTATCAAATTGTGGTTTCAGCACCAAGTTGCTCCCAAGGCTGTGAGTACGAAGAGACTCCGTCTCGCTAATCAAGTCTTCGTGAAGTTTTTCTCCTGGCCTTACCCCAATCTCTATAATTGGTTTCTTGTATCGCTCCGAGAAAATAGTGGCTAGGTCAAAAACCCGCATCGACCTCAATTTCGGAATCCAAAAATCACCTGATTCCCCTGACTCAATTGCCGTCTCAATCAAATCAATACTCTCGTCTAGAGTCATTAGGAACCTGGTCATGCCTCTGTGAGTGATGGTGAACTTTGATTGACTTTCTGATTGATATCTGAACAGAGGTACTATCGATCCGCGAGAATCCAAAACATTTCCGTATCGCACTCCCAAAAATTTAACAGTGCTTGTCTTTCTACTGTGGCTTACGACAAGTCTTTCAGCAATCGCTTTAGACATCCCATAAACATTGGTCGGCGAGCACGCCTTATCTGTTGAAACCATAAGAACCGCTTTAAGTTGAGATTCTGAGTTTTCAAAGCTTGAGCAAACGTTGAGAACATTAGCCACTCCTATAACATTTGTTTTAATGCTTTCTTCCGGGGACAATTCACACGTGTCAACCTGTTTGAGAGCCGCTGCGACTACTATTATTGTTGGCTTGCACTCATTAATAATTTCTCTTATTCTTTCTTGGTCTCGAATGTCGCCTACTCTGAAGGTGACATTCGAATCCAGTTCTAACTCATTTTTTATGGTCCAATGTTTGGCTTCGTCGCGACTGAATATGACTAATTCGTTCCGAGTGGCCCACCTTCGAATTAAGGCACGCCCTAGGGAGCCACTACCTCCAAAAATAAGTACTTTATTGTTGGATAGAGTTGGATGCACTGAAATATGCTATCGCAGGGCGCGTTTGTGTGGATTCGCAAATGACCTAAATTTCCAAAGATTACCAAAACCGAAGTTTTTCCCGTATCTGAATCCCTTTTTTCCAGAAGTCAAATACTATTATGACTAAACAACTTAGAGGCACCCGAAGATTTCTACGGGTGTTTAGCCTTTGTGCCAACATAGCTTTGGGTCGAAGGAAATTTGGAGTGCTACTAATAAGAGGAGGGTTTGGAAATCAACTTTTTCAAATTGCGGGTCTTTATTACTACTCCAAATTGCTAAATTTTGTTCCAATTATATGTGATTTAGAGAAAGTAGCGGCGGTGCCTCATGGTAGAACAAAAGAACTAGATTCAATTGTTGCCAAGAGCCATGTACTCTCTCGACACTTCTTTTGTTTCGGTAGGCTGGAAGTACTCTTCATTAGGGTTTTTTTGAGACTACTTAAACCCCTGAAACTAGTACGAGTGATGGATGAGGACGCTTTTTCCTCTGCAAACTCTACCACTCTACCTAATCTTTTTTTCATTCAAGACTATTTTCAAAAACCTGACTACATACAAAGTATACCCGAAGAATGTTTGAGCAAAGCGACGCAATTTCTATCAAAGGAAACCATTCCACCACAACTTATTCACTCTAAAGGGTTGCGATGCCTTATCCATATAAGGCTCACAGATTCGCATGACCGATCCGATGTATTCCTTAGTAAGACAACTATTAAGAGAATATTACAGAAATTGATCCGGGATCGAGATGCCATTTCCTTTCATTGCATTTCAGATGATCTTCTGGGGGCTCAGACTTTTTTAAAATCACTAGGTCTAGATCTTGAAATTGAGTTTCTTGAAAGTTCAAGAAAATTTGAGGCTCTCGAACTGTTGCAATTATTTCCCGAATATGACTTTATAATTTCTTCCCGTAGCACATTATGTTGGTGGGGATGCCTCTTGTCATCAACAAACTTAGAGAGAGACACAAAGATTATCTCGTTTTTTACAGAAGATTTACATTTAAGTAGCTGGCTATACCCTGAAGCGTTTTTACTCGACTGAATAAACCCCCCTAACTAGTTAATTCCGAATATGCGACAAAATTTGGGCATAACTTTTGTTGATGTAAATTCTGATGACTTAATAAAGTTAACTTTTACCGCGGGGTCAATTCCATGTTCTTGTAAAAATCTAATTTTTCTCACTAAATCTGCTTCGTTTCTATACAAACTGTTCTTATGTAATAGGTCAATGTGATGTCTATCCAACCCCCCCCTCCATGAGAGTATTGGCAATCGACTTTGCATGGCTTCTAGGAGTGCCATTCCAAAAGCTTCACCAAGGAGTCTCGCATGCAGGAAACAGTTTGCTGTGTTCAAGTACGAAACCTTTTCCTTTTTGTTTGTAACGGCTGGCACAAAGATGGCACGTGGATGCTCTACGAATGCTTTGGTGTTAACCCCGATAAACCAATTTTTCGAATCTTCGAGCAAATTTCGTACTGTTTTCTTTACCCAAGGAATATCGAAGGATTCTGATCCGCCGATTGTCAAGACTACAAAAGCTTCATCCGGAATACCTAACTCCCTACGTAGATTTTCGTTATGTATAGGCAAATCTACACAGTAAGGTACAAACTGCAGAGGTGAGAGGACATTAGGTACTCGCATACGAACTGCTCTTAGCTTCTGATGTTTTGCTCTTGTGGCGTGCCTGGCTAGCCATTCAGATACGTATGCAAATGTGTCTCCATGTTTATCAAGAACATTAAAAATAACATGAACTGCGTTGGGGATTCCTTGAACGACAAAAGCATCTCTCTCTCCTCTTTTTTGAAAATATACCAAATCATACTTCTTGGAAATTTCTCTACTCGCAATTGAAAAATTTTGATATGGGTGTAAGTCCAATTTGCTGGCTATCTCTCTGATACTTTCATCATTATTAATCCTTGCACATTTATCGTAGAACCAAGTTATCTCGTGGCCCAAATTAATCAAGTTTTTAGAGTATTCAAAGACCGAAGCCGATACACCTCTCTCATTAAGATGATCTGTGTGCATCGCAATTTTCATAATTGATGGTAACAGATAAAACAAAAATGTCATCCTTCGTAACTGTTACATAGCTTCGATTAACTTATTCACACGGAGACAGGTCTTTGTTCCTGGGGCGTTAGAACAACATCAACTACTCGTCATATGGAAGTTGAGATAGGTAAAGTTCCTTAATTCCTTTACTGACTCCAACAAACTCATAGTTTATTGAATTGAGCAACTCACCACTCCCACAGTAATCTATACCCTCGTTGGTGTTCAATAATTCTATTGGGACATTGTGCCTATCCAATTGGTTAATAATCTCACAAATTTCTATCAAAGAGAATTTTTGACTGTAAACCAAATTCAAATCCTGAGGCAACTTTATTCCTCCTAGCCAATCGAAAAGAATCGGCAACAAGTCCTTTACGTAGAAAAAATCCATAATAAAATTCCTATATACCGTCATAGGCTTTCCCTCTTTGTAGCGATTCAAGTTGTAAGAAATAAATCGATCTAATCCTTCAGTTTGACCAAAAACGTTAAAAAATCTTAGAAAAGTTATGTGCTCGAATTGGCTAGCATAACTGCGAAAGATGAATTTGGATTGTCCATAAAAGTCAACTGGATATCTCTGCAAGGATTGACTTTCGGTGGCAAGATAAATCGAGTGTTGTCGACCATATATAGCTCCACTACAAAAGGATACAGTCGGTATGTCTAGACGCAAGACATTTATAGAAGCTGTTAAGTTATCCATCAGTGTTCTCTCGGTATCAATCTTTGTTCTCCTACCTCCCCTTGCTGCAGCATGTATTACATAGTCAATCCTCTTCTCTTTTACAAAGTTGTATAAGTGTTTGAAGTCTGCAAGTTCGTAGGGGTATTCAATAACCTTCACTTGTTTTTGTAATCCAGGAATCAACTCTCTGCCCAGAAATCCCTTGTGACCAGTAAAAAGCACCCTCATCGTCTTAAAGAGAGAAAAGCGGGACTCGCGGAGTAAAGAAATTCTTCGAAAGAATGCTCTAATTCAAAAGAGTTCTCAGGGAAAAACGTTTTAATAGAATTTAGATGAGCTAAGACTGATTCGGCTTCAAAAGAGTGGTGGGTAAAGCCAGCTTCTTGATAATCATCATCACGACCACTGCCTACCAATTTTACCGGTATCTTTTCATTGTGTAGATAATTCCTGATAAATTCAAACGGGCGGTAAAGCAAAAATGGAGTAATGGTGTAACAAATAGGAATCTTATTCTCCAACGCCATGCCACAAGCCATTCCGATCATCAACTGTTCAGATGAACCTATATTTAAGCTCCTGTTGGGATAAGTTTCAAAAATCTCCTCAAAAATTCCGTAACCAACGTCACCACACAGTAGAACAATTTCGTTATTTTTTTTCATCTGTTCGTTTAGTAGCCTCGCAAAATCTACGCGCACAATTTGGCCCTAGCTAGAGAATACTCCTCTTTGTTTAACTTAATGTAATGAGCACGTAAGTTGTACTGTTCAAAAGGGAAAAGACTTGTGTTTCTTATTTCCGCATCAGGAAAAACTGTTTTTACCTCAATGGATAATGAGGCCGTATCTACTGGACCAAGAGCTGACCAACCATTGAAGTTAAAGAATAGATGAAGGTTCTTAAGTTTCATACGGTTTGCGAATCTTAAAGCTTCCCACACTGATCCCTCTGCGCACTCACCATCTGAAGCTAGACAGTAAACCTGTTTCTTCTCGTTAGCCATGGCCATTCCAATGGCTACTGTTATTCCCATACCAAGGCTCCCTGTAGAACAGTGAACGTGCGCTGACAAGTCTCTCTTTGGGTGATCTCCCATATGTTCAAAAAGTTTGGATGAGTCTACCCCTTTAAATTTTTCTAAAACCACATATAGCGCACTAGAGGCATGACCGTTTGACAGAATAAAAACATCTTCGCTACTCATTTTTTCATAGATTTCAACTATTGCCGAAAGCGAAGAGAAACTACTACCTAGATGCGTCTTTCCATACTTAAAGCATTGATCAAGAAGTCGTATTTGCAAATTTCGCATTGATTCACTTTGCACGAATTGGATAATACAGCATTCGCTCGACCAGTATAAGGCTACAACTATTTCTGCTTTGACAATCTGTAATTTATTGAGTTCAACAGCCTCGCTCCTAAAGTTGGTAAGATACGACTGCCTATAATTTCGCACCCGAAGCAAAATGTAGTCTCTTGCACAGTTACCGCATCCAGTGTGTGATTAGGTGCAGGGCTTGGCTCTACCCTCTGATTCATCCCTCGGACATCCATGAAGCCCACGTCATTAGCTATTCTATTTATTGCGCTGCTACTAAATAGATCTTGCGTCCAAAGAGAATAATTCGCAAGGGCATCCCATCTATTTCCATTTAGAAATGCCCAACTCATATACTTTGCCCAATATCTTTCTACGCTTCTTCGAAAAGATAGAGAGGTTCTGCGGGAGGTGAATAACACTTTCGCCAACGTGTTTTTGACGATGCTAGAATCATATTTCTTGTCCATCCAAGTCTTCTCTACTAACTCAACAAACTCTGAGTTGTACGAAAGGCCCCATATCGGAAGAAATAGGTTCCCTTTAAAGTTTAAGTTATGAACATCTGGGTGGTTAAAGTGCGAATACCCAGACCTCAGGGTGGGAATACTAGAACTGAAGCCTGCTTTATGTTCGAAAGAGTTAAAAGAGTCTAAGTCAAGATCGATATCTTCCTCCAACAATATTGGAAATTGATCCAATTCCAATGACCTCTTCTGTAGTCTAAGTGTGTGTTCGGTTATTCCTACGTTGTTTGAATATACCCACATCTCAATGTTCGATATAGAACTAAATGATTCTACAGTTGAGATAGTCTGTTTGCGCCATGAATCCTCTTGATTTGTTGCACCCTGACGCAAACCATCTATAACTACCACTAGTTTTTTTAGCTTTTTCCAATTTGAAATTCTCTCAATTGATCTCTTAGTCATCTCCGGTCTCATGTATGAAGTCAGAATTACTATTCGCTCTTGCACCGAATTCTTCCCCTCCTTTGTCGTTGCACGATCTTCTTTTACTAGTAAGTTATTGATCCACCGTTAAAAGGGGTTATCTCGCGTCTACCGCTACCAATATTCCTTAGGAAAAGCGTAGAGGATTGTGTCGGCAATGGTTCTGCTGTGTCGCCTTAGGTAGTAATCATAAGAATCCCCAAGTAATTCAAATAGTAATTGTGGAATCCTAATAAAATCTCCCGTTAGATGATAAACGGAAATGGCCAGGCCCGGCCGTGACTTGGCAATAAAGTTTCTAGCGCCAAGTAGCGCGGCGTATTCCGCGCCCTCTATGTCCATCTTAATTAAATTCATTTTTATGTTAGGTAGAAGGCGCTCCAGGGTAACACTCTGAACAAACTGACCAAGATTTTCCTGATCCATCCTGCTTCCTGTAGTTCCTCTAGCATTGAATCTAATCTCGTCTACTTGGTCGCTAACAGCAAGTGGCAAACAAATTACGTCTTCAATATCGTGAAGCTTAGAGACTAGTTTCTCATAATTAGAAGAGTCTGGCTCTAGACATATCGCTAGTTCAATAGAGTAATCGCTTTTGATGGCATCTTTTATAGCTTCGCCGTCATAGGACCCACAGTCGACGATTCTCAAGTTTTCTTGCCACCTTGGTAGAGAAACAGGGTAGTAGGGAACAGGGTCGATCAATTCATCAGATGTTTCCGACAGATCTGAACAAAAATTTATGAACTCTTCAAACACACTCTTGCTATGAGTATCCGAAAACAATTTGTAAATACTTTGTATCTGCTCCTCGTCAAAATTCCTATATAAATCTTCTAGCATGCAACAATTGACTTTAAACTCGATTTTAAGTTTCCGTGCAAACTCAGAGAAAGTTTGAACGTTTGTCCAACCCTGTACCTGAAGATCCTTTTTCATTTTCCCAATATCTATAGATGGATTCATAACCCCAATTACGACAGTGTAATTGGATTTCTCGTAAGGCAATTCACTCCAACTCTCGGCTTTATACAAAGGTAAACCACAACAAAATGCCTCAGTTTCGTAGATTGGATCTGTAACTATGAATCCCTCAATTACAATACTGCAACGCTGAAAACCCTGCATTACCCACCATGCTGCCCCACCAATTCCAACAAGGAGTATGCGCTGATCTAAATATTTTTCCATAGGCACTCCTTAGGATGATTTTTTCTTGGCTTAGGATACAGATTATCTGACGAATCTCTGGGATATTACAAACGCCAAATTTAGAACAGCTAATCTTGTTCTAGAAATCAGATAAGAATTATTGTGGCTACCTGTATTTCGGTGTATGCGATGTACTTGCATCTAAGCTTGTTTTCTGAGATCCATTCTTGAAACGCACTATACTCGTGGAATCGCCAGTTGATATAACCATAATACTCATCGAAAATTAGAATGGCGTTATCGCTGAGGTGTGTTTTTATTTTGTCCAACACTAATTTTGTAGAGGAATAAATATCTGCATCTTAGTTAATCATGCCGAACTTCAATGGATTGTCAGACAAGAATGGTGGAAGCTTTTCTGAAAACCAGCCCTTCAGCAGCTGGCAGTTATTTTCTACCTTCGGCGAAACCCCCCAGGTTAAAGGAACCTCTGTGTATACCGAAGGCTATCCACTCGTCCGGTAAGCCAATGAAAGAGTCGAAATCAAATATTCTTGTTTCAGCAGGGGGGCTCCTGCAAACCTATTTCGGCTATAGCCCTTTTTTAACACCAAGTTCCGCAAATTCCTCAATTGGTTCTGTTCCTCCGCTCGATAATTCACACAAACAGTTGTGAAAATCTGACCGACGTTTAAAAAATTGAGCTTTGCCAAAACGCTTCAAATCATATCCGGCTTAATTATCTAGTGACATTTAAACCATGCGATGTTTTACGCCTTGTGGTTCGGGATCAAGCCTTACTCGCGTACTCTCGAAAAGTCGAATCACATACCAAAAGATTTTATCAAAGAGTCTAAGTTTTCTGTCAACCATTCTTCGATCCATGGAGCAAAGTTCACGGAGTGCGCATAGCAAAACTTCTGTACGACTCGAATAAATCAGAGCCGCCCGCGGGAATCGAACCCGCGACCTTCGCTTTACGAGTTCTCAGACCTCCTATCTACCATTGACTCACTGCGTTCATTATCGCTCAAACCACTGACATCTTCAGAGTTGGTCGTACATGATTGTCCGCCCATATC
>Ga0169931_10006546_pt1 | contig 17536 bp, 18 predicted proteins | sample Kivu_15m_20L_FD_129675 | JGI IMG/M metagenome (GOLD analysis project Ga0169931, IMG submission 129675) | Freshwater microbial communities from Lake Kivu, Western Province, Rwanda to study Microbial Dark Matter (Phase II) - Kivu_15m_20L... | ecosystem: Environmental > Aquatic > Freshwater > Lake...
ACCATATGGATGATGTATATTGCGTTGTGCATATGCAGTATCAGATATTTCCTGAGTGAAGATAATTGTATTTAAATCAAATATGAAACCTTGTAGACTAAAACTTTTATATTTTGCAATTTGTTTTTTATCATTATATATCATATATGTATCATAATGATAATGGTCATCGTGAACATTCATATAATAATTATCATTTAATTGATTTGCAATACTAACATCTAAAACCTCACCCGGTACATTTATATATTTGTGTTGTATATCATCTGTCCCATATAATCTAAAATTATATTTAATCCTTGATAAATTAAATTTAATATCCTTAATTGATACATCCGTATTATAAGATGAATAAAATGGTCCTTTTGGTCCATTATTATATAATTTATTGCCAATATTATTTAAGACTTCATCTGCACGATATAGATGTTTAACTTCTACACCATTTAAACGTAATTCTAATGGAAACACAAATGGAATAGTTTCAAGCACATTATAATATTGAATTACATTTGCATTATCATCTGGGCGAGGCACAATATTATCCATTATGATAAAACTACTTCTATTATTATTTGATTCCATCCCAATTATCTTTTCACCTTTAAATGGTATATATGTTTCATCTATTAATTCATAATTTTCGGGCGGATATATAACATCATCGTGAGCTTGGACACTTTCAAACATTCTATTTTGTAAATTCATAAATGAATAATTTTGACCAGCAGCTGTTTTATTAATTATATTTTCATATGTCTTCTTATTAATAGCATCTAATAATTTCTTTAATAGTTTCCTTTGAATAGTTTCATCATTTTGAAAAAATGTAAATAATAATTTTTGTTTTGTTATATTATTAAATACATTTAATATTTCTCTGACAATAATATAATTTAACATTGACACTTCATTGTATACTTCATTGTACATTCTAATTCTGGCAGTTCTAATTCCATCGGGTAATCCTGGTACATATGGATTTGGTGTGGTAATATGTGGTTGTCGTAATTGAAAAGTGCGGACCGCACTTTTCATTTATCGCAACCAGTTATGTTCGCTAATAGGCAAGTGCGCACTTGCCTATTACGACGCGCACATATGTATAGTAAAATCATTATCTGAAAGACTAAATTTATCCTGAAATAATTCATTTAATTTATTTTCAATTTTTATTGTGAATTGTTTTTTAATTTGGGAAAATAAAATTTTCATAGGCATACCACCTTTATATATAATTTCTACTAGACGTTCAATATTTCCACCTGGTCCGCCTAGCGCAGTCGCGTGCCTTGTTAATATATTTGTACCACGAAGATTTGACCAAAAATTTAATACATCTGTATATATTCTTACAATAAAAGAAACAAAATTAACTCTGGATATATCATCTTGTAAGAAATATTTGGTGAAAAAATTAGTTGCAATACCTTCTAATTCTCTTTTATCATTTGTATATATCATATCACTAACGGGGAAATTGTTATCCAACATATGATTTTTAAATTCTTCTGCAGTATATATATTATTATTATACATAACCATATATTCTTTAATTGCTCCAAGTAGTGGTATATCGGTATTTGTAGTAAACATTGAATTTAGTGGCATATTAAAATTATTCCCATCAGTGAAATTTTGATTTGTTTCAATTATGCGTTTTACACTAATTAGAGCAGAAGATATACTTGATGGTATATCTATCCTATTAGTCAGCTGATTATACATAATATCACGTTCTTTATGTGTTTTAGAAATATTAATAAGCATTTTCTTTAATATATTATTCATATTACCTAAACATTGAACATCATCATAGGTGGTAATATTTAATTCATTATTAAATGTATTATTATTTTCAAAATATAATCTTGATATGGCAGGGAAACTATAATTTTCACCAAATTTTCTCCATATATGATATAAATCATATATATATTTATGAGTTATAATTTTATCTAAATCTGTCATATAATCAACTGGTTCAGATAAATTATATGTATTATTATTATATGTAAAAGGGCGATTAAATATAAAATTATAATCATATGTGAATTCTCTATTTGCACTTCCACGTTTTATTGATAAATCACTTGTACGGTTAAAAAAATGTCTCCAAAATATATAGTACATGGCGGTGTGTGCATAACCGTGGTAAAATATAATATTCCTATTATTAATACCAAATTGATTATAACATAAAGAATCATTCGTAAGATTACGAGATTGGTCCTTTAAACTATATATTTTTAATGCTCGCGAAATAGAATATATATCAACAATTGCAACTACCATTATTTCTAATAATTCAAATAATTGTGCATTACCAAATCTTAATAATGGATAATTTGTTTTAATATTATTAACAATTAAATGTAAATTTAAATATGATACAAAGAAATCAATATATTTTTGTAATGTTATTGTATCATATTTTCTTAAATTAGATATATTTTTATTCATATATCTAATATATGTTGTTAATTCAACTTGAATATTTTCATTAAACTCTTCATTACCAGGTGTTGGGGTGTTGTCCATTCTAATAAAATTATATCCGCCTGGTTGTGGTCCCATTTTATATGAGCGATGTAGTATATCATAATATATGGTACGAAACATTCTCTCACTATCTGTTTCATCTGGATTTTTAATAAAATAATCATAATTTCTATCACCAGCTGGTTCTGGATACAGACCTGTTAAAAGATACATTAATTGCGTCATTCGCTGTAGGAAATAATTTAATTCAAATGTATTATTAACTAATCTCTTACATATTTGTTTTCCACCACCTGGGATTTTATGAATTAACCAACTCTCATCATATGGTAATATTATATGATTTCTATATGCATTTCTATATTCAGTTGTATGAAGACGAGCATTTGGATATTTTTTAACATCTTTACGCTGACCAAAAGGCGGTGGGACTATATCTGTATTAGTCATCTTAACTAAATTTTCGATTGTGAATTGGCTATAATCCATACCAGGAATAGTTGGATTAATAGGAGGTGATATATCAGCAGGTGTCCAATTCATATATTCAGGTCTGAATTCATTTTTTGTTGCAGTTGTAGGGTCATTATATAATTGAATCCAATCCTCCAAATAAAAGTCCATACAATTATTTGTTCCTTTGAATAGTTTATGTAATAATTCAATTACAGTCATATTATCCCTTGGTTGTGGTGCTTCACATGTCTTTGTCTTTACATTACACTCACCAAAACTATTATAATTTTCATGATATTCTCCAATTATAGTAACACTTCGTGGTGTTTTAGAATCTGGATCATCATTATACCATTGATATGCTCCAGTAAACCCAGATACAAAAAAATTATTATCCATTGATTTTAATAAATTATGAAATTCAATTTGTTCAGGTGTATGAGCACCACCTAATTGATTTATAAGGTCTAAATATTTTTTTTATATTTCAAATATTTTTCATTGTAATTATTTTCAATCATATAAAATAAGATTGAAAATAATTATTCCCTATTTATATTGCAATTATTGCTTTGCAATTATAATAGATAATCAGTGGAACCGGGAATTAAAAACGTTTTAACAACAATATGATTTATTTGTTATCTCCACCGGATGAGACACTTTAATTTCTGTTTTATTAGTATTTACAACAACATTATTTATTAATAATGATGCTAATTCAAAAAATGATTTTTCAACATTTAATGCCGTTTTAGCAGATGTTTCAAAATAATTCATATTATTACTATCTGCATATTCTTTCGCCTCACTATATTCAACTTGTCGTTTGCTTTCAAAGTCTGCCTTATTACCAATCAATATAGTTTTAACATTTGATGAAGCATATTTTTTAATTTCTTCAGACCACATTTTTACATTATAAAAACTTTCCTTATCCGTAATATCAAAAACAATCATAATCCCGTGCGCACCTCGGTAATAGGATGATACAATGGTTCTAAATCGCTCCTGTCCAGCCGTGTCCCAAATTTGTAATTTAATCATCTTGCCATTTACTTCAATGGTGCGAATTTTAAAATCCACCCCAATGGTATTAATATAACTTTCACTAAAGACATTATCAGAGAAACGATTCATAAGACTTGATTTACCAACCCCAGAATCTCCAATAATTAAAAGCTTAAAAAGGTAGTCATACTCATTAGTATTATATGAGTTTGCCATTATAATTAAACATAAATTATTTTTAAATTAAATTTCGTGATATTGTTTAGATAACATCTTATCACGCCTTTCAAGAATTTTACTCTCATAATGTTGAATTGTACTTTCATCATCCTTACCATAATAATCGATATAACGCTGGAGTTTTGTCCTATCCAGTACATTATGAAGCTCTTTATTCTTAATATGAGTAAGAATCATTTCAACCTCCATAATAATCCCTCTTACACCGATCATATTATTCATATCAACATTCAAACAATTTACACTATAATCAGTAATATCATCATAAATACTCCAATGATTGATATCCGCTGAAATATCAAATTTAATGTTATTAATAACAAATTTAACAAGACTATAGTTTTCTCGGTAAATATTTACATAATCAGTCATATCTTTTCAACCATCTTATTATCCCATAGTTTCTTCATCATATAATTATAACTATTCATACTAAAATTATTCAAACTCCTAGATTTGGAAGGACTCATAATATGTGGTGTGCGCAATTCAAATGTGCATTCTGCACATTTGAATTGTTGCAACCATCTTTGTTTTCCGTGAATACAATTCGCACTCGCGAATTGCACGGCACACACATGAAGGTCGACATCATTTGGTTCAATAAATTCAACACTATTATCACGCTGATATTCATAATAATGTGTAATAATATCTCGAACCATCCCACCGTAAATCACAATAGGATGTTCCATTATATCGGCTAGTTTAGATACAACCATTTGAACTTTTTCATAATAAGGGGATGATTTAGGGGTCAGATAATTAATAATACTGGTCATTATTATATTCGTATTAATATTAATGGTTAATATTATCAATTTTTATTACAAAAACCTTAAGGTTTTTGTAATAAAAATTGATATTTTTTCCGTCTAATACAATCATTATAATAGTAATGAGTTACGCACATACACCGCAACCTATGATAATCACCCCGGCTCCACCAGAGGAACCAATTGAGGATTTGTATAATTATCGTGTTTCGGTCAAATCCAAAAGGATTTGCTGTGATAAATGCGAAGCATTTATCAAGGTCCTTCTTGGAATGATATACGATGATAATCCATTTACTGTAGATTATTATTGTCGGTCATATATTAACCCTGAATTTTTGACCGAAAAACTTTCTGACCACCTGATGAGTCTTATGATTCGCCGAGACATACCTAATTTCAAAAAGGTATATCGATTCATCCAAACGCGGAATATTAATATTAAATATAATAGCGGATTGAACATATGGTTTCTTGATTTTGTCAAGAATAATCTATTTGAGATGATTCACCCTGAGATGGCAACAATGAAACTAAATAGTGATAATATTATTTATCTTGTTTATGGACGCCCATCGCCGATTCATACTAAACTGAAAGAAGTTTTCAAGGACGTAAAGTTGATTCCTGATATCAAGAAAATGATTTCAGAATATACATCATCTATGTGGAATCATATTAGTATTTATCGTTTTCTAAGTTCATTGTCTGATGATAATATTAATGGTATTATTACTAATATGTACGCGGGTCTCTATAATGCATCTGGGATGGATATTACCGATGTCAAAATTAATCCAACCCTTTTGAAAATGCTCTTTATTATTATCAAGAAACGAAATATTAATAGTATAAAAATGAATTCTATTCTTAGATACTTGACTGAACATACAAATATTTCACATCACAACATCAGTGAGATTATACGTATGCACTATGCAATGGCACCACAAAATTACCAACTTGCGGATACAAAGGTTTTCATTTAATAAAAATTGATAAAAATAACAATTAATTAATAATTATAATTATAGGGAATAAATATTATAAATTTATGAAAAGTCTAACAAAAGATGATATTGTTCAACTAATCGCCGACATAGCAAATATGGGGATTTGTGCATATTTTTTCTGTGATGAGTATGTTTTTAATCCAACATTATTATCATTTATTTCCTTATTTATAAAGAAATTAAAAATTATTGAACACTACTATTATGACGCAATTAGATATTGGATTGAGTTTGATGAGATACCAAATAAACCAAAAGATTTTTTAACACAATTATTAATGGCGATGAACCCGAATGATTTCACATATAGGAGCGCAAAAATATTTATTTAATTTTATATAATATTATAATGCTATATTTGACATATAATGCAGGAGTATGGGTTGATGGTTTGGGTTCACAATATCAAAAAATAATTGGAATAATAACAATTGCTATGAAATATAATCTAGAGTATGTTCATACAAAAATTACAATTATGGACCATGTTGATTCGCCCGAATATATACAAAAAATAAGTGATTTTTTTCAAATAGAATATCATTATAAAAGTGTAAATGAATATAAATATGATGAAATTTACGAAGAAGAAAATCCGACAGATGATATTATTAAAACATATGTTAATAAATCGATAAATAAAAACATTTTGCTTAAAATATTAAAACCGCATAATATTGTATTTAATAATGATACAGCATTATTAAATAAATCAATAAAAATATTAAGAACATATTTAAAAATGCCAATTTTACCATATTATAATATACCAAAATCTATTAAAAAAATTGCTATTCATGTTAGAAGAGGTGATGTTGACCCTGATAAATATCCAGATAGATTTGTACCAATTGAAAAATATATAGATATAGTTAATAAATTTAATGAAATATATCCAAATAGTAAAATATTTATAATTACTGAAATTAATGAAAAAAATAAAAATGAATTTGATATATTTAATAAGTATAATAATTTAAAAATATTAGCAAATATAGATATAATTGAATCTTTAGGTTATATGATAAAAGCTGATATATTGGTTTCTTGTAAAAGCTCATTCTCCTATATTCCAGCTATATATAATGAAAACACTGTTTATTATATTGATTTTTGGCATAAACCTTTAGACAATTGGAGAAATATAGATGAATTATTAATTGAAAAATTTGAGAATATTATTAATATTAATAATATTAATATATATTTAATATTAATTGTTTTAGCAATTATTATTATTATTTATATATTGTTTTATCTGGCGAATAAGCGTGCATTATCAATATAATGTGTTGTTTGGTTGGTAATCCTTTATATTTACCTTCAGTATAATACAATGGTGTTTTGCCGTGTTTTATTTGCCCATTCGTGAATTCAAGAAAGATATATTTTTATTTATCCACATATGGATAAATAAAATATATCTAAATTATATTATATATGAAAACAACTGAATTTCTTAAAAAATATTCTTTAATAAACTCTAAATTTATTGATGATTTTTATAGTTTTTATAATGAAGGTAAGAATGAATATGATTTCACAATAGATTTACAAAACATATCGTTTTGGTTAGATGTTAAAAAAGAACATTTAAAAAGATTACTTGAGTCCAATTTTGTTAAAACCCAAGATTATATTGAAACAAAGAAAACAGTTAAAGGGAAAGGACGAGGTGCAAGTAATACTAAAACGGTTCTTTTAACATATACTTGTGCTAAATTATTGTGTATGATTTCAAAATGCGAAAAAGCATCTCTTATTAGGAATTATTATATAGAACTTGAAAAATTATTAATTAAATATAAAGATGAAATTGTCAATAGTTTAAATAATCAATTAGGTATTAAAGAAAATAATGAGATTATAATTGAAAAAAATAAAGATACTGGTTTAATATATATTCTTAAAGTAGATGATGAAGTTAAAAAATTAGGTAATTCAGGTGATATTAAAAAACGTATGAAACAATATAATGTTGGTAGGATTGATGAATTACCAATAGTATTTGTATATAAAACAGATAAAATGAAAGAAATTGAAAAATGTTTAAAATCTAATCTTAAACAATATCAATATAAAAAGAATACTGAGACATTTAAGATTGATTTAGAATTTATAAAAGAAACAATTAAATACTGCACTTTAAAAAATGCATTATTATTAAAGAAAAATAAAAAATTATTAGATAAGAAAGATAATAAAAATTGGTTAATAATATTAGATAAAAAATCATTAACCAATGAAGATGATTTATATAAACCAAAGAAAAATAAGAAAAAGATTAATTAATTTATTCAATTAAATAACACATTCGCCCATCAATATATTTACCCATATTTTCATTTATTTTTGATTTTAAATAATCAATATCCTTATCTAATCCTTTCAGATACCATTTTCCATTATGACCACCTTTAACAATTATTGGACAATTATGAATAAGAGCCATATCTATCATTTGTCCTAATGTTAAAGTTTTATCAAAACCATATTTATTAATATCAGGAGATAATAAATCACAATTATTATATTTTGTTATTGTATTAAAATTCATAATATTATTATAGTTAATTAATTTTTATATATTGTTTTATCCGGCGAATAAGCGTGCATTATCAATATAATGTGTTGTTTGGTTGGTAATCCTTTAAATTTACCTTCAGTATAATACAATGGTGTTTTGCCGTGTTTTATTTGCCCCATTCGTGAATTCAAGAAAGATGTGCGATATGAATAATAATCTTGTCCATCCATATTATCTTTCTTAACTGGGATATATTGGAGCTTACTTGCTTTCCCACCAACTTTTTTATACATTTTAAGAAATCCTTCATCGGTCCGTGTTCCTCGTTTTAATCCACGTGCCACCATACTAACCCCATATAATTCCGCTATTTTTTCATATTTTGCGATTGTCTTTAATGATAACCACGGATATTTTTTATCTTCCGCCATTTTTATTTTGGGATAATTTTTAAGCCATTTTTTAAATATAGCCATTGCGTCTTTCATCTCATTATTAATATGTGGATGGTATTTGGCTCTATTATACATTGTATTGATAACATCAAATTGATAACGCAGAGAACGCTTTGATATCATTTTGATTGTTTTAATGGCTGTATTACTGTCTTTGAAACCGGTATTTTTTAAAGATTTATCTGGATGTAAATCATTATATAATTGCGCTTTTGGCATTATAATGATTTATATAAATATATTATTACCGTGGACATTTAATTACAAGCCCATTGGGCTTGTAATTAAATATTCGCGCTAATGACCACATTAAATTCTAACTTTCCTATGGATTGTTAGAATTGAGTGTAGACGGTACAATAAATTAATCACTATACCACGTTGCATCATCCGGACAACTGTGCAATACTGCAAGTGTATCATTAACTACATACAAAATAACATTGTCATTTGCTTGATACAATGCATTATCATTATACTTGTAGGCTGTTGATGCTTCTGTATAAACATCCCCAGTATGCCCAGCACTTTCGAGAACTTCCTTTGCCTTTTCATAATGTGGAATAATATCAACTACCTTCATATTGTTGAAATCACGTGGATAAATTGAATACTTTTGAAACAATTCACAATGATTGTAGGTCATATAGATGCTATCAATCCTTACGCCATTGTAACTGATATTGATATCGTAGCCCATTAATATAATATTATATTGATTAAATTATTTATTTTTCAATTTTTATTTGATGAAACTTAAGAGTTTTATCAAATAAATGTTAATTGGTGTTGATAGAAAATTTATAAATTTTTTATCTCCCAATCAATTTTTATTTATGTAAATTATTATAATAATGAGGAAGAAATCATCAAAAAAAATATATAAGTGCGAAAAACAAACTGCTTCAAAATATACAAAAAGACCATCGCCACCATATCCTGCGAGATAGTGCCCTAATAAAATAAAAGTAGGCAATGATGGTAATAAATATATATCATTATCATCAGTAACTGGAATATTCAAATGGTATTTATATACAAAACAATTAAGTGATAAAATTAAAAAAAATGGATATAATTCCAAAGAAAACATAGGTAGTGTGCGGAATAAATTTAATTAATTAAATTCGGGAAAAATATTTTAAGTCTATCTTTTAATCTGGGTGCCACTTTAATAAAGTCGTCTTTTGCTAAAATATAATTCAGATTAAATTTTAAATCTTCTATCATATCAGTAATAAGAATTAATTTAATATTATTCTCATATGCTTTTTGTATAACATTTAATAATTGCTCAATACTGAATAACCCGTTAGGTGCTTTCCTGCCAAACAGTTCTTTTGTTCTACTATCAACATACATAATAACATATTTATATGTATTATTTAAATTATGAACATGTAGGTCAATGACTCGTTCACTATCATCTAATGCTCTGTCTGGAATATATACATCAAGTAAGTCAAATTTATGCTTTCCATATGTTTTTATAAATTTTTCAAATGTTATTCCTTTTTCTTCTATAATTATACCGGCGCCGTTAATAGATTTAAATTCTTTTAATGTATTTAATTTATCAATACCAATATAATCATATGACCATCCCACACGCAATGACTCCATTTCTATATGGCGCATAATAATGTTATTAACTGCCGGATGGTCATATCTATAATAATATGGTATATATGAATTTATTTTAATTGAATTATTTGATGTAACAAATATTGCCTTGTTGTTATTATAAATATATTTAATTATGTTATCTAAAAAAATATTACCAATACCAAAATCACTATTTATATCGTCAAATATAACTACATCAATATTATCTAATATCGTCGCATAATCAAACTGACGACCCTTATTTTTATTATATGTATCGCCTAAATACTTATTAGTTATAAATAATACTCTCTTATGTTTAGATATAAACTTTGCAACAGCAACTGCCAAATGTGTTTTACCGACGCCAGCCGTTCCAGTTATTATTAAACCGGATGGATATGTATTTATCATATTTAATGATACGAATAACGCAAATTTTTTACACAAGTCTAATAATTCCGTTTGTATAGATGTGTCTGCCTTATAATCTGCAAATGTTTTATCTTTAGTATCTTCTGCAAAGTTTCCCATAAAATTAATTGGCATTTGTTTTCCACTAAGTTTATATGTTTTTAATAATTCTTTCAAATTTATATTAGTCCAATTACTAATTTCATTATTCATAAATTTATCTAGACGCTCTTTATTTAAACGTAATATATATTTTATACCACCTATTGGTTCGGTTAATTGTTTTTTATCATTTTCTAATAATTTAGCAAGGTTTGCTTGTGAATTATTATTATGTGCCAGAGTTGTCTCTAATATATAGTCTTTGGCAGTATATCGTGCAATACGATGTATAGTTGCGGATGTTTGATTTTCATTATAACCATTTATTAATACTTCTTTTATTTCATCAAATGTTAGGGACGGTTTGCTATCAGTAAATATTTCCCTACCAAACCCAATAAATTTTCCATCTTTATAAATTAAATTATATCCACCTAAATCTCCAACTAAATGTTTCTGACTATAATCAGGACAACCTTCAATAAATACAAAATCATCATTTTGCAAATTTTCATATTTTGGTTCAATTTTATCAAATAAAAAATGTAATGGATTTCCTAAATCAGATGCATCTGATTTATCAATTTTATTAATTTGTCCCATAAATGAATTTGGTATAATAAATTCTATACATGGTTTTCCAAATACACTATTGAATTTATCAGTTCCATAATTATTTAATATATACATATAAAAACACGCATATAAAGTCGTCGCACATTCGGCAATGGTTGTACCACTGAGCCAAGCGCATAATGCCTCAGCTGGAGTATGTTTATTATCACTTACGAAAAAACGTTTATTTACATTCCAATAACTTATATGTGCATATCTTCCAAGTTTGTCATAGTCAATTAAAGGATAGCGGGATATTTGATTATATTCTGATGAATAATATACGTTTTTTTGATTATTAATATTTATCATTATGTCGGTTAAATTCTTTGAAGTAATTATACCACAATTAATACGACGTGGTTGATTAGAACGCAAATAGTCACGAGACAGTTGTATATTTTTCCCATCTGTATTTATTTCTTCTATATAACCACCACCTGTTATTAATTTTTCCTTTAATTTTAAATATTTTGCTTTATATTTTAAATATTTATTTTTTGATAGCATATATAATATATTATATAAAATAATTATATAATATTTAAAATATTTTATTTTATATAATATATTATATAAAATAAAATATTTTAAATATTATATAATTATTTTATATATATATGCCCGTTGAATATGAATATGCATTTTTTGATTTTGATAAAAAAGAAATCATAAAAAATATTATTAAAAATAAAGGTAAGCATCAAGGAACATATTTATTTAGAGTCCAGGTATTTATCCATCCTCTTGACAAACAAGGAACTTATATAAGAGTTCGCGATGAAGGACATCGTATAACAATGACTTATAAATATAAAGACCCGAATGCAAAATTTGAGAATGAAAGTGAAATAACTATTGATAATTTTGATAATGCAGTTGAAATGTTATTAGGTATAGGATGCAAAAAGAAATATTATTATGAACAAAATCAGAGATATATGGACACTTAAAAATACCGAAATAGTATTTGATTCAAACCCAGGGATTGACGATAGGATGGAGATTGAATCAAAAACAAAGAAAGAATTAAACGATATGGTTAAATTATTTAACGTTACACCAATTGATAGAGCTGATAGATATATGGACTTGTTTGGTACCGTGGACATTTAATTATAAGCCCACTGGGCTTATAATTAAATATTCTCATTAGCGACCACATTAAATTCTTAGCCCAGGTGGGCTAAGAATTGAGTGTGGACGGTATAACTATTCCGAAAACACTCGATTTAAAATTTCAAAATGCGAAAAAAGATTTGTTGCCATTTGTTCAGAAAAATAAAAAAGAATTTATTATTTTGGTTGATAATCAGTTAAAAGAATATAAGAAATTAATGAAAACATTAAAGAAATAATAGCGATACTATTCCCTATTTATATTATAATTGCTCATTTGCCACGCAATATATAATAAGTAAAACTGGGAATTAATATGGCTTATACTCACTATCTTCATATGAATAACCATCATCAACAATAAAATCTGTAATACTACATTTGTATGCTCGTGTACAACGTTTCTTCTTAATAACTTGCTTTTTAATGTGTCCATTAAATGGCATTTTCTTGCCACATCTTAGAGAATGGTAAAACCATTTCATATATTTGATTTGGTTATTTTCGTCGTATGGGAATGTTACAAATTGTGTAATATCAATTCTAATTGGTGGCATATCATCAAACCGCCTCAGATAGATAAAACTTTCCTTGTCAGTTTGCACTCGTCGCATAGAGAAAGGATTAATTGCATATCCTTCATAATATCCATCCTCCCAGCGTTTTCGGGCAATCGCAAAATCAGTAAATCCATTTGCGGTTTGATTATAAAGTGAATTAAACTGTTCCATTGATAATATAACTATTAATGATTTTAACAGTTATAATTTCAATTTTTATTTATGTGAGATTTACAAATCTCACATAAATAAACTTTAATTGGTGTTGATAAAAAATTTATAAATTTTTTATCTCCCAATCAATTTTTATAAATTAAGCCACATAGTGATACTCATCCCTCTTGCCCTCAGCGCGCTTCATATACTCTCTCTCAATCAAGCTATCAATCTTCTTCTTAATCATCTTGACGTCTGGTTTGAATCGCTGAGAAAGTTGCTTGATGGTTTCGTCAATCAGCTCGACGTGCTTCATAACATTTCTTGACTTCATAATACGAACAACACATGCGTCAATCATAAAACCTCGGTCTTCATCAACCATCTTCTTGGTATCATCTGCCTCAGCCTTTGTTTCCATCTTGATGGGCATATCAATCTTCACCTTGAGCTTCTTGTAATTGTACTTGAGATTAACATTATAAATATTATCCTTTACGGTAAGAATCTTCATCTTGACAAGTAGCTCGAGTTGCGCCTCCAGCATCTTAATCTCAATCCCGGTTGATTGTGCGAGACTCTCAATACTAAGATTATCATTCCCATTAAAGCACAACAAAATAGCAATCTGAAATGTGGAAGCACTAAACGTATAGATTTGCTTGGTCGTGCTCTTTGGCTTAGTAGTATAGAGAGTCTTGAGCTCACCCTTTGATTGACATATTACCCAATTCAACTTGCGCCCACTGTTCGCGCTGTGATAGAAAGCGGTAAATCTATCCACACACTGTGCCAACTCGGATGGCAGAATAATATCCATACCCTTAACAAGAGGCCAGGGTCCGGAGGTAAGAACCATCGCATTCATATCAATCTTCTCTCCTCCGCAAACTGCCTTGAACTTTGCATTCAAATCACGGCTTGTCTTGATATCATTCATCATCTTCTGTAGACGATTAATGAAATCGTAATCAGACACCTCCTTGAGTCGCCCAATCATATTAATTTCCATATCATCATTCGCACTCCCACCAATCAGGCGCTTTGCGTACATCTTCATATAAAACTTTTGGAATGCATCGCGGTCTTGAAGATACCTATATACCACCATTACACCATTAAACATAATATTACAACTTTCGGCATCATTATTCTTAATATAACTATCAATCGCCTTGGACAACATTTCTGCTGTCTTAAACTGATTCTTCGCAGTAAATGCATTCTTGTTAACGAAATGCATCATCGCATTGTTTACATTCGTCTTAATATAACTGTTATCATTACAACTTTCTGTTACCATCTTGTTGTAATGATTGCAAATACCACACAGGAGCTCAATATATTCAATTGCGTTATCTGCCTCTATATCAAGTGCACCAATTCGCAATGCGGATGTCTTGATAATATAATCATAAATGGTAGTTGCCATTACTGGAATGCTACTAGAGACAATTGACACAAGTCGATACATACAGCGGATATCATCCAGATTGTCGCGCTCCAGCATCCCAATCAAATCATCCATAATAATATGAATGTTTTGGTGAATCATGGCAGATTCGCAATTCTTAATATGCATATGCTTGGAGTTTGAATGAAAATAGGTATCGATGCGATGCTCTTCCTCCTTGATGCGCTTCTCAATGTGATGAATAATATCAACAACTGCCATCTTACTAAAGAGACTATCAATCTCCTTCTTGTAATAGGACATTGTATTGATATAGAGTGGCTCCTCAATACAACTCTTGTACACTTCCATATCAATGGCAAGACACGACTTTACGTAACTAATGATATAACGCTTATCAATATTATTTCCATTCCTCTCTTCATCCATCATAGTGGTAATAATATGGGTCAACATGTTAATGTTCTTGTCGATAACATTGGTGCGCCACTTTCTCATCATCAAGGTGGTAATATCAGGGATATTAACTCCATTGTCGCTCATTCGTACCACATAGTGGCGATTAATGTAGCTAAGAAGATTGCATACAACCTTACTACACCTATTGTAGCTAATCCACATCTTGTCATAAATCTCGAGGACGTTTCCATTGTAATTGGACAAAGCCTCACTATACTCTGATGTCTTCATTTCAATCATCCTGACATAATCGTCATATACTTGCTTGGAATTGGCAAAACTCTTGATGCAGATTCCATATACCTCGCTATACAGCTTCATATAGCTGGCGTGAGTCACAGGGGTACAATTGTAGATAGCACTGTAGATATTATTGATGTTGTCCATCGCGGAGTTCATTACTATTAATATTAATATGATATGGGTTAAAAAAATCAATTTTTTTAATGACGAATCCTTAAAAAAATTGATTTTTTTAGTCCCTATATGGGCATTATAAAAAATATTAATGGCGACCAATTGTGTCAACTGTTTAATGCATTCGCTTTCGCGGCAACAGGTTTCTATGGGTCGAAAGTTCTGTCAAAAGTGCTATCAGACCGTCCAATATATTACTGGTCCTTGCTTTGGATGCCAAAACTCATACACAAGCGAGATTACCAATCGCAGGCTACGAGGGCATTATTGTATGGAGTGTAATACCAAGCATATGGAGAATTATAGGCGTCGCAAGCAGGTCGAGGAGGAGCAACGTATCCTAAGGGATGCGCAAGTGCGAGAGCGCTGGCGTCAAGCGGAGGAGCAACAGCGTCGAAAGGATGAGGAGCGCCGACGTCGAGAGGCTGAGCGTTTGGAGCAGGAGCGCCTGGAGGAGGAGAGGCAGTACAATGCAGGTATCGATAGTATATCTGCATTGGACCATCGCGCTCTCTGTAAGATGATTTACGATATGCACCTCAAGATGGACCAGCTCCATACTATGAATGAGTCGATGCAGGAGACAATCGATTCGATGCAAGAGACGATTGACTCTTATCAGACTGCCTTCAAGAAGGTGCGTATGACTGCAAACCAGTGTTTCAACGCACTAGATAGCCATAATCTTCTCACTACACCGGATACGAGCGATGAGAGTGAGTATGAGCAGTAAAGTTATAAATTTAATATTTCATTTAATTTAGTCATATTATTACCTGCTGATATACAAGGTATTTGACTATAATGATTATCAAGAAGTGTTGCACGTATACAACGGTATATATTTTCAATTGTTCTAACTGGTTTTTTAATTTTTTTAATTGCACCAATAAGAGAATATGTTAGTGCACCTTGATATTGTCCCATTTCAAAACTATCCGCGCTTGTTTGATTATCCCTACATCCACTTATACATAAAACTTTACCGCGCGTATTATTAGCCTTAAGACCAGGGTCACATAATAATGACAATTTCCCAGCGCGTTCATAAACATTATAAGCTAAATCTACACCTGACCCGCTATGACAACAATCTAATACCATTGTTAATTTTTTATCACTGTTTAGACATTGTAAGATTCCTTTTAATTCATCATCTAATATCATCCCATTTTTTTCATAATCAATTGGGACTAAACATTCATCCATATTATCGGATTCATCTCCACTTACATCTTTCACTTGCGACCCGTGCCCACTATAATGAAAATATAAATCAGTTGCATCACTTAGAATTAAGTTTAATAACTCTTTCATAATATTACTGCGTGTGGGTTTTATAATAGTATTATCGGAAATCATAGTAATATCACTATAACCGAATTCATTTCTTAATATTTCTCGCATATTTTCTATATCATTTATACAACCATTAAGTTTATTTTCGGTACCATTATAATTGATACCAACCAGAAGAGCTTTTTTGCCTCCCATTACTATGAGCTATAAAAAAATTTTTATTAATATATATATATATATATATATGACTGATATAAATCCGCGTTATATGGGAAAACAAATTGATGCAAAACTTTTACCAAAAGACGAAAATGGTAATACGTGTTGCCGTTGGTGTGGCAAAGGAGTGAAACCTCCGAGAAGAACAATGTGTAGTACAGAATGTGTCCACGAACT
>Ga0169931_10006548_pt1 | contig 17531 bp, 13 predicted proteins | sample Kivu_15m_20L_FD_129675 | JGI IMG/M metagenome (GOLD analysis project Ga0169931, IMG submission 129675) | Freshwater microbial communities from Lake Kivu, Western Province, Rwanda to study Microbial Dark Matter (Phase II) - Kivu_15m_20L... | ecosystem: Environmental > Aquatic > Freshwater > Lake...
CTTTGCCCGCAGGCTGCCGCCATGCGGCTGGAATCGCTGGCAATCGCTTACAGCGCGGACCAGCGTGCGGTGGCTCGGCAGGAGCCTCGCCCTCCCGGGCATTCACCCGTCTGTTCACAGGATTCCAGAGAACTTCAACGCCATTGGGCTTCCGCCCGACCGCTCGCACTGTCAGCCGCGGGGCGGCAGTGGTGTTTATTCGGACGCCATTTCTTCGAGGAAACGCAGCAGTCCCTGCTCGATCGCGGCGGGGTCGCCGAAAGCGTCGCGGAAGTCCTTTAATCGCTCAGTGGTCGAGTAGTTTTCAAATGGGGTTCGGGAAGCGGCCTTTTGCACATAGGCCGAAAACCGCGCATTTTCGTCTTCTGATCGTCCGGTACTGAGGTAGCAGGTGAGAGCCCAGGAGAGGCTGTAGGCGTCGAAGGAGCGGCGATTGAAGAGTTCGTCGGACGCAACGATGGCTGCGACGTCACCGAGAGTGCGGCGGTTACTGTATTCGCGTCGAAACCACTCAAGGCGTTCGGGATTAATTTGTTCAGTAGGTTTTAGTTTTCGGCCATGGGCGCGTGTGCGAACGCGGTTGGATTCGAGGTGCATGGCGAGGCCTTCCACAAGCCACTGAGGTGACTGGCCAAAGCGGCTGTGGATACCCACGTTAAATCCGATTTGATGAGTGGTCTCGTGAATAATCGTATCGATTGTCCGTGCCGACAACGTTCCCCCAAGAAGCCTGGCTGGCCGTGGAGTGGTGGAACGATCCTGAATGATGGACGTATGGCTATCATCTGGTTCCGGGACTGCATCGACCACAACAACGCGATTGGTTTTCAGGGAGTAATAGCCGCGCAGATCGGAGGACCAGTGGGTATTGTCTTTCTGGCAGTAATCTTTGAAGTGGTCGTGGTTGTCGAACACGATAGCCACGAGGGGCAGGGCAGGGGCATCGGTGGGGAGTTTGCGTGCGGCAAGGAATGCGGAAACTTCGCTGAAGACACCTTCGAAAATTTCGCGATAGGCATTCAGCTTTGTTGCGGGAGCGGCAATCACGAAGTGTTTCGATGCGACTGCCGCGTAACCATGGGGTAGTTCGCTGCGGAGTCGCTGCAGAAACTTATCGACGGATGCCGGACGAAACACGGGGGCGGCAACTTCAAGGTGTGTGATCTGACGGGCTTCCAGACGGACAAGCTCGCCGAACTGGTCCATGATCCAGGTATCCTGCTCGCTTCGAGCGAGCACGCGTCCGGTCCACGACTGACTGCCAGCCTGAAAAAGCATCAGCCGAGGTTGGTCTGCAGCGGCGACGAAGTGGCAGCAGACAGACTGCAGCAGCAGGCAGAAAAGAACTGCCACGGGAATGCGATGAACGGTGGGCATCAGGCCGATTCTTCGGGGAACGTATGGGAGCGACGACTGCGCCGCGCGAGCCGAAATCGCGGATTACAGATTCTCAGGGTTACTCTGCATCGTTGGATCTGTTTAAGCACGTCTTTTCGGGGCACACGTCTGATGGTGAGCGGATCGGGCGGGAGTTGTTTGGGATGTGCAAATCTGTGGATGTTTGGCAACAGCAGGCGTTGATTTGAGGATTGGGGGGATGTTGCATTCGGTGAACAATCGTCGCGGATCATCAACGGTTCCCGGGAATTCGAAGCCTGCAGTACTCTGACGGGCTCAGGCTTGACTCTGAAATTCGCTCAGGGACACTCCCTTTGTCCACCGATCCTGGCCGGCCCTTGACGGCCACGTTTTCCCTGCTTTTCCCGGAGCCTCGGTATGTCCTGTAAGCTGTGTTCATCGATTATTCTGGCTGCTGCCCTGCTGACATCGGCCGCTCCTGAAATCTTCTGCGACGACTGGAAGCAGTGGCGCGGCCCGCTGGGAAACAACACGGCAGAGCCCGGTCAGGAATTCGTGGTGGAATGGAGCGACACAAAAAATGTCATCTGGAAAACACCAGTTCCCGGCCGCGGACACTCATCACCCATCGTGTTTGGTGACCTTGTGGTCATCTGCAGTGCCGACGAATCGAGCCAGACGCAGGCTGTCCTTGCGTTTGATCGTCGCACAGGAAAGCGGGCGTGGCTGACCCCGATCAGCCAGGGTGGATTCCCTGTGCTGCACCCCAAGAACACACACGCATCCTCGACCGCAGCCACGGACGGGAAGAAGATCTATGTGACGTTTAATCATCACGAGAAAATCGAAGTGGTTGCACTGGATTTGAAAGGAAAAGTCGTGTGGCGAGCTGATGCCGGACGATTTCGGCCGCAGGCCTACGAGTACGGCTATGCATCATCACCGACCATATACAACGAAACTCTGATCGTTTCGGCTGATTGCGATACAGGTGCATGGCTGCGAGCATTTCGACTCAGCGATGGTCGTCAGGCATGGTCACATGAACGTCCTCTCAGCCTGAATTGGGGGTCTCCAATCGTCGCTCGCTTCGGCAACCGTGAACAACTGCTGCTGAGCGGAACATCGATGATTGCTGCCTACAACCCGCTTGACGGCACTCCGCTCTGGAACACTGCGTGCCTCACCATGGCCACCTGTGGCACCTGCATCTGGAATGAAGACACCGTGTTTGCCAGCGGCGGGTATCCGGATTCAGAGACGGCAGCTGTCAGGGCGGATGGTTCTGGTGTTGTGTGGAAGAACAAGGTGAAATGCTACGAGCAGTCGATGCTGATTACAGGCGGTCATATTTATGCATTCAGCGATCAGGGAGTGTTTTACTGCTGGAACGCGAAGACGGGTGAAGAACGCTGGAAGCAACGGCTCCGAGGCCCTGTATCGACTTCGCCTGTGCTGATCGGAGACGTGATTCTGGCCACCAGCGAAGCCGGGATGACCTGGGCCATTCGGGCCAACCCCGAGAAGTATGAATTGATCGCTCAGAATCAACTGGGAGATTCCGGTTTTGCGTCCATCGCTGCCACCGGGAGTCGCCTGTACATGCGCACGTCAAAGGGCGACGGTCCGGCTCGCGGAGAAACTCTGTATTGCATTGGCAGTAAATAAGGTTGTTGGCACAGAGCCTGAACGGTACGGTTATTCATGGCACGCAGTCAACCGGACATCCTGATTATTGGCGGAGGCGTGATTGGGCTGACAATCGCTTTCGAGCTGGCAGAGCACGGTCTGAAAGTGACGGTGGCCGATCGGCAGGCGGTGGGACAGGAGGCATCATGGGCGGGTGCAGGAATGCTTCCGCCCGGTTGCGTGCCTGATTCTGAAAACCCTGAAGCCAGACTGCGATCCCTGAGTCACGGGCTCTGGCCGGCACTTTCAGCGCACCTGCAGGAGCTCACCGGGTACGACAACGGTTACCGAGTCTCCGGTTCGCTGCTGTTCACAAGTGGCCCGAATGAATCGAGGGAAGTGGCGGGGCAGTGGTCAGCTGATGGTGCGAGGGCAGAGGTAATCGGTCCGCAGCGTCTGAAAAGTGTATGGCCGGAACTCAGCCATCAACTCAGTTCAGCCGTCTGGCTTCCGGAGCAGGCGCAGGTTCGCAACCCCTGGCACCTGCGGGCACTCAGAGCCGCCTGTGAAAAATTGAATGTGGAACTCCTTGAACATGTATCCGTGGTGATTCCGGAGCAGCGTGGTGAACGGATAGAATCAGTGCTGCTGGGCACGGAGCGATGTTGTCCGAAGCAGGTTTGCATCACCGCAGGCGCGTGGACGGCCGGAATTCTTCCGCAGCCCGCGGTGAGCCTTCCAGTTCGCCCAGTTCGCGGTCAGATGGTCCAGCTGAGAACCTCGCAACCTCTGTTTAGCTGTATGCTTGAAGTCGGTCGGCGATATTTGGTTCCGCGCACTGACGGGTTTGTGCTTGCAGGATCGACAGAGGAGCAGGTCGGATTTGAAAAGGGCAACACGGCAGAGGGTGTAGCGGAGCTGATTGAATTCGCCTGCGGACTCGTACCGAAGCTGCGAGATCAGGAATTCGTGAGGTGCTGGTCGGGGCTCAGGCCCGGCTCCGCTGACGATCTGCCGCTGCTTGGGAATGTACCGGGGTATGAAAATGTGTTTGTAGCAGCCGGGCACTTCCGTTCGGGCCTGCAGATGTCTCCCGGGACAGCACGGATTCTGAGTGCCCTGCTGCGACAGGAGGCCCCGCCGATTTCACTGGCGGGGTTGGACGCCGGACGATTTATCAGGTGAATGCAGGCAGGAGACAGGTGACGATGAGAGCTGTCGTGCAGCGTGTGAGTGAAGCATCAGTGACCGTGGATGGAAGCGTTACCGGTCAGATCGGACGCGGATTCCTTGTGCTCCTTGGGATTTCCCACGGCGATACTCAAAAAGACGTCGTCTGGATGGCGACGAAAATCGCGGGTTTACGAGTTTTTGAAGATCCGGAAGGCAGAATGAATCTGGGACTTGCGGATGTCGGCGGGGCAGTGTTGCTGGTCAGCCAGTTCACGCTTTATGGTGATTGCAGAAAGGGTCGTCGGCCAAGCTTTATTGAGGCAGCCCGCCCGGAAGTTGCTGTACCTCTGTATCAGGCTGTCGCGGCGGAATTGCGCGGGTCGGGCCTGCAGGTGGAAACAGGAAAGTTTCAGGCGCACATGGACGTGCGATTGCTGAACGACGGACCGGTGACGTTGCTGCTCGACAGCACGCAGCTTTTCTGATTCGTCAAATCACAATGGGAATCGGTCTTTTCTGGATGGCGGGCTCCGCCGTAAACTGCGGCGGTTACCTCACGACGTCACAGGGATGGTCCGGCCATGAATTCGTCACAGGTTGTGGATTTGCTGGTTGTCGGAGTGCTGTTGTACTGCACAATCCGCGGCGCCACTCGCGGCTTGCTCTCACAGCTCGCATGGGTCATTGCGCTGCTGTTGTGCTTTAAGTTCGCGGGCACACTTTCACCGGCAATCGAACCCCTGATTGCCGTTGACCCTCCGTTGCGGCAGTGGCTGGCCATGCTGGCCGTTTACGTGGGGCTGTGTGGAGCGGCATTTCTTGCCGCTGGTATGGCCAGCAGCTGGATGGAGAAAACAAAAATCCTGGATTTCGATCGTCATTTGGGTGGCCTTCTCGGCTTCGCCAAAGGCCTTATCATCTGTATGACGGCCATGTACTTCCTGATCACGATGTCTCCTTCGATCCGCAACGTGGTGGGGCAGACTTATTCTGGTTACGGGGCGGCCGTAATTCTCAGCCATTCTCAGGTACTGCTGAAGCTGGTGCCTGAACATGCGGTGCCCATGGTCCAGCATGTGATCGATCGCTTCAATCAGCACCTCAAGCCGGCAGTGGATGATCTCGCGAACGCCAGACCTGCAGATCCCGGAAGTTTTCCTGGCCTGAATGAGAACTTTCGACTTGAAGATCTGCTGCCATCGGCAAGCGGTAACGACACAGCACCGCCGGCAGCAACCCCGAAGAACGGGGAACTGATTTCAGCTGACCGGCTGGGATATGAAATCATCCGGCTGCTGCCTGTGCGTGTGCGCGATTCGCTTCCGAGGGCAACGTTGAGTGCCATCGAGTCCGCTGAGCCTGAAGAGCAGCAACAACTGCTCAGCCAGCTGCGACAGGCCATGCCCTCCGAAATGCCGCAGCTGATCTCTGACATGCTTAAAGGCCAGCTTCGCGGTGGTTCGACTCCAGTCAGCTCCGCTCCGTCCCCTGACCGCCCCGCCGCTTCGCCTCCTGCTGCGGACATCGGCCCCGCGAAGCTCTCGGCCGCCGACTCCGCGATGCTCCGAGAGATTTCCGGCATCTACAGCCAGCGTTCTGATATTGAACAGCGAGCCCGAGAACATCTTGCGGGAGTACCGTCGGCGGTGATTCAGCGTGTTCTGGCGGACTGGCACGCGGATGCTCTGGGACTGCCCCGCGATCCGGATTCGGGTACGGACGTCAATTCGCGTCTGGATGAGCGAATCCTGCGGCAGCTCAACCGTGCCGGAATATCGCTGCAGGACCTCGATGTCAGCCTGCGTTCCCGACTGACGCAATTGTGATCGGGCCATTGCACCCCGCAAAAACACTGGCATTTTTCCCAAACAACTTCACATAACAGACATTATCGGACGTTGGGTGTGGTGCGAATGCCGATGGCTGCACGGGAGGATCGGAAGCTCGCGGACGGCCGCCTGGGTGTTCACTTGCGTGCGGGAGGCACGGCCAGTTTCAGCGCGGTAAGTTCGTTCTGCCGGTTCACCGTGACCGAGAGTTCACGGCCGGGAACGGCTGCTGTGATTTGGCGGCGGACATCGGTGACGCTGGTGATGACGGCGTCTCCGATCAGCAGGATCAGATCACCTCGGCGAATTCCAGCGCGGGCCGCCGGGGAATCCGGAGTCACAGCATCGACCCAGGCGGGGGTGCGTTCAATGACGGAAGGGAGCATCGTGAGTCCGAAGCGGCCGGTGAGTTCGCGGTCGCTGATGAGTGGTGCAGAATCGGCAGCGGTGGCTGATGGAGTTATTCGTCGTCCTTCGATCATGGCAGCGACAACCGGTCGGAGTGCTGTCAGGGGGACGGCGTAGTTGACCCAAATGCGGCTGCGAGCATGGCGGATTTCGCGTCCGATCATTCCCACGGCACGTCCGGATTCATCAACGACGAGGCCACCACCGGCCCCGGAGTTATTCGTGATGGCATCAAGAATCCAGACCGGAGTTTTGACGGGAAACTTCCAGCGACCCTGGCTGGCCTCGAGCGGCACGGAGGCAGCGATGACACCGTGCACGACAGAGACGGGTTCGTTTCCCGCTGCGACGCGAAACATATTGCTCCACGCCAGCACCGGCGTGCCGGGTTCAGCATCAACAGCCTGCTGCAGGTCAAGAAAGGGGAAGACGTCTTCCGGGCGAGCCTGAATCCGGACGATCGCCGCGTCATGTTCGGTGCTGGTTGCAACGGTCTCTACTGGCCAGCGACGGCCATCTGCAGTGACCGCGGTCAGGAAGCCGGTGCTGACGAGATGATTGGCGATGGTGAGCACATGTCCCTGAGGCGACACGATGATACCGGTACCGTAGGAGTCGAGGCTGCCAACACCGGCTCCAAACAGCTTCACCACAAGCTGTCGGGGATCTGCGGCCGGCTGGATTGACTGCTTCGACGTTTCGTCCTGCGTGGCGAGGCTGAAGGAGGCGTTGCCGGCGGCAAGCAGGCAGCCTGCGGTGCTGAGAAATTGTCGGCGGGAAGCCGGACTGCCAACGATGTTCATAGGGACAACCTGAGGAATATGAATGCGATCACCATTGCCCCGCCCTGCTCTGTTGAGGGCGACGGACGTCATTGTTTTCGGATGGACGCTGAATCAACTTTCAGCCAGGTGATTTCTTCGCTGGAAGAACTGACAACGCCGATCCGCCCGGGGGCTGGAAGTCCGGAGTTGGATTGCCAGCCATCGAGTATCAGCCGTGCTTCATCAAGTTCCGAGGAATAACTCACATCAACGGCGACGGGGAAAGGACTGGAGTCTTCGAAGTACCAGCGGGCAGTTCGAATTCCGTCGCGGGTGATCAGAACTTTCAGGGTCCGGTTCAGTGGCAAATGCACTGTGGAACCGGCGGCGAGGATTTCGCTGAAGGCGGAAGCGTCTGTGCTGAAGAGTCTGCGGAGTTGTCCGAGAGCGGTGAGGAGTCCGGGGAAGGCGGGGGGCTCTTCACCGGGTTCCGGCTCGGCGATTTTTTGCAGCCACGCTGACTGTCCCAGTCGCAGACCGACGGTTTCGGGACTGATCGCCAGTTCTGCGGGGGAGGTGGCTGCTGCCAGAGGGATCTGCAGGTTGAGGATCCAGACGCTGGCCGGATCGGAAGCAGCACGAGTCTGAGCTTTCAGGGGCTGCAGGAGGGCATTTTGTCTCAGCTGGTTATAGTGAAAGTTACAGAAGCCATCTCGTTCCACATAGAGCCGGCGGATTTCTTCGGGCAACTGCTCGACCTCTGGTTTCTGTTCCGAATCGGGCTCACCATCGGGATTTGGGCGGCGACGTTCCTGGGGCAATTCGGGGGCCTTGCGGAAGGAGTGCAGGGCGATCAGTCGAATTGTGGCGGAGTGACGTCCGGTGTTATCTCGCCACGTGAGCGGAACCCGATCACCTTCAGGAAAGGTGCCGAGCACATTTTGAAAATCGTTGGCGGACGTGAGTGGTCGGCCGGCGAAGGTCAGCAATTCTGCCTGAGGTTTGAGTCCGCGCCGCCGCGCCTCGGATAACTGCGAAACCTGACTCACGATCGCCGTGTTATTCTCTCCGGTTTCCACGGTGAATTCCGTGCGGCCGTGATCTACGATGAGCCCGCAGTGCAGCGAATCAAGAAAACGCAGCACCTGGTTAACAGAGATCGCATAGGCAGCTCCGGAATTCACGCGTCCCCGTTTTTCAAACGAGGCACGGCCATTAATACCAATCCAGCGTCCCTGGATATCAAACAGCGGACCACCGCTGTTGCCAGGATTAATGGAAGCGTCGATTTGAATACAGTCTGTATACTCAAGAAACGTGTTGGCAGGATATTGATAGCGGCGAACACCGCTGACAATTCCATAAGTCACGGTAGGAGAAAAGTCCGAAGCCAGCAGAAACGGGTTGCCCAGTGCAAGGACTTCGTCACCTGTTTGCACAAGATCGCTGTTGCCTGGGATGGCGACTGGAAAATCGGTGCGTCCGAGCAGCTGGATCAGTGCGACGTCGCCGGTAGGGTCGATCCCGACAATGACGGCGTCGTAGACACGTCCGTCATTCAGTCCGCACTTCATAAAGCTGCCGGAGCCTGACGTCACATGGTAATTGCTGACAGCGAGTCCATCTGCTGAAATCAGCACTCCTGAGCCGCCACCTTCGCCGCTGGAGGCCATTACACATACGACGCTGGGAGCGATTCGCTGCAGTACCTCAATTCGCTGCTGCTCGCGCGTGCGAGCATCGGTGGCTGTGGCTGGTGCCGCTGGTGTAACCGTCGGCTGCTGGCCAATCACGGACGTTTCCAGCAGCAGCCACGACAGCAGCAGGCCGGTTCCGACAAAGCCCAGACGCATCATGAATCACTCCCCTGCCCTGAGAATACCTGTCACCACATGGCCATGCACATCGGTGAGTCGGAAATCCCGACCCTGAAAACGAAATGTCAGTCGCTGGTGATCGAGTCCCAGGCAGTGCAGAATTGTGGCATTCAGGTCGTGTATATGGACACCATCTGAGACGACATTATAACCGTAGTCGTCGGTTTGACCGAGCACCATTCCGCCGCGAATTCCACCACCGGCCAGCCAGACTGAAAAACAGCGGCCGTGATGATCGCGGCCGTAATCTGCCTGAAGGCCACCCTGACCATAGACGGTCCTGCCGAATTCGCCCCCCCAGATGATCAGCGTATCATCGAGCATACCTCGCTGTTCAAGATCTCGAATCAGCGCGGCCTGGGGCTGATCCACATCGCGGCACTGTCTGGGAAGATTTGTGGGAATGCCACCGTGCTGGTCCCAGCCCCGGTGGTACAGCTGGACGAAGCGGACGCCGCGTTCAAGAAGTCTTCGCGTGAGCAGACAATTGGCGGCGAACGTGCCTGGCTTACGAGCTTCGTCACCGTACATCCTGAAGACAGACTCAGATTCCTGCGACACATCCACAAGTTCAGGAACTGATGCCTGCATTCGGAATGCCATTTCGTACTGAGCAATGCGCGTGGCGATTTCCGCATCGCCCGTTTCCTGCAACTGCAGTTGATTAAGCGTTGCAACGCCATTCAGCATGTTTCTGCGCAGATCACGATCGATTCCCGGTGGATTGGCCAGGTAGAGTACTGGATCGGCACCGCTGCGAAGTTTCACCCCCTGATGGCTGGATGGCAGAAATCCGCTTCCCCAGAGTCGTTCGAGCAGGCCCTGATTGGCGTCTCGACCACTGCCGTGCGAAATCAGCACGAGAAATGCTGGGAGATCAGCGGCATCGCTGCCGAGTCCGTAGCTGGCCCACGCCCCGAGCGACGGGCGACCAGGCTGCTGTGAACCGGTTTGAATGTATGTGATTGCCGGATCATGATTGATCGCCTCGGTGTGCATCGAGCGAATCAGGCAGATTCTGTCGGCCACAGCCGCCGTATGAGGCAGGAGTTCAGAGAGTCTCAGGCCATCGGCTGCTGAGGAGTGAAAGCGGAACCGTGGAGCGATGACCGGGAAACTGCTCTGCCCTGACGTCATTCCGGTGAGTCGTTGTCCGCGGCGAATGGAATCCGGGAGTTCAGTTCCGTGCAGTTGCTGCAGCCGTGGTTTTTCATCGAACAGCTCCAGATGCGAGGGCCCTCCGGATTGAAACAGGTAGACAACTCGACGTGCCGTTGGCAGGAAATGGGTGCTGGCAGGTGCAGCGTGGCCGTGCTGCTGCAGGAGAACAGCAGTGGCGGCGGTCCCGAGCAGAGACTGCAGTGCGAACCGGCGGGAGGAATTCATCGGAGAGTCCGCGAGGGAGGGGTGAAATTCTGGCTGGCGACTGAATTGTTGACGATACGGATGGAGAAATCCAGGCCGGGGCATTTATTGCATAGGTTCGATCGGAGTGAAGGTGGTGCGATTGCGTTCGAATGCGGCTTCGGCGGCTTCCTTCGCCCGTCTCTGAAATTCCGCCTGAGAATGCACGCCGCGAGCGGCGGGGTCGGTTGGTGTGGGGGCTGGTGTTTTGCGGCGGCGACGTCCGCTGCCGGGTGCAGAGACGGCGGGTTCGGGGTCCGCCCCTGCCGGCTGAAGGTACAGGCCGTCGGAAGTGAGCAGTCGTGCCTTGCGGGTGTCGCGAAGACAGGTGCGAAGGATCTGAATCGCTCGGCGTTTGCTGGTGTCATCGAGGATGGGGACGAGCAGTTCAACACGGCGATCAAGATTTCGTGGCATCCAGTCGGCGCTGGAAATAAAAACGCGTTCGTCACCTCCATGATGGAAGTACAGAATTCGGGCATGTTCAAGAAAGCGATCGATAATGCTGACAATACGAATGTTCTCGCTTCGCCCCGGGACTCCTGGTTTCAGACAGCAAATACCGCGGATGTTCAGATCGATTTCCACGCCGGCCTGCGAGGCTTCGCAGAGGGCTTCGATCATGATCGGGTCTGCCAGTGAATTGAGTTTCGCCATGATGTGCCCGCGGTCGCCGTTTCGCGCACGTTCCGTCTCGACACGAATCATCTGCAGAATCTTCTCACGAAGACCGATTGGTGCGGATTCAATCTGAGAGAACTGCAGGATCTGTGAACAGCCAGTGACTGCGTTGAACCAGGAAATTGCATCGTTGCCGAGATCGCGGTGACAGGTCAGCAGGCTGATGTCGGTGTAGAAGCGGGATGTGATTTCGTTGTAGTTACCGGTACCAAAGTGGCAGTATCTCTGGAAGCCCTGCGGTTCGCGTCGTACCACGATGCAGGCTTTGGCGTGTGTTTTCAGGCCACGGACGCCGTAGATCACCTGTACTCCGCTGTACTCCAGTTGCCGTGCCCATTCGATGTTTCTGGCTTCATCAAAACGCGCTTTAAGTTCCACGATGACGGTGACATTTTTCCCGTTTTCTGCAGCGCGGATCAGGGAGCGGACGATGGGGCTGTTGCGACTGGTGCGATAGAGTGTCTGCTTGATTGCGACCACATCACGGTCATCCGCGGCTTCCGACAGCAGACGCAGCACCGGTTCAAACGACTCATACGGATGAAACAGCAGCACATCCTGCTGTTTCATGGTGTCGAAAATCGATTCGCCCGGGTCAATTCGCGGTGACGGACACGGTGTCCATGGTGAATACAGCAGGTTATCAAACCCACTGATACTGGTGAGCTGCATCAAGTCACTGAGACCGACCGGGCCGGGGGCCTGATAGATATCCCGCACGCCAACTCGGAGCAGACTTTTCAAAAATTCGAGCAATTGCGGAGTGACTTTGTCGGCAAGCTCCAGTCGAGTGCAGAAGCTGTCCTTTCGGTCCTCCAGCACATCTTCCATTTCCGCCAGCAGATCGGCACCGTCGTCGTCGCTGACTGTGACGTCCGCATTTCGAGTGACTCGAAAGGGAACCGTGGCGATCACTTTCTGGCCGGGGAAGAAGAGTTCCGCGAGCATTTCGATGACGTCCTCGGTCATCACGAATTCGGCTCCGCTGGCTGAGGGCAGAGTGATGTACCGCAGGTCGTAACTGCCGAACGGAATGACTGCGAAGCGCCACGGTTCATCGTCCCCCCTGCCCTGCAGCTGGACGGCCACGTTGACAGTTCGCCCGAAGAGCAGCGGGAAGCGGGCGGGGTCGTGTACGGCGATGGGTGTGAGCACCGCCTGGAGCTGTTCATGGAACACAGACTCCACGACCTGCATCTGGCGTTCGGTGAGCTGTCCGGGGCGACGTCGGCGGATGCCGGCTTCGGTGAGTGCGGGTTCCAGCTGTTCAAGATAGATGCGATACTGTTCAGCCGCCATCTTCTGCGCACGGCGACTCATGGCATTCAACTGATCGAGGGCACTGAGTCCTGTGGGGTCTGCTGCATTCTCGCCGGTTCGCAGCGACATCAGCAGACTGCCCACGCGCACCATGAAGAATTCATCAAGGTTGGATGCAGTGATGGCGAGGAATTTGAGGCGTTCGAGGAGTGGGACGGAGCTGTCGCAGGCTTCGTCAAGAACTCGCTGGTTGAATTCAAGCCAGCTGAGTTCGCGGTTCATGAAGACATCAGAAAGATTTAACATGGCGGCTGTGGCCTGAAGCGGGTGCTGTGAAATGCGTCGTGATTCCGGGGTTCGAGCAGAGGGCCTTGCGGGAGTCAGCGTCCGTTGGGTTCCCGCAGCAGCACTCCCATCCCGAACGTATCTTCAAAAAGACCGGCCTTTTGTCGCAGTTCCATGCGTTCAAGTGACAGGTCTCCGGCGGAGCGAGTAGCGGTGAGGACAAGGCGATTGCGTTCGAGTGAGCAGTCGATGCTGCCGATTCGCTGGGTGCCGCTGGTGTCAAGTGCCACGGCAACGCGGAGTATCGCGGCCAGTCGTGACACGATTACGCGGCTGTCCCTGTCGAGTCTCGCGAAATATTCGTGCGTCGGCTTGGGGGCGGCGCGGCGGTGATAGCGGGCGATGAGGGCGACCAGCTGGTGATCCAGCGAACTCAGTCCGAAGAGTTCACTGTTCATGATCAGATAATACGAATGTTTGTGGTAACCGGAGAGTCCCACAAAGAGGCCGGTGGCGTGGAGCAGTGCGGCGGTATAAAGCAAGGTCTCGCAGCGGGCGTCCATACGATGTTCGGACTGCAGGGCAGCGAACAGACGCCGTGCGAATTCAGCGATATGCAGGGCGTGGGGCAGATCCACCTGATATTTGCGGGCGAGTTCCAGAGCGGAGTTGACGATCTGTTCTCTGAAGTCAGCGGACCAGTCGTTGGGGCGGAGCATTCCCTGGAGCAGGGCGTCGCGGATATTGAAGCCGGTCACCAGCAGCTGTTCGACGTGCAGCAGTTCGGCCAGCCGCAGGTTGGAGAGGAGTGCCGGGACGAGCGTTTCAGCCTGTGACAGTTCGATATGGTACTTGTGCATGACGGTATCCACCGGCATCGGCAGGATGCGTTCGGTGAGCCGTCTGAGTTCGCGAACGGGTACGCGGGTGAATCCTGCGTTGCGGGGGGCAAGATTGAGCAGTCGGGCTGCCAGTCGCATGTCACCGCCGAGGCTGATGATCTGCGGCGGGTGTTCGCGGGGAATGAGTTCCACGAGCGGTTCGAGCGTACGGTCGATCTGCCCGGTGAGCAGGGTTTCGGAGTCGCGTCGGGAGGCTTCTGACTGCAGCAGCAGCTGCTGGAGACGAAGTGAGCCCAGTCGCCATGGCTGGGCGTGCACGATATTCTTGCCCCTCAGGACGAGCACTTCAGTATTGCCGCCGCCAACTTCGACGACCAGTGTTGTGAGGTTATCGCGGACGACATCATCCTGCAGGAGTGGTCGTACGCCGAGGTATGTCAGCCGTGCGATTTCGGCATCATCGATCAGCTCCACGGCAAGTCCTGTGGCGATGTAGATGCGATCCAGTACATCGAGTCGATTGAGTGCCTCGCGGACGGCGCTGGTGGCCACTACGCGGATGTATCGAGCTTCCGAACACTGGTACTCGCGGAGCTTTCTGCGGTAGCTTTTGAGCACCCGAATGCATTCCTGCAGCGTTTTTCTTTGAATTTCTCCGACTGTAAACGTGTCCTTGCCAAGACTGACGCCCCGGACGAGCTGTTCGAGGACTCGGACCTCGGAACCGCCGTCGCTTTCACCGATGGCCATGCGAATTGCGGACGTACCCAGTTCGATGACTGCAAGAGGGAAGGCGCGTCGTCCGCGCAGCGGGTCCGCGGGAGGTTCTGCACGGCCTGGGGAATCGATTCGAGGAGTTTCGCCGGGAGTGGACATGGGGCGACTTCAGCGCTGGAAATTTCGATGTAAGGAACAGGAGTTAACTTCAGGATGCCGCTGTTTTGGGGTGATCCTCTTCCGCTTTTCGTTTCGGCTTTCTGCCCGGCACTGCCTCCGCACGAACCAGTGCGGCGGCGCCGACTGCGGCGGCCAGATCGCCAAGCTCGCTGACCTTCAGTCGAGCACAGTCTGCCAGAGATGGCAGCACGTTGCGGCTGATGCCGGCCTGGACACTTTCGAGATACAGCCTGGGCATAGCCTCCACGAGTCCACCGCCGAGAATGACGACATCGGGGGCGAGGATGTTGATCAGGGAGCCTATGCCCTGCCCCACCAGCTCTGCTGCGTGCCGCACGATCTGTTCGATCACTCTGTCGCCGCGTTCAATGGATTTGGCGAGTGCCGAGCTGCGGATGCTGGAGATGTCGGTGCCCGCAAGATCTCTGAGATGCGGAGCCTGGCCACGGAAAACAGCCTTCGCGGCCTCTGCCGAAATTGCCAGGCGGCTGGCCATTCCCTCAAGTGTTCCCGGAGGTCCGGCACCAGCCAGCGGGCCGTCTGCCGACATTTGCAGATAGCCGACTTCCATGCAGGATGAGCGGCTGCCGCGGAAGATGCTGCCCTCGTACACAAAGCCGCCACCAATCCCCGTGCCCGGAAAGACTCCAAGGACTCCGCGAAAGCCCTGCCCTGCCCCGGCCGAATATTCGCCGAAAACGCCGGCATCAACGTCATTGCAGATGACTGCTGGGCAGCCGAATCGTTTGGCGAGAAAATCTCGCAGAGCGACGTTCTTCCAGCCGAGATTTGGAGCTTCGAGAACAAGCCCGCGCTGCAGATCGAGCGGGCCAGGGACGCCTGCTCCTATTCCCGCCACGGCACTCATCGGCACCTGAGCTGATTCAAGCGACTGAGAAATCGTTTCAGCAATCCGATCCAGACTCACAGACTCACCTTCATTCGCACGCGTTTTGCGGCGACGGCGAGCGACTTCGCGGAGCCGGCTGTCGAAGACCACAGCCAGCATCTTTGTGCCACCAAGATCAAAACCCACCCAGTACTTGCGGGGTTCCGTTTCCTCGCTCATTTCGTGTCGCTTTCGTTGGGAAATACGCAGTTCGTTCAGGGACGATGGGCGCTGGGCAATTGTAACGTCATTCGTTAATCGGGGACAAATCGGAAAAATCGAGCGTTTTTTTGTTGACAGGGCAGGCTTCAGAAGCGTTTCAGTGCCACGAGGCTGTTTGCACAGAGATATCCCATGAAAATTGCCTGAAACTGCGGATCCGGCTGCAGGGTGTAGAGAAACCTGGCATCCTCGGACGGCAACCAGGCAAACAAAAACCACGGAAAGAACTCTGTCCCCACACTGTTGCAGCGGGCAGCCCACAGGCAGACTGCGCCCGAAATCCCGACCGACGCTTTCAACGCCAGTTCGTAACGGTCCGTCCCACGGGGACCGTACTGGCGAATACAGGCCGCCATGATCTGGCCACCGTCCAGTGGAAGGACCGGGATCAAATTCAGGAGATTGACTGTCATTCCGCCGAACATGAGCATAATAAAGACGTATAACAGCTGAGGGTATGCGATCAGAAATTCAGGGAACACGACGCGTCCCGCAAGGAAAATCAGAGCCCCGACCGCAAGACCCGCCATGGGACCCGCGAGCGAAACCGCGACGGCCTTTCGAAAGGGAAAATGCGACGACGTAGCATACCCACCCAGCACGTACAGAACGATCTCTGAAGGAAAACCATATTTCCGAATCACAAACGCGTGCCCCAGTTCGTGGACCAGGACCGAGAAGAAAATGCACAGCACTCCAAGCACCGTTTGAGCAGGGTTGTCGCCGTCCCAGACCATCATGGCTGAGGAAATCCAGAAGATGGGATGCACGCGAATCGGGATTCGGAACAGCTCAAACCTGAGATCCAGTTCTGTTTCGCCCGCCATTCCAAACATGTTTTCCTCCCAAATCCACTCTCAATTCCAGTACCTCTGTCGCATTGATCCCGGCCGGAGGATACATTCCTGAAAGACGTTTTGCACGGACACACCGCAAACAGCACCTCAAACTCGCTGTCCGGTAACTTCCACCCCCAGCCGGAGATTCTCAGTGTTGGATTTTTTCCGGATGCTGATGGGGGCATCACTGTTCAAGGATGTCCTCGGACCCATCTTCCGGCCAATCATCCGCCCAGTCTCCAGACTGCTCGTTGGCCTGATCGCCATCCCACTGTTCCGGCTGTTATTAAGAAGAGTCTTCCGGATCCAGGAACTCAGCGAAGAACTTGAAAAGGACCTTCGCGAATGGTTCCGTGCTTCGCTGCTGCTGCTGGCCGCCACGGCCAACATGGAACATCTGCTGTTCGGCTGGCTCACTAAAGTCGACTGGCTGGATCGCGCTGACTGGTTCACCATGGGACTGCGACTGCTGATGGTCATCGGTGTCATCCAGACCATGCCGGATCAGGATCTGTTTGCCGTTCTTCATCCGGGGCCGCCAAAACTTGCCAAAGGTGTCCCGCTTCTTCAGCAGCTCAAAGAGCTCAAATGGCCGCTGTTCAAAGGGATTCTCTGTCGTCACCTCAATAAATCCTCGCCGGTACTGGCCATGATGTGTGCCATCGTCGGCGGTGAAATTTCTTCGCCTCCAGACACGGAAGAGCTGATCGAAGTGCAGCGACGGCTCTGCATGGGCTGTTCCATCGCCGCCGCCGGCATCTCCTTCGAAGCTGCCTCGTCCCAGCCCGCAGTGCGACTGGCAGCCGCTGCCCTCTACCCCTGTGGCCTCGCCGAAAGTGACCCCACCCACGCACGCCTCAGCGACGGTTCTGCCCTTCCTCTCGGATTCTACAGGCTGGCCAAGTACAACGAAAAGAAAAGAGCCTACGACCACAGCCGCACACGACTCATCGTCGGTTGGATCTGCTACCTCGCGGCTATTTCACAATATCTCATCATCGGACTCGTCACCTCACGTGACCGCGCCATGAAAGTGCTCACACTCTTCGATCAGGCTGTCGCCGAACGCCGAAAGGAACTCATCGAAACCTATAATCTGCAGGATGCAGACGAACCGCCGGAACGCGACATCCCATCCACCGACTGACACCGCCAGGGCACACACTGCCCTGC
>Ga0169931_10006549_pt1 | contig 17528 bp, 17 predicted proteins | sample Kivu_15m_20L_FD_129675 | JGI IMG/M metagenome (GOLD analysis project Ga0169931, IMG submission 129675) | Freshwater microbial communities from Lake Kivu, Western Province, Rwanda to study Microbial Dark Matter (Phase II) - Kivu_15m_20L... | ecosystem: Environmental > Aquatic > Freshwater > Lake...
ACCTGCACCAGGGCGGCCAGGGCATGGTCACCTCCCTGCCGGCGCACCGTGCGGATCGCCAGCTGGGCACTAGGGCAGAGGGCCATCAGGGCCATCGCCACACGGATCGGCTGGGCGATCGCACCGCTCCAGGGGCCATGCAGCAGCAGCACCCCGAGCAGAGGCACCAGCAGGGACGATCCCAGGGCCACCCGCACCGCCATCGCTGGCTGGCGCAGCCACAGATTCAGGCTGTCGCGGGTTAGCCCCAGGCCGAGGCCGAGCATGGTGATGAACAGGGTGACGACGACGAACAGCTGGATCGCGAAGTGCATGGCCGCCGCAGCGTTGTGGTTCCCAGGATGGTGAGCGCAACGGCAGCCTGAAACGCCCGCAGCACCGTTGTCCAGACCTTGCCGGCTGGATGGGCAGCCGCCGCCCACTGGCCCTACGGTCTGGAGGACTGCAGTCAGACGATGGGTGAACGCTCTCTCCCTCAGCTCGCCACGCAGGAGACCATCCGCAGGTTCCTCGAGCTGGTCGAGCTGGTCGATCGGGTCGCCTGAGGTGGGGGCAGGCGGGCGTTGCACGGGATGACTCCTCCCAGCGTCGATCTCGCCGCCCATGGCTTCCCGCTGCAGCCATTCGACGCGCTGCTGGCGAGCCTCGGCTGGCCGGATCGGGAGGCCTGGATCGTCCACTGGCAGGCGCGGGGCGGCGCCCAGCTGGCGCGCGAGGGCTGGAGCACGGCGCCGTCTGAGGAATGGATCTGGGGCCTGGCCCTGCCGTTGCTGAGCCAGATCGAGGCCCTGTGCCGTGAGCCCTCGCCCAGCGTGCTGGGCCTCTCGGCGATCCCCGCCACCGGCAAGACCACCCTCTGCCGCTGGCTCCGGGCGGCGGCGGCGGAGCTGGGCCTGGCGCTGGAGACGATCTCGATCGACGACTTCTATTTCGCCAGCCCCCAGCTCGATCACTGCCTGGCGGGCAATCCCTGGGGGGTGGGGCGGGCGTTGCCCGGCAGCCATGAGCTCGATCGCCTGCTGGGAACCCTGGAGGCCTGGAAGCAGGGCCGGCCGGTGATGGTGCCGGTGTTTGACAAGACCCTGCGCGGCGGCCGCGGCGACCGCGCCGGCGAGCGGCGGATCGCGGGGCGGGTGCTGCTGCTGGAGGGCTGGTTTCTGGGGGTGCCGGCGACGCTGCCGCAGCCGAGCCCTGGGCGCCGGATCACAGCGGAGCCATCGCAGCAGGGCCGGCCTGGGGAGCCGGCCGCCGGAGTTCCGGCTCCTTCCCCGCCGCTCAGCGCCGCCGAGGAGGCCTATGGGGCTGTGGTGCTGGAGACGCTGCAGGCCTACGGGCCGGTGTGGGAGGCGATCGATCGGCTCTGGCGGATCCGGCCGCGCGACTTCGCCGCCACGGCCCTCTGGAAGCGGCAGCAGACCTCCTTCACCCTGGCGGCCCCCGAGGCTGAGCGCTTCGTCCGCATGATCCTCTGCTGCCTGCCCGCCGGCCACTGGCAGCGGATCCCGGCCGCCGTGGTGGCGGACATCGATGCGATGCGCCGCCTCCACCGCATCGGCCCCGTTCCGTGAGCGCAGCCGGATCGCCCTGGGCGGATGCCGCCTCCCTCGACAGACTGATGGCCAGTGGCAGCCCAGACCATGGCGAGGCGTGATCGCCCCCAGAGCCGCCCGCGACGGCGCAGCGGCAACCCCTGGGCCTTCGCCGCGGGAGGCCTGCTGCTGCTGAGCCTGGCGGTGCTGCTGTTCAACCAGCAGCATTCGGGGGATCCGCTCAAGGTGCGGCGCGAACTGCGCAAGTTCTGACGGCCAGGCTCCCCGCCTGCGTCGAGCAGGGATGGCGAGGGAGTGGCGCTCTCAGATGAAATACATCACCTGCGACTGCAGCTTCTGATCGCGCTCATCGAGCAGGGCCTGCAGGGTGGTGGCCTCGAGAATGCCCAGCCGGGCAGCTTCGAGCCTGTCCTCCAGGGTGCCGATCACCTCGAATTCCGCCGTCTGGCGGCTGGCGCTGCTGCGGCTGCCGCTCTCGCCCTCCAGGCAGCGCACCACCTCGGCGATCTGGATCTCCCCGGGCGGCCGGGCCAGCTGGTACCCGCCGCGGGGCCCGCGGATGCTGCGCAGGATGCGGCCGCGCCGCAGGCTGGTGAGCATCTGCTCCAGGTAGCGGTCTGGGATGCCCTGGCGTGCGGCGATCTCGGCCACCTGCAGCACCCCTCCCTGGCTGTGGATGGCGGCGAGCTCCAGCAGGGAGACCAGGCCGTATTCCGTTTTGGCACTGAAGGCCACCAGGTTCCCCGGCGCATTGGTGTGGATTGTGGCAGGGGCCAGGCCCCACAGCCATGGAAAGGCGGCATCCCGAGCGATGTCGTTGGGACTACGTCGCCCCGGCGGCAGCGCCGCGCACACTTGGTTCCGTTCTCCCATCGGACTACCGTGGTTTCCATTCGTTTCCGCCCCCTCGGCCGGACCGCCGCCGGACTGGCGCTGGCCGGACTGGCCGCCACCCCGATCGTCGCCTCGCTCACCCTCACCGGCACGGGCCTGGTGGTGAGCCAGCCCGCGCAGGCGCAGCAGAGCAACGAGATCCTCCTGGTGAGCTACGCCGTGACCAAGGCGGCCTACGACCGCATCATCCCCCTGTTTGAAGCCGACTACAGGAAGCAGACCGGCCAGAGCGTGAATGTGAAGAGCAGCTTCGGCGGCTCCGGCAGCCAGACCCGCGCCGTGATCGATGGCCTGCCCGCCGATGTGGTGGGGCTGGCGCTGTCGGCGGACGTGTTCAAGCTGCAGGAGAAGGGGCTGATCGATGTGGGCTGGGAGAAGGAGTTCCCCAACCAGTCGATCATCACCAACTCCACCGTGGCCCTGTTCGTGCGGCCCGGCAATCCCAAGGGGATCCAGACCTGGGCCGATCTCGACAACAAGAACGTGGATGTGATCACCGCCAATCCCAAGACCTCCGGCGGCGCCCGCTGGAACTTCGCCGCCCTCTGGGGATCGGTGACCCAGACCGGCGGCAGCGACGACAAGGCCAGATCCTTCATCACCACGGTGTATAAAAACGTGGATGTGCTGCCCAAGGACGCCCGCGAAGCCACCGACACCTTTGTGAAGCGGCGCAAGGGCGATGTGCTGCTCAATTACGAGAATGAAGCCATCCTCGCCCGCAAGACCGGCGAATGGACCACACCATGGATCATCCCCAGCCCCAACATCCTGATCGAGGGCCCGATCACCGTGGTGGACAAGAACGTGGACAAGCGCGGCACCCGCAAGCTCGCCACCGCCTTCGCCCGCTTCCTCTACACCCCCGCTGCCCAGAAGATCTTTGTGGAGGAGGGCTTCCGCCCGGTGACCGCCGAAGGCAAGGCCTCCGCCCAGGGCCGGTTCCCCGCGGTGAACACCTGGCGGATCACCAAGCTCGGCGGCTGGAAGGTGGTGGACCGCAAGTTCTTCGGCAAGGGCGCCATCTGGGATCAGATCTTCGCCAAGACCCGCTGATCCCCTCACGGCCATCCCCGCCAACCCCCGGCTCGCCCCGGCCGCCTCGGCGGACCGGGGCCTTCTGCTGGGCGGGGCCGCTGCAGCGCAGACTGCTCCGATGTGCGAACTGCTGGCCCTCAGCGCCAACACCCCCACCGATCTGCGCTTCTCGTTTCACGGGTTGCGGCTGCGGGGCGGCGCCACCGGCGATCACGCCGATGGCTGGGGCCTGGCCAGCTACGACCCGGATGGCCGCGGCCTGCGCCTCTACCGGGAGGATGCCCCGGCGGCCTTCTCGCCGATCGCGGCGGCGGTGGCGGAGCTGGATCTCAGGGCTCACTGCTCGATCGCCCACATCCGCAAGGCCACCCGCGGCGTGGTGGCGGTGGAGAACTGCCATCCCTTCCATCGCCGCTGGGCCGATCAGGAGTGGGTGTTCGCCCACAACGGCGATCTGGCGGCCCTGCCGCCGCTGGCGGGCCGGCAGCGGCCGATCGGCCAGACCGACAGCGAAGCCGCCTTCTGCTGGATCCTCGAGGAGCTGGAGCGGCTGGGCCTGGCGGCCGGCGACGATGCCGGGGTGTTTGCTGCCCTGGTGGCCTGCTCCGACCGGCTGGCGGGCGCCGGCATCTTCAATGGCCTGATCAGCAATGGCAGCTGGCTGTTCGCCTACGCGGGCACCCGCCTGCACCGCATCACCCGGCGGGCTCCCTTCGGGGAGGCACGCCTGGCCGACGCTGACCTCAGCGTGGATTTCGCCGCGGTCACCAGCCCCAGCGATGTGGTCACGATCGTGAGCACCGAGCCGCTTACCGCCAACGAACGCTGGACACCTCTGGCCGTGGGGGAAGCGATCCTGCTGCGCGGGGGCGAGGTGGTGCGGATGCGGCCTGGGTCCGCCGCCGTGGGTGCGACCGACGGTGCCGGCGAACCATGATCGGCCTGCATGTCGCTCGGGATACCGTGAATACCGGCTCCGCCATCGAAGCTGGCCCAACCCAGCGATTGCCGAGGCGTCTCTGACACCCGCTCGCCTGTTGCCCCGGCGAGACAGCCCGATCGAACGGCCTGACCTCTCACGCATGGCACGACAGACCCTCGCCCCCACCCCGCCCACGCTGTCTCTCGCCGAGGCCAGCCGCTTCTGGTTTCAGCTGGGCTGGGTGAGCTTCGGCGGACCCGCCGGCCAGATCGCCCTGCTGCACCGGGAGCTGGTGGACCGCCGCCGCTGGCTCTCGGAGCGCCGCTACCTGCACGCGCTCAACTACTGCATGCTCCTGCCCGGGCCCGAGGCGATGCAGCTGGCCACCTACCTGGGCTGGCTGATGCACGGCGTGCCCGGCGGCCTGATCGCCGGTGGCCTGTTCGTGCTGCCTTCGGTGTTCGTGCTCACCGCCCTGGCCAGCGCCTATGCGCTCTGGGGGCAGCTGCCGCTGCTGGCCTCGGTGTTCGCCGTGCTCAAGCCGGCGGTGCTGGCGATCGTGCTGATGGCCGCCTGGCGCATCGGGCGCCGCACCCTGCGCACGCCGCTGCAGCTGGCCCTGGCGATCGCCGGCTTCCTGGCCCTGGCGCTGCTGGCACTGCCCTACCCGCTGGTGGTGATCGCCGCCGGGCTGATCGGCCTCGCCGCCGCCCGCTGGCGCCCCGGCCTGCTGGGCCATGGCGCCACCGCGGCAGGCCGGCACCGCCCGCTGCATGCGCCTTCGCCGGCAGCATCCGAGGCCCCCTCCCGCGATGCGGCCCCTTCCCGCCACCAGGCCCCAGACCCAGCCCCGGCTCTCCACGCCGACGACTCCCCCACCCCCGAGCACGCCCGCTTCTCGCGCCGGCGCCTGGCTGTCACCCTGCTGCTCTGGGCGCTGGCGCTGCTGCTTCCCCTGGGCGTTCTGGTGCTGGCCGGCGGCTGGAACGGCAGCCTGGCTCTGATGGCCCGCTTCTTCACGCGCGTGGCGCTGCTCAGCTTCGGCGGTGCCTATGCGGTGCTGCCCTATGTGGCCCAGGGGGCAGTGGAGCAGTTCGGCTGGCTCTCGGCCACCCAGATGCTCGATGGTCTGGCCCTGGGGGAAACCACGCCGGGGCCGCTGATCATGGTGGTGGCCTTCGTGGGCTTCATGGGCGGCTGGAATCAGTCGCTCGCCGCCGCCGCCAGCCCCTGGCCCCTCGCCCTGGCGGCGGTGGCCGTGAGTGTGTGGTTCACCTTTCTGCCCTCCTTCGGCTTCATCCTGGCCGGCGCGCCGCTGGTGGAAGCCTCCCGGGGCGACCTGCGCTTCGGCGCGCCGCTGAGTGCCATCACCGCGGTGGTGGTTGGGGTGATCGCCAGCCTGGCCCTCTTCTTCGCCGGTCCGGTGCTCTGGCCCGGCGGCGTCTTCAACGCCTGGGTGGCCCTGGTGGTGGCCGCGGCGCTCGTGCTGCAGCTGCGCTTCGGCTGGAGCGTGCTGCAGGTGATCGGTGCCGCGGCGGGCCTGGGCCTGCTGCTGGGAGGGTTCACGCTGCTGAGCCGCTGAGCTGCTGAGCCGCTGCGGCCTCTCGCCTGGATGCAACGCGGGTGTCTCAGCTGCTGTCTCCCCGGTGTCTCCCCGGTGTCGCCCCGGCGACCGGGTCTGAAGCGGCGCCCTGGCGACGTGGCACACACTCTCCGTGGCTGCGGTGATGGCAGCATCACCCTGCTGCCGGCCGAGCGGCCGGCCGAAGGCCTCTCCGCTCCCCATGGCACGCCCCTACCAGCCCTCCCTGCTGCGCCTGCTGCACGGCGCCACTGCCCTGCTGGTGCCGCTGGCCTGGCTTTCGGGCCTGGTGGTGCTCTTGAACCACGATGGCCGCTTCGGGCGCCTGCCGATCGCGCTGCCCGGCGACTGGATCGACATCCACGGCAGCGTTGGCGTGCTGCTCTGGCCGGTGGCCCTGCTCTTCGGTCTCTATGCCCTGAGTGCCGGGCGCGCCCGGCTGCGACAACCCGCCAATGCCCTGGCCCTGCTGGCCCTGGCCCTGGCGGTGGGCAGCGGCAAGCTGATGCAGGAAGACTGGCTGCGGGCTGGAAGGCTGCATGAGCTGGTTTACAGCCTGCATCTGCTCGCCTGGCTGCTGCTCGCCCTGGCTGTGGCACTGCATGTGGGAGCGGTGCTGCAGCGCGGCGGCCCCGCTCTGGTGCGATCGATGGCCAGCTGGCAGCTGAGGGCAGGCGATCGGCCGGGCGACTGGCCCCGGCAGATCCGCTCCGCCCTCAGCCGGCGCCGCTGAGCGCCGCCAGCCCCCGGCTTCAGGCCATCAGCCCTCCACCTGCACCGTCACGGTGCTCACCTTGTGCGCCTTGGGAGCGGTCACGGTGAGCAGGCCGTCGCGGTAGACAGCATGCAGCTGCTCGCTCTCGATGGCGAGCGGGAAGCGGAAGCTGCGGCTCCAGGAGCCATAGCGGAACTCGCTGAGCAGCAGGCCGCGGCCCTTCTCGCTCGAGGCTGGAGTGGCTGCGCCCTCAGCGGCCTCGGCAGCGTCTGCGCCCGCGCCGGCAGCGGGGGGCTGGCTGCGGCGCTCAGCCGAGATCAGCAGGGTGCGCTCGGTGGCCTTCACCTCGATGGCGGCCTTGTCGACGCCGGGGAGTTCGAGCACCACCCGATAGGCCTCGGGGGTTTCGTGCACTTCGGCGGCAGGCACCCGTTCGGCGCTCTGCAGCTGCTGGCTGAGCTGCTGTTCGAGGCGGTCGAAGAGATCGAAGCGGGAGGAGGAACGGAGGGGGATCATGGTTCCGATGGCGACGGTGGGAAAGGCGGGGTGCCGGGCGCTGGCCCGATTCGCCCCCGGTGCGCTCACTGTCGCCGCAGCGGCTGGTGGGCCGGGAGGGGCGAGCCGAACACCCCGATTCGGACCTCACCACCGCGGTTCGGGGCCCCGATCCGGATGGGCGGACAACCGGCAGCGCGGGGCCGCGAGCCGCTCAGGCCTCCAGATAGTCGGCCACTCCGGTGGACAGCTCGCGGATGGCGGCATGGGCCCGGCGCTCCAGGCCGCGGGCACGGTCGCGCGTGATCCCCATCCGCCGTGCCGTGGCGCTGAGGCTGAGGGGAGGATCGGCGCTGAGGCCGTAGCGGTAGCGCAGCAGGGTGGCCTCCGGCTCAGGCAGGTCGAGCAGGAGGCGTTCGATGTGCTGCCGCAGCAGGCTGCTGGCGATCTGATCCTGAGGCGTGCTGCGCCGGCAGGGCATGGTCTCGAGCAGCTCCAGGGAACGGTCTGAGCCGCAGCGGGCATCGAGGCTGAGGGGCTCCTGGGCGCGGAACAGCACCTCGCGGATGTCGAGATCGGAGAGCCCGCTGGCTTCGGCCAGTTCGCTGAGGCTGGGATCACGGCCGAGCTGCTGGGCCAGCGCCTGCTGGCTGCTGCGCAGGCGATGCAGCTGATCCACCATCGTGGAGGGCAGGCGGATGATCCGGCTCCGGGTTGCCAGGGCGCTGCCGATGCCGTCGCGGATCCACCAGGTGGCATAGGTGGAGAAGCGGTAGCCGCGGCTGGGATCGAAGCGTTCCACCGCCTTGATCAGGCCGATGGTGCCTTCCTGAATCAGATCCTCCAGGTCGGCGGGGCGGTGCGGATAGCGCCGCGCCAGGCTGATCACCAGGCGCAGGTTGGCCAGCACCATGCGGCTGCGCGCCCGCTCGGCCCGATGCAGGCAGCGCTGCAGCTGCCGCGGCGTTGTGCCGGCTTCCAGCGCCCAGGCCTGCAGGCAGGGCTCCGCACCGCCGGCGCGGAGGGTCATCTCCTGCCTGAGATCGAGAAGTTGCCTGCCATTCTGCACCTCTCGGGCCAGACGGATCTCCTCCGCTGCTGTGAGCAAGGCTGTGCGGGCCAGGGCCCCGAGAGGCAGGCTGATGGCGTTGCGCTGGCCCTGAAAACGCTGTGCTGGCGCAGGCATTTGGAGGGTCTGGGAATGAAGTCGGCAGATGGTAATCCGTTTACAAAGCCGTTGGGTCGGTCTCGGGTGGCTGTTGCTTCAGCAGCCGCGATTGGTGGGATCAGAAGATCTGATCCGTTGCAATTCCCATGGGCCGGCCGGATCGGTTAAGCCTGGCCGGCGCATCGCCTGAAGAGGTGTGAAGGCCTCAAAAAAGCCTTGCACTTACCCCTCCAATCGTCTGGCGCCTGCTGGCGCCTCGTGGTAAGTCGCCTTGCGCTTTGCCTCAATTCGCCTTGGCCTTCGCCTCAAGTCGTCTGGCGGGTCGCCTTCGGTTGTCTGGCTCTTCGCTTCAGTCGCTTCGCTGCAGTCGCCTGGCTCATGGCGTTTCGCGCTCAAGCATCTCCAGCGACCGATTGGCTCCCTGGCCTGCCTTGCGCACCAGCCAGTAGGCCGCCGCCAGGCCCACCACAATGAGCCCGAATCCGGCCATCAGGGGGGCCTTGTCGTCGGTGCCTGGCGGCAGCACGATCACCTTCCGCGCCACGGCGGTGAGGGCGGTGAGCAGCACCAGCTCGATCTGCACCACCTGGTCGCGCAGGTAGGCCATCACGTTCTGCAGAACCTCCAGGGCAATGAAGATCAGCAGCAGGCGATCGAGCAGCTTGATCAGGCTGCCATCAAACCAATCCGTCTGCCACTGGGCCACCTTCACGCCGGATTGCAGCAGCAGCTCGAAGGTGGCGAAGCCGATCACCACCGCCAGCAGCAGGGCCAGGATCTTGGCCAGCTGGCGCTCGTAGCTGTGAATCGCGCCGAGAAAGCGTTTGTCGCTGAAGAGGTCCATGGCACAGCCAGACAATGGTCTTGTGAATCAAGCCCTGCTCAATACAACAGGGTTCGGGGTGGATGCCTCACCGCTCCACCGAGCGTATGCGCCTGAGCCGCAGCCTGGGGTAGGGCGATCGGCTGCTGAAATCCTAAGAACCTGGATCGAGATTTGGGGTGGGCGCCCACTGTCTGTTGTGTCTGTTACCCCGCAGAGGTCGGCTGGGCCAGGCGAAATAAAAAAAACTCCAGCACCGGGCTGGAGTCTGGAGCTGGCTTCGGCCCGGATGGTTCGCTGGTGATGGCCAGGAGGGCTTAACCGAAGCGAGCCAGTTGGCCAGATCCGGCGTGAGCGTCAGAACTTGTGATTGCGCAGGGCTTCCACCTGGTAGATGTAGGTGATGATGGAGTAATTGGCGTCGTACTTTTCCTCGATCTCCCTGGTGATCTTATCGGCCAGCTCACGGGTACCGGTGAGCACCTCGATCTTCACGTTCGAGAGGGTGTGCGACACACTCGGATCGCCGGTGGAGCGCACGTTGCGGCTGGCCTCGCCGCCGGCCGCATTCACGCTGTAGCCGGTGGCGCCGGCTGCCTTCTGGGCTGGTGCGTGATAACAAGCCTCCCCGCGTGTTCGCTTGGTCGCTGCTGCAATGCCCTCGTTTTCAGCTTCGGGATCCTCGTGAGCCTTGCTCCTCGCAGTCGGATCGTCGCTGTCGCCTGGGCTGCGCGGCCGATTGCACTGTCGCGGCTGATGCCCATGCGCTCTGCCGTGGCGCTGCGGTGCGGCTCGTCGGAGATCACTCAGCCAGGGCGCAGCAGGGCCAGGGCTGTGTCTGCGGGCCTGCTGCCTCAGACGGAGCCGTCGCCGATCCCCACGCTCATGGGTTTCCCCGGCCGATCGAGAACCCGATGGGCAGTCGCTTCGCCATCAACAAAGGGACGTGGCATCGCCACGTCCCCTGAGGGCTCAGTCCCGGACAGGCTCAGCCCAGGCCGGCGACGGCCTGCTGCAACGCATCGATGCGGCTGAGGCTGGTGCGTTCGGCAGGCAGTTTCTTGAACAGACCCAGTCTCTCCAGCCGCCGCCTGGTGGTGTCTGCGGCCCCCACCACAAACACCTGGCGACCTTTCTCGATCGCCTCCTCCACGGCGTTCTCCACCGCCAGGGCTGCCGTGACCCCCAGGTGCGACACCTCGGAAAGGTCAAAGATCACCGCTTTGCAATCGCCGATGGCGTTGTGCTCACGACTGATCGCCTTGGCCACGCCGAAGATCATGGCGCCATTGAGCTGAAACAGCAGCACCTGCCCCTTGCCCTGGTCGAGCAGTGCCTTCTCGTCGTCGGGAAGCATCAGATCGCCATCGCCGGTGCTGACCGATTTCACCGATTTCGCCTGCAGGGCACTCATCTTGTCGATCGTCAGGATATTGGCGATGAACACACCGATGCCCACAGCTGCGATCAGATCCACCAGCACGGTGAGAATGATCACCAGATACATGATCAGGGCGCCCTTGATCGAGATCAGGTGCGCCCGCTTCAGGAAGCCCCAGTCGACGATGTCGACACCCACCTTCAGCGCGATGCCGGCCAGCACGGCCTGGGGGATCTCGGAGGCGAGATCCTTGAAGGCCAGAATCACCACCATCAGGATCAAGGCCCGGCTGATCCCGGAGAGTGCGCTGCGCCCCCCTGCCTGAATATTCACCACCGTCCCCATCGTTGCGCCGGCACCCGGCAGCCCTCCGAACAGGCCGGAGACCAGGTTGCCGAGACCCTGGCCGATCAACTCCTTGTTGGAATCATGCTCGGTGCGTGTGATGCTGTCGGCGATCACGGCCGTGAGCAGCGCATCGATGCAACCGAGCATGCCCAGCACGGCCGCATCCACGAAGATCACCCGCAGATCATCGAGCTCGAAATAGGGGACCCGCAGCTGCGGGAAACCGGAGGCGAGTTCGCCGATGCGGCGGATCCCCTCAGAACCTCCTGTGAGCAGCGTGAGCGACAGCAGCGTGCCCACCACCAGCGCGATCAACTGGGGTGGAGCGATCTTTTTCACCGCTGCAGGCGTGAGCCAGAGGATCGCCAGTGTGATCACCGCCAGGATCACCTCACTGGGGCGGGCGTTGGCGAGCAGCTGCGGCAGGGCATTGAGGGTGCCCAACACGCCACCTTTGGGGATGGCCTGACCCAGGAACGGGCCGACCTGCAGCACCACCAGGATGATGCCGATGCCGCTCATGAAGCCCGAGATCACCGTGTAGGGCATCTGGGTGATGTAGCGGCCCAGCTTCAAAAAGCCGAAGGCGATCTGCAGGACACCGGCCAGCATCACCACCGTGAAGGCCATGGCCAGGCCGGTCTCGGGGTTGCGGGCCGTGAGGCTGGCGATCACAGCGGTGAACACCACCGTCATCGGACCGGTGGGTTCGGAGATCAGCGACGGGGTGCCTCCGAACAGGGCAGCGAACAGGCCCACCAGCACAGCGCCCCAGAGGCCGGCGGAGGCACCACCTGGATTGGCTCCGAAGGCGGCCACGCCGAAGGCCAGGGCCAGGGGCAGGGCCACGATGGCGGCGGTGACGCCACCGAACAGATCCCCCTTGATGTTGGTGGTGCTGATGTGGTTCAGCACCCGCAGGCCTGGGCGTCGGGGTGGCGCCGATGCGGTTGTCATCGCTACAGGTGAGGGTTGGCGCAGAACCATAGGCAGTGCGCCCGGAACCTGGGTCGCGCGCGCTGGCTCAGGGCAGCCCCGCTCCCGACGTCTGCTCGTTGCGCGACTGCTGAGTTCCTTCGCTACAGCCCTGTGCCATCCCGTGAGCCTTGCTGAGCAGGGGCAGCTCCGGGCTCCGCCTCTGGGTTTGATCCCGCCTCCCTGTGATCGACGCAGCCGCCCCAGCTGGGCTCAGAACCTGCCTATACCCCTGCAACCCACACGCGAGGCTCCATGCTCCTCCCCGCTCCGGTGTTTCTGGAGATCAGCTCCCATCAGCTGGAAGCAGCGGAAACGCTTCTGCAGGTCGGCCGCTTCGTGGTGATCTTCATCGCCGCCCGCGCCATCGCGGAAGTGATGGTGCGGCTGCAGCTGCCCACGATCCTCGGCGAGCTGGTGGCCGGTGTGCTGATCGGTGTTTCCGGCTTCCACCTGATCGTGCCGCCCGGTGCCCAGGTGCAACTCTCCGCTGCCCTCTCGGGAGTGGTGGCCTCGCTCACCGATATCACTCCCCAGGCGGTGCGTCACATCTACGACGAAACCTTTCCCAGCCTGCAGACCGTGTCGCAGCTGGGGCTGTTTGCGCTGCTGTTTCTCACCGGGCTCGAAAGCGAGCTCGATGAACTGGTGGCGGTGGGGGTGCAGGCCGGCACCGTGGCCGTGACCGGTGTGGTGCTCCCCTCTGCCCTGGGCACCGCCGGCCTTTACTACCTGTTCCATGTGCCGCTGATCCCGGCGGTGTTCGCCGGCGCGGCGATGACCGCCACCTCGATCGGCATCACTGCCAGCGTGTTCGGCGAGCTGAAGTGGCTCAAGCGCAGCGAGGGCCAGATCGTGATCGGCGCCGCCGTGCTCGACGACATCCTCGGCATCGTGATCCTGGCCGTGGTGGTGGCGGTGGTGGGTGGTGGCGCCTTCAGCGTCGGCCCGATGCTGAAGCTGTGCCTTTCGGCCGTGGCCTTCGTGGCGGTGGCCCTGTTCCTCAGCCGCACCGCCGCCCCCCTGTTCGACTGGGTGGTGGACCGGCTCAAGGCCCCCGGCGATGTGGCCGTGGCCAGCTTCGTGGTGCTCACCGTCTGCTGCTTCGTGGCGCAGGCGATCGGCCTGGAGGCGGCGCTCGGGGCCTTTGCCGCCGGCCTGATCCTCAGCGCCTCCAAGCACACCCACGACATCGACGCCGCCGTGAAGCCGCTGGTGGCGCTGTTCGCCACCGTGTTCTTCGTGCTGATCGGCACCGGCATGGATCTCTCGGTGCTCAATCCCTTCGATGCCGCCAACCGCGAAGGGCTGATCGTGGCCGCCTTCCTGCTGATCGTGGCGATCGTCGGCAAGATCGCCGCCGGCTGGAGCTACTGGAGCAAGGAGCCCACCAACCGGCTGGTGGTGGGCCTGGGGATGATGCCCCGCGGTGAGGTGGGGCTGATTTTCCTGGGCCTGGGCCGTCAGGCCGGCATCCTCACCCCGGCGCTGGAGGCCGCCATCCTGCTGATGGTGATCGGCACCACCTTCCTGGCGCCGATCCTGCTGCGGCTGGTGATCCCGGCCGAGCCTGTGGTGGCGGAAGCCGCCACCTGAGCTCGCCACAACCCTGCAGCGCGCCTACACCCGCAGGGCATCGAGCACCGAGCGGTCTTCCAGGGTGGATGTGTCGCCACTCACCTCCTGGCCGGCCGCGAGGGCGCGCAGGATGCGGCGCATGATCTTGCCGCTGCGGGTCTTGGGCAGGGCATCGGTGAAGCGGATCAGGTCGGGGCGGGCGATCGGGCCGATCTCGCGGCCCACGTGCTTCTTCAGCTCGGCCACCAGGGCCTCATCCCCCTGGCGCCCGGCCTCGAGGGTCACGAAGGCGGCGATTCCCTCACCCTTGAGCTCATCGGGCACACCCACCACGGCGGCTTCAGCCACGGCCGGATGGCTCACCAGGGCGCTCTCGATCTCCATCGTGCCGAGCCGGTGGCCGCTCACGTTGATCACATCATCAACGCGGCCCATCACCCAGAAATAACCATCGGCATCGCGGCGGGCGCCGTCGCCGGCGAAATAGAGCCAACTGCCATCGGCGGGGCGGATCTCCTCCCAGTAGCTTTTCCGGAAGCGCTCGGGATCGCCATGCACCGTGCGCATCATCCCCGGCCAGGGCCGCCGGATCGCCAGGTAGCCACCCTGATCCGCCCCCTGCGACACCCCGTCGTGGTCGACGATGTCGGCCACGATCCCCGGCAGCGGCAGGGTGGCCGAACCGGGCTTGGTGGGGGTGGCGCCGGGGAGGGGGCTGATCATCACGCCGCCGGTCTCGGTCTGCCACCAGGTATCCACCACCGGGCAGCGGTTGCCGCCGATCACATCGCGATACCACATCCAGGCCTCGGGATTGATCGGCTCGCCGACGGTGCCGAGGATGCGAAGGCTGCTCATGTCGTACTGGTCCGGCACCTCGCGGCCGCTCTTCATGAAGGCCCGGATCGCGGTGGGGGCGGTGTAGAAGATCGTGCAGCGGTGCTTCTGAATCACCTCCCAGAAGGCACCCGGCTTGGAGGGCCGCGGTGCACCTTCGTACATCACCGTGGTGGCGCCGTTGGAGAGCGGGCCATACACGATGTAGCTGTGGCCGGTGATCCAGCCCACATCGGCGGTGCACCAGTGGACGTCGTCGTCGCGGATGTCGAAGATCCACTGAAAGGTGAGATGGGCCCAGAGGTTGTAGCCGGCCGTGGTGTGCACCACCCCCTTCGGCTTGCCGGTGGAGCCGGAGGTGTAGAGCACAAACAGGCGGTCTTCGCTGGCCATCGGCTCGGCCGGGCACTCGCTGCTCTGGGCCTCCACCAGCTCGTGCCACCACACATCGCGGCCGGCGGTCATGGCGCAGTCGCCACCGGCGCCATCCAGCCGCCGCACCACCAGCACCTTCTGCACCGTGGGCGCCCCGCCATTGCCGCTCAGGGCCTCATCCACCGCCGGCTTGAGCGGCACCGGCTTGTCTTTGCGGAAGCCGCCATCGGCGGTGATCACCAGCTTGGCTTCGCCATCGATCAGGCGATCGCGCAGGGCATCGGCCGAGAAGCCGCCGAACACCACCGAGTGGGGGGCGCCGATGCGGGCGCAGGCCAGCATGGCGATGGCGGCTTCAGGCACCATCGGCATGTAGAGCGCCACCAGGTCGCCCTTGCCGATCCCCAGCGCCCGGAGGGCGTTCGCGGCCTTGCACACCTCGGCGTGCAGCTGCCGGTAGGTGAAGGCGCGCGTGTCGCCCGGTTCCCCCTCCCAGATCAGGGCCGTCTTCTCGGCCCGGGGGCCGCCCAGGTGGCGATCGAGGCAGTTGAAGGAGAGATTGGTGCTGCCGCCCTCAAACCAGCGGGCGAAGGGTGGATTGCTCCAGTCGAGCACCGTGTGAAACGGCTCGAACCAGTGCAGCTCCCGGCGGGCCGCCTCTCCCCAGAAGCCATCGGGATCGGCCTCGGCCCGCTCCGCCAGCTCCCGGTAGGCCGCCAGGGAGCCGATCCGCGCCCGGGCCGCCAGCTCGGCGGGAGGCGCAAAGCTGCGGCCTTCCTGCAGCACCGATTCGATCGTGGCGGCCGCGGCGCCGGCTTCCGCGGCTGCGGGGGTGGGGGTAGCGGCAGGCAAGGAGCTGGGAACCTGAGACATGGATCGGGGGTCGGGAGCCTGGGCAGGGCGGGGCAGGGGCGGACGGAACCGCGGTGCGGGCATTCAAGCCCCGGATCCAGCCGGCAGCCAGCGCAGGAGCAAACAGAACAATGTTGCCCTCCGGTGCGCAAGCAGCCGGTTCGAGGGCGGCTGCACACCCACACCCGTGGGCCAGGCGGCCTCAAGCTCCCGGCCTGCGCGGCGGAGCCTGCAGGGTTTTCAGGCAGCTGAGCTGAGGCCCGGCAGCGAATCAACGGCCAGCCGCCGGCCGAAGCGGCAGGCTGGGGTCTGCCGCACCCTGCCGATGCCCGCCTGGCTGCTGATCGCCGCCGCACTGCTGGCGGTGGCGGCCCTGCTCAACCCCAGCCGCGACGAGTGGCAGTGGTTTCTGCGGCTGCGGCGCCCCCGCTGGCTCAGCTTCGAGCGCTGGATCCCGCTGATCTGGAGCGCCATCTACGTCTGCTTCTACGCCTCGGCCCTGCTCTGCTGGAACGCCGGCGGCGGCTGGGGGCGGATGGCGGGCTACCTGCTGCTGCTGCTGCTGGTGCAGAGCTACACGCTGCTGATCTGCCGCACGCGGCGGCTGGCCAGCGGCACGGCGATCGGCTTCGCCGGCTGGCTGTGGGGCATCGCCCTGGCGGTGCTGGTGGCACCGGTCTCGGGTGTGGCCGCGCTGCTGCTGCTGCCCTTTCTGCTCTGGAGCCCGGTGGGCACCTTCGTGACCTGGCGGATGCAGCGGCTGAACCGCTGAGCGCTGCCCGGCAGAGGCTCCCCAGCCCAGCCCAGCCCAGCCCAGCCCAGCCCAGCCCACACGATCAGAGCTGCTGATCGGTGGCTGACAGCCAGGCCGGATGGCGTTACCCCTTGGGCGCAGGGTTGAACCGTGGGACCCGATGGCGGATGAGCTTCCGATCACTCCCCATGCCGCGCCCTCCCGCAACCGGGAGGGCCAGCTCACCTACATCGGCGACGATGGCCGGCGCTACGTGGTGGGCCTGCCCCCGGAGAGTGATGAGGCGACCCTCGATCGGGTGATGACCATGCTGTGCAGCGGCAATGGCCTGATCCGGCAGATCGAGAGCCTCTGCCATCAGTGGATCGCCCTGGTGAGCAGCGGCGATCTCGATCAGCGGGCCGCCCTGGAGCTGCTGCTCACGACCCTCGAAACGGCCCTGGAGGATTCCTACCCGGAGAACGGCTGAGCGCCGCTGAGCGCCGCTGGCTCAACCGGCAAGCTGGAGGAATGCCCGCTCCCGCCGCCTGCCTGTTCGACCTGGATGGTCTGCTGCTCGACACCGAGCCGCTCCATGCCCGCGCCTGGCGCGAGGCAGCCGACCACTTCGGGACCCACCTCACCGCCAGCCAGCTGCAGCTGCTGCAGGGGCGCCGCAGGAACGACTGCGCCGATCAGGTGCTGGCCTGGATCCTGGCTGCGCGGCAATGCTGCCCGAGCCGCGACGACCTGCTGGCTGTGCGCCAGCCGATCGCCGAGGCTCTGCTCGCCTGCGCGCCTGCCATGCCCGGGGCTGAAGCGCTGGTGCGCCGCTGCGCCCGGCTCGCGATCCCGATGGCCCTGGCCACCAGCAGCTCCTGCGCTGCGGTGGCCCACAAGGCGCTCCCCCATCCCTGGCTGGCCTTGATCCAGGTGCGGGTGCACGGCGATGATCCGGGGTTGCGGGCCGGCAAGCCCGAGCCGGATGTGTATCGCCTCGCCGCCCAGCGGCTGGGGGTGGATCCCCATGCCTGCTGGGCCTTTGAGGATTCCGCCGCCGGCGCCCAGGCCGCGGCGGCGGCGGGCTGCCGGGTGCATGTGCTGCGGAGCCCCGCCACCCCGGTGACCGGATCAGCCGGCTTTCCGGCGGAGGCGATCTGGCTGGATCGGCTCGATGCTGTGAACCTCGGGCTCTGATCAGGCGGGCTGCCGCTGCGCCGCCAGAGGGGCAGCTGAGCGGCAGAACGGCCGGCGCTCAGGGG
>Ga0169931_10006550_pt1 | contig 17522 bp, 17 predicted proteins | sample Kivu_15m_20L_FD_129675 | JGI IMG/M metagenome (GOLD analysis project Ga0169931, IMG submission 129675) | Freshwater microbial communities from Lake Kivu, Western Province, Rwanda to study Microbial Dark Matter (Phase II) - Kivu_15m_20L... | ecosystem: Environmental > Aquatic > Freshwater > Lake...
CATCGACCTTGGCGCCCCGCTGCATCGAGGCCAGCGCGGCTTCGATGGCCGCCTTCGCGAGTCCGCCTTGTCCTACGCCTTGGATCATCGGGATCAGCCGTCTTCAGGTCACTGGAGGAGGCGCAGCGCGCGCTCCGCCATGCGCACGAAACCGTCCTGCGCCTGCAGGTTGGCCTCGTAGGCACGCATGGCAGTGATCAGATCGGCCATTTCCCGCGTGGTGTTGACGTTCGGGTAGGAGACCCAGCCCGCAGTGTCAGCATCGGGATGGGAGGGGTCGTTGACCCGCTGGAAGGGGGTCTGGGTGTCCTCGGAGACGGCCCGCACGCGCACCCCGGCGTTCTCCGTGCCGCCGCCCTCGAGCTGGCGCAGGATGGGCTCGAACTCGACCACCTCGCGGCGGTACGGGGTGCCTTCGGGGGTCTTGGTGACCGTGGCGTTGGCGATGTTCTTGGCGACCGTGTCGATGCGCACGCGCTCGGCCGACATGCCGGTGGCCGCGATGCGCATTCCGCTGAAGAGGTTGTTCACGCCGTCCATGGTTCAGGCCTCGCGGGCTCGGGCTAGCGCCCGCTCTGGATCGAGGTATCGATCAGGTCGAAGTGGCTTTGCAGCATCGCCGCGTACGTCTCATACAGGAGGCGGTTCTGGCGCTCGGCGTTCAGCTCGAGCTCGAGATTGACGTTGTTGCCGTCGGGACGCGCGGGGGTGAGCGTGTCCTCGACGATGGCCGGCTGCACGCCCTCGAGCCCGCCCTTCCCGGACTCGAGGGCGTCGCGCAGCAGGCCTTCGAACTGCACCACCTGACGCCGGTAGCCGGGCGTGTTGACGTTCGCGATGTTGCTCGAGATGACGCGCGACCGCTCGGCGGTGGCGTTCATGAGCCGCATCAGGAGGTCGACGTTGCCCGTGCTTCCGGCTTCCATGGGGATGCTCCTTCGCAGGTTCTCAGGCGACGAGGCCCAGCTGACGCCAGAGCTTCATCTTGTTGGAGAGCGTGCGCGCGCTGACGCCCATGCGGCGTGCGGCTTCGGTCTTGTTGCCGCCGGTGGAGGCGAGCGTCTCGAGGATCGCTTCGCGCTCGATGTCGGCGAGCGGACGGTTGGCGAGCGCCGGCAGCGCGGCCGGGATCGACGCGACGCCGCCCTGCAGCACGCCGACCGGGCCGGTGGCCGCGCCGAAGGCGATGTCGGTGGGCTCGATCGTCGTGCCCTGGCTCAGGACCACCGCGCGCTGCAGCACGTTCTCGAGCTCGCGCACGTTGCCCGGCCACGTCCACTGGAGCAGCTTCTGCTCGGCGGCCGTCGACAGCGTGAGCTCGTTGGTGCCCTGCGTGCGGGCGAAGTGCGTCAGGAAGTGGCGTGCGAGCGGCAGAACGTCCTTCGAGCGCTCGCGCAGCGGCGCGACGTGGATCGGCAGGACGTGCAGGCGGTAGTAGAGGTCCTCGCGGAAGCGACCGGCCTTGACCTCGGCGGCGAGGTCGCGGTTGGTGGTCGCGATCACGCGCACGTCGACCTTGATCGTCGCCGTGCCGCCGACGCGCTCGAACTCCTCTTCTTCGAGCACGCGCAGCAGCTTGGCCTGCAGCGCCGGCGAGATCTCGCCGATCTCGTCGAGCAGCAGCGTGCCGCCGTCGGCGAGCTCGAAGCGGCCCTCGCGGCTCTTGATCGCACCCGTGAAGGCGCCCTTCTCGTGGCCGAAGAGCTCGCTCTCGAGCAGGTTCTCGGAGAGCGCCGCGCAGTTGACGCGCACGAACGGCGCGCTTGCGCGGTTCGACTCCTGATGGATCATCTGAGCGATGCGCTCCTTGCCGGTGCCGCTCTCGCCGGTGACGAGCACCGTGCCCTTGCTCTTCGCGATGCGCTGCGCCGAGCGCACCGTCTCCTGCATGGCCGGGCTCTCCGCGATCGTGCGCGAGCCCGCGCCGAGAACTTCCTGCCTCAGGTATTCGTTCTCGCGCTCGAGCTTCGAGGTGCGCTCGATGCGGCGCAGCACCAGCTGCAGCGTGTCGGCGGTGCAGGGCTTCATCAGGAAGTCCACCGCGCCGCGGCGCATGGCCTGCACGGCCGTCTCGACCGTGCCGTGGGCCGTGATCACGACCACCGGGAGGCCCGGCATCTCGTTCTTCAGGCGCTCGACGAGCTGCAGGCCATCCGAGCCCGGCATGCGCAGGTCGGTCAGCACGATGTCAGGGCTCGTGTTGCGCGCCAGCTCGAAGCCTTCGTTGCCGTCGCGGGCGATGGCGACCTGGAAGCCGAGGCTCTTGACCGCCTCGACGAGGAACTGGCGGGACAGGTTGTCGTCGTCGACGACGAGGATCTTCTGGATGGACATGACGAGTCTCTAGTTGCGGAAGGGGAGATGGAGGCGCACTTCTGCGCCGCCAAGGGGGGACGGAAGGGAAGAAATCTCGACGCGACCGCCGTGGAGCACGGCGATGCGCTGGACAAGTGCGAGCCCGAGGCCGGTGCCTTCGGCGCGCGTGGTGAAGAACGGCTCGAACACGCGGCGGGCGAGCTTCTGGGAGATGCCCGGGCCGGCGTCCTGCACGCGCGCGACCACCTCGTCGCCTTCGCGCGCGATCGCGAGGTGCACGCGGCCGCCTTCGGGCTGGGCTTGGATGGCGTTGGCGAGCAGGTTGCGCAGTGCCTGACGCAGCTTGATGCGATCGCCGGCGAAGGCCGGGCAGTCGACCGAGCTCGTGAGCTCGAAGGTGCACACGCCATCGCGCTCCGCGCCGAGGCGCGCGAGGCGCAGGGCGGCGCGCGCGAGCTCGTGCGCGTCGACCGAGTCGAGCGCGAGCTTCTCGGGGCTTGCGAGCGACATCATGCTCGCGAGGATCGTCTCGGCCTCGGCGGAGCCCTCGACGATCAGACCCGCCCAGCGGCGCTCGTCGCTACCCTCGGGCAAGCGCGGCGCGAGCATCTCGGCGAAGCCCTTGACCGCCATCATCGGGTTGCGCAGCTCGTGTGCGATGCCGCTCGCCATGTCGCCCATCGCGGAGAGCTTGTCCATGGCGTGGAGGCGCTCGGAGAGCTCGACCACGCGCGTGCGATCGTCGAGGATTTCGACGGTTCCAGCGGGCTCGCCGCCCGCGCGCAGGTCGCGCGCGACGACCGAGCGCCGCGAGGCCACGATGTGGCGCGAGCCATCGGGCCGCACCGCTTCGTGTTCGATCCACTCGTCGTCGCGGCCGTCGAACTCCGTCGATTCGCGGCCGAGGACCGCGCTTTCGTCCGCGCCGAGCACGGCGAGTGCCGCGGCGTTGGCGCGCACGATGCGACCGTCGGCGTCGCGCACGAGGACGCCCGTGGGGAGCGCCGCGAGCACGGCTTCGAGGCCGGCTTTCACTTCGTCGAGCTCGGCGACCTTGCGCGCGAGCTCGCGGTTGGCGACGGCGAGCTCTTGCTCGACGCGGCGCGCGCGCTCCTCCAGCGAGCGGTAGCTCGTAGTCAGGCTGGCGCCGAGGCTCTCGAGCTCGCGCATCGCGCGCTCGAGGTCGAGCTCGGGCAGTTGCTGCTGGCTCGCGGGCGTCACGGGCGCTTCTCCTTGCCGGTGCTGCGCTTCTCGAAGTCGACGCGCCACTGCAGGAACTCGAGGTCTTCGCGCGCGCGCTCGGCGAGCGAGCCGGCGTCCTTGCGCGCGACCACGGCACCGAAGCCGGCGATCGCTTCCGTCTCGCGCCCGAGCTTCTCGAGCGTGCGAGCGCGCCAGTACGAGCACTCGATGTCGTCGAGGCGCAACTCGAACGCGGCGAGTGCCTCGGCGTAGCGGCCTTGGCGATAGCAGGCGCGGCCGAGGCGCAGCGCGTCGGCGGCGTAGCCAGCCTGCTCGAAGGCGCGCGTGGCGCTGCTCGCCGGGCTTGCGACCGGCGTGCCGGTCGCGACGTTCGTGTCCTGCTTGCGCGGCGCACTCGGGACCGTGCCGGCCGCGAGGCGTGCGCGCAGCGCGTCGTCGAGTCCGGTGGTGGCGACGAGCTCGCTCGCCGTGCCGCTCGCAGTGTTCGTCGGCGTGGCTTGTGTCGGGGCCTTGGCGTCGATGGTCAGCGTCGCGGTCTCGAGTCGCTCGGCCTCGCCCTGCAGGCGCGCGACATCGTTGCGCAGCGTGTCGAGCAGAGCGTCGCGCGCGCCGGGATTCTCGGCGGGAGCGGGCAGCGGGGCTTCCGTGGCCGCGACGACGGTCGGGATCGCGCTGGCGTCCCCGGCCTGCAGGCGCTGCTCGACTGCGGCGAGCTGGTCGAGTGCCTTGAGCGTGCGCTGCAGCGTGGCCTCGAGCGAGTCTTCGCCGCCGGAACCGAGAGTCACGGCCGGAACCACGAGCAGCGTGGCGAGGCCGAGGTTGAGCGCGTAGTTGAACTTCAACATCAGATTCGCCCCCGGTAGGCCTCGATGGCCTCGTCGATGCGACCCTCGCTCTCGAGCAGCTCGCCCGCGAGCAGGTACAGCTCGCGGCGCAGCTCGGGCGACTGGATCGAGTCCATGTGTTCGCGCAGGTGCGCGAGCGCGGCGTCGACGCCGACTTCGTGCGAGAGCGCGCGAGCGTGGCAGCGCGCGAAGCGTGCGCGCAGGCCTTCGTCGAGCGTGGCGAGCTGCGAGGCCATGCCGCGCAGCGCCTTGAGCGATTCCGCGAACGAGCCGCCGTCGCACAGGCGCTCGGCGCGCTCGAGGGCGGTGGCCTCGGCCGGGGCGGCGGGCGCGTCGAGCTCGAGAGCCGCGCGCGCATCGCGGATGACCGTGTCGAGCACGACGCCTTCCTTGCGCGCGGCCTCGGCCACGAACAGGGCGCCGACCTCGTCGCTCGCTTCGAGCGCAGCAGTCGCCGCGGCGAGCAGCGCCGCCTCCTTGTGCGTTCCTTCGCAGAGCTGCGAATAGGCGAGCCAGGCTCGGGCGGCATCGCTGCGGCGACCGGCCGCCGTGCAGGCGAGGGCGCGCAGCTCGAGCGACTCGCGGCGATCCGCGGGACCTGCGAGTCGCGTGTCGAGTTCGTCGAGCAGTGCGAGGGCCTTGTCGCCTTGTCCGAGGCCGGCGAGAGCGCGCACGCGCACCTGCTTGCGGCGCAGCTCCTCGTTGCGCGAAGCCGACGTGTCGAGCGCGTCGATGGCGTCGACCATGTACAGCGCGCGCTCGTGCTGGCCGAGGCGCACGACGCACCACGCGAGCTCGAGCCGGGCGGGAATCTCGAGGCCGTGCTCGCGCTCGCTGCGCAGGAGCTCGGAGAAGCGGTCGGCCGCGTCCTGCCACGCCTCCTCGCGCACCAGCAGGTTGCCGGCGGCGAACAGTGCGTCGTTGGCGAGCGGAGAGTCGGAGTAGCGCTCGACGAGCTGGTCGTAGCGGGCGCGCGCGGCGGCGAGGTTGCCACGGCGTTCCTCGATCACGGCTTCGTTGCGCAGCGCTTCGGGTGCGCGCGCGTGGTCGGCAAAGTCGCGCAGGGCGGCAGCGGACGCGGCGAGCGAGGCTTCGTAGAGCGCGTCGGCGTTCGTGCCGCCGTCGAGCGCAGGGCGCAGCACGAGGACGCCACCGCGCACCTCGGCATCGAGGCCGACGGAGCCGGCGATGAAGCGCACGGCTTGGCGCAGCGGACGCTCGCGCAGGTCGACGCTGACGAGCGTGCGGCTCGTGCTCGCGTCGAGGCCGGCGAGCTCGAGGCCCGACTCGCGGGCGAGGTCGCCCATGAGCTCGTGGAGCAGCGCGTTGTCTGCGTGGATCGTGCAGGTGCGCTCGCCGTCGCGCTCGACGACCGAGAGCTCGTGGCGCAGCTCGCGCGTCTGGGGCGCGAGCAAGAGGAGTGCGGCGAGGGCGAGCTTCACCGACGTTCCTCCGTGGTGCGGGCGAGGGCGTCCGCTTCGAGTCGGAAGCTGTCGGCGATCAGGAAGCCCGCTTGGGCCTCGATTTCCTCGCGCGCCGGCGGCTCGACGCGGTCGATCACCGCGAGCAGGCCGTGGAGCATGCGCCGCGCGCGGGCATGCTCGCCCTGCGCAATGCGCTCGCGCGCGAGCTCGAGCGTGCGGAAACCCTCAGGCAGTGCGCCGAAGGCCGGTTCGGAGGCGCGCGCGGCGGCGGCGCTGCGCTGGTTGGACTCGTTGCGCAGGTCCGCGCTGGCTTCGCGCACGTCGTGGGCGACGTCGAGGACGAGGTCGCGCGTCGCGCTGACCGAGTTCCATGCGAAGGCCATCAGGGCCACGTTGGCGACGAGCACGGCTGCGAAGAGCGCCGTGGCGAGCGGAGACATGGAGAAGCGCGCGCGCTCGCTGCTCGGCGCGGGCGCGGGCTGCGCTGCGGCGGCGGGGAGCGGGGCCGCCGTGGAGGGCGCGTCGACCTGCGCGAGGGTGCTCGGGGCCGCGCTCGTGGGCGCGCTGGCGGGCAGGGCGGGCTTGGGCGCGGCCTGCTGGTGGATCTCGACGAAGTTGAACAGGTCGTCGTTCGTCTCCGGCGGAGGCGTGCCGCTGGCGAGCTGCTCGTGCAGCTTGCCTGTTCCGGGGACGAGCGGGTCGAGGGCCATGTCGCCCGCAGAGTTCGGCCGTGGAGGATTTTTCCTTGAAGCAAGGAACGCCCACCCCGGCAGCTTCTTCCTGATTCGGGGAAGCCCGCCGGGCGCCTGCCGCGGTCGGATCAGGCGGGCGGCAAGTCGATCCCGTAGGCCCGCAGCTTCGCGTGCAGGGTGGCTCGGTGCAGGCCGAGCACCCGGGCGGCCCTGCTGCGGTTCCCGCCCTGCTCGGCCAGCACGCGGCGGATGAGCAGCTCCTCGACCGCGCGCAGGGAGCGGGCCTCGACCGTCAGCGCGGGCCCCGCGGGCTCCTCGCGCCGCGTCGCCGCGAGCAGGTGGTGTGCCTCGAGCGAGTCCGAGTCGCAGACGAGCGCGGCGCGCGCGACGAGCAACTCGAGCTCGCGCTCGTTGCCGGGCCAGTCGTGCGCGAGCACGTGTGCGCGCGCGGAGGCGCCGAGGCGTGCGCGCGGAAGTTCTTTCGCCAGCACGGCGAGCGCGAGCTCGAGCGCTTCCTGCGGCCGCTCGCGCAGGGGCGGGATCGAGAGCGCGAGGCCGTTGAGCCGGTAGAGCAGGTCCGCGCGCAGCGGGGTGCGCAGTCGCTCCGGCGGCGCGGGCAGCGTGGCGATCACGCGCGCGGCATGGGGCGCGAGCAGCGCCCGGGCGAATGCGGCCTGAGAGGCGTCGTCGCAGCGCTCGACGCTCTCGACGAGCAGCGTCCCGCTGCCGGCCGCGGCGAGCGCCTCGCTCGGAGCGGCGCCTTGCTCGCGGCGTGCGTCGACGTGCACGAAAGGAGCCGCCGCGCGCGGCGAGAGCGCATGGATCGCGCGCGCGAGCTCCAGCGCCGGCGTGCCCGGCGGGGCCACGACGAGCACGGATGAGCTCGACGAAGCGGCGGCCCGCGCCGCGAGGGCGCGCAATTCCTTCCAGGTGCTGCCTGTCTCGCTCGCCATGCGCGGACTCCTATTGAACAGGTCGCCGCGCGCCGGTGCTCGCACGCAGAGAGAGGAAATTCTCCAAGAGCCCTTCAGGGATCGCGCGCTCCTCCGAGAACCGCTCCGTGCTCGCCAGCGGGATCGGACCGCACGGGCACGGACCACACAGCGACCCCAACAACCCTCAGCACAGGAAACAGGAAACATGGGCCTCCGAGTCAACACGAACATCGCCTCGATGAATGCGCAGCGGAACCTCGGCTCCGTCAGCACGCGCCTGATGGGCAACTTCAAGCGCCTCTCGAGCGGCTTGCGCATCTCGACCGCGTCGGACGACGCCGCCGGTCTCGGCATCAGCGAGCGCATGCGCTCCCAGATCCGCAGCTACGGCGCCGCGCAGCGCAACGCGCAGGACGGCATCTCGCTCGTCCAGACCGCGGAAGGCGCGCTCAACGAAGTCAACAGCATCCTGAACCGCATGCGCGAGCTGTCGATTCAGGCCGCGAACGGCACGCTCTCCAACGCCGACCGCGCCACGCTCGACACCGAGTACCAGGAACTGATCAACGAGATCGATCGCATCTCGACCACCTCGACGTTCAACGGCGTGCAGCTGATCGACGGCACGACGACCTCGCTCGACCTGCAGGCCGGCATCAACTCGAGCGAGGTGATCACGGTCTCGCTGCAGGACACGACGGCCACCGCGCTCGGCCTCTCGGGCCTGACGGTCGGAACGGCCTCGGGCGCCTCGGCCTCGCTGGCCGTGATCGACGCCGCCGTCGATCTGGTCACGACCGCGCGCGGTGCGCTCGGCTCGGCCCAGAACCGCCTGCAGTCCGCGATCTCCTCGATCGCGAACGCCTCGGAAAACCTCGCCGCCGCCGAGTCGCGCATCCGCGACGTCGACGTCGCGACCGAGACCGCGGACCTCACCCGCAACACGATCATGCAGCAAGCCGCCGTCGCCATGCTCGCGCAGGCCAACGTGCAGCCGCAGCTCGCGCTCAGCCTCCTCCAAGGCGGCTGATCCAAGGAAATCCGGCCCCTGTGCCGGTCGCTGTTGGGGAGGGCCTCGTTGGCCCTCCCCGTCCCCCCAACGCTCTTTTCAAGCCCTGACCGAACGAGCAGCTCCGCGAGCGCGCCCCCACGTGCGCCGCGCGCGCAAGCTCTCGACTCCGCCCCGGCGGAGCGCCGCGCCCGTGCACGACAGCACGCGCTCGCCGCTCGCGACGCGCGCCTCGCGCCGTCCGCTCCCCCCAAGGCCCGCGCGGTTTTTCGGTCCTCTCCCGCACTCCTCCGCGGTGTGTCCTGCCGCGGAGGTGATTCCCAAACCCCAGCTACATAAGGAAATCGCAATGGGACTTCGTGTCAACACCAACATCGCCGCCCTGACGGCCCAGCGCAACCTCGCTGGCGTCAGCCAGCGTCTCTCCGGCAACTTCGGTCGACTCTCGAGCGGCATGCGCATCTCGACGGCCGCCGACGATGCCGCCGGCCTCGGCATCTCCGAGCGCATGCGCGCCCAAGTGCGCTCGCTCAACGTCGCCAGCCGCAACGCGCAGGACGGCGTCTCGCTCGCGCAGACCGCCGAAGGCGCGCTCCAGGAAGTCAACAACAACCTGACGCGCATGCGCGAGCTGGCCATCCAGGCCTCCAACGGCACGCTCACCAGCCAGGACCGCGCCACGCTCGACACCGAGTTCCAGGCGCTGATCACCGAGATCGATCGCGTCTCGGGCCAGACGACGTTCAACGGCGTCAACCTGCTCGACGGCACGACGACCTCGCTCAGCGTGCAGGTCGGCAACAACGCTGGCGAGACGATCACGGTCAATCTCGCTGACATGACCGCCACGGCGCTCAGCATCGGCGGCGAGAGCGTCTCGTCGGCCGCCGGCGCCGCCAGCGCGCTGGCCGCGATCGACACGGCGATCGACAACGTCACGACGACCCGCGGTGCGCTCGGCGCCGCGCAGAACCGCCTGACGAGCGCGATCTCCTCGATCCTCAACACGCGCGAGAACCTCTCGGCCGCCGAGAGCCGCATCCGCGACGTGGACGTGGCGATCGAGACCGCGGACCTGACGCGCAACTCGATCCTGCAGCAGGCCGCCGTGAGCGTCCTCGCGCAGGCCAACACGCAGCCGCAGCTCGCGCTCTCGCTGCTGCAGGGCTGATCGAAGCGCGGCGCGAGCCGCGCACCTAGCACCGCGCGCCGCCCGCGCGGACCCTTGCGAGGGTTTCGGCGGGCAGCGCGTTCCAACGAGAACACCCGGGCGCCGGCCACTTCCGGCCCCCGACCGCAGGCGAGCGTTCGCAGGCGGCGGGGGCGATGCAGCGGAGGTGGAAACGAGGAGCCAGTCGCGCGGGTTCATGACTGCCACTGCGTCACAACCCTCTTTCCAACAGGAATCGCAACACCATGGGACTTCGTGTCAACACCAACGTCGCTGCGCTCACCAGCCAGCGCAACCTCGGGGCCGTCACCGGCCGCCTCCAGGGCAACTTCGCCCGCCTGTCCTCGGGCATGCGCATCGCGACCGCTGCTGACGACGCCGCTGGCCTCGGCATCAGCGAGCGCATGCGCGCTCAGGTCCGCTCCTTCACGGTCGCGAGCCGCAACGCGCAGGACGGCGTTTCGCTCGTGCAGACCGCGGAAGGCGCTCTCCAGGAAGTCAGCAACAACCTGACCCGCATGCGCGAGTTGGCCGTTCAGGCCTCCAACGGCACGCTCACCACGCAGGACCGCGCCACGCTCGACACCGAGTTCCAGGCGCTCGTCACCGAGATTGATCGCGTCTCGAGCCAGACCACGTTCAACGGCGTGAACCTGCTCGACGGCACGACGACCTCGCTCAGCATTCAGGTCGGTACGGACTCGGGCGAGACGATCGGCCTGAGCCTCGCGGACACGACCTCGACCGGCCTCTCGCTCGGCAGCATCGGCGTTACGAGCTCGACCAACGCGTCGACCGCCCTCGCGGCGATCGACTCGGCGATCGACAGCGTCACGACGGCCCGCGGCACGCTCGGCGCGTCGCAGAACCGCCTGACGAGCGCGATCTCCTCGATCCTCAACACGCGGGAAAACCTCTCGGCCGCCGAGAGCCGCATCCGCGATGTCGACGTGGCGATCGAGACCGCGGACCTGACGCGCAACTCGATCCTGCAGCAGGCCGCCGTGAGCGTCCTGTCGCAGGCCAACGTGCAGCCGCAGCTCGCGCTGTCGCTGCTCGGCTAGTCCCGGCCACGACGACGCAGGGCAGGTTCCCGCGCTTCTCGCGCCCCCCTGGCGGGAACCTGCTCAGCCCGAGACCTTGGCTATTCGTAGCTGAGGGGGCCAGGGTGGACGGCTCGAAGGGCACCGCACCGCGTGCAGCGCGGGGCGGTGCCCACGCCTTTTTTTCGCGCTGCGCGCAGGGCCTGCTCCGGGAATTGGGATTTCCTGTCGAGCGCCGAACGCACCTTCCGAAGGACTGCGTGCCGCAAGGCATGCCACACGAGAGCGCGAGAGCGCGCTCGAGCGGGATGACGGGCGGCACCACGTCACGGTTTCGCGCTTCGCCCCAAAGGGTGGGGAGGGGGTCGAAGCTGCGGCGGGGTCCACGACGCCATCGGATCTCCGGAAGCCTGCCCGTCCCGCGAGCGCTCGCCGTGCCAGCGAACGCCCGTGATTCCTGCGGAAAGGGCCGTCTCCGGTCGGAGCGATGCGACGTCTCCTCAGCACCACGGACCGCCAACCCACAAGGAAACCAGTCACATGGGTCTTCGAGTCAACACCAACGTCGCCGCGCTCACCAGCCAGCGCAACCTCGGCGCCGTCACCAGCCGGCTGCAGGGCAACTTCGCGCGCCTCTCGTCGGGCCTGCGCATCGCCACCGCCGCGGACGACGCGGCCGGCCTCGGCATCTCCGAGCGCATGCGCGGTCAGATCCGCAGCCTCACGGTCGCGAGCCGCAACGCGCAGGACGGCGTCTCCATGGCGCAGACCGCCGAAGGCGCGCTGCAGGAAGTGAGCAACAACCTGACGCGCATGCGCGAGCTCGCGGTGCAGGCCTCCAACGGCACGCTGACCACGGCCGACCGCGCCACACTCGACACCGAGTTCCAGGCGCTCGTCACCGAGATCGATCGCGTCGCCGGTCAGACGACCTTCAACGGCGTCAACCTGCTCGACGGCTCGACCACGAGCCTCAACATTCAGGTCGGCATCGACGCGGGCCAGTCGATCGCCCTGTCGCTCTCCGACACGACGGCGACGGGCCTCTCGCTCGGCTCGCTGTCGGTGACGAGCTCGGCCAACGCTTCGACCGCGCTGTCGTCCATCGACACGGCGATCGACTCGGTCACCGCTGCCCGCGGCACGCTGGGCGCGCAGATGAACCGCATGACGAGCGCGATCTCGTCGATCCTGAACACGCGCGACAACCTCTCGGCCGCCGAGAGCCGCATCCGCGACGTCGATGTCGCCACGGAAACGAGCGACCTCACGCGCAACTCGATCTTGCAGCAGGCTGCCATCAGCGTGCTGTCGCAGGCCAACGTCCAGCCGCAGCTCGCGCTGCGCCTGCTCGCCTAGGCCTCGCAACGGAATCGTCCTGTGGACGAAGAGGGCGGCGCGGCTCCCCGGCACGGGGGGTCGCGCCGATTCGTTTCTAGGGGACGGAAATTCCTTCCGGCCTGAAGGGCTTGCGGGGATCGAGCTAACCCGCGCGCGCACTCGCGCCGATAACCCGGCGTGCCCCATGCGGGGCCGACGGAGCAAGCGCATGACACCCCCGATCAGCATTGGCGGCCTCGGAAGCGGCCTCGACACGCGCGCGATCATCGACGCGCTCGTGGCCGTCGAGCGCGTGCCCATCCAGCAGCTGGAGTCGAAGAAGAAGGGTGATCAGGACAAGATCAACCTGCTCAACACCTTCCGCGGCAAGGTCGACGCGCTGCGCACCAAGGCCAACGCGCTCGGCTCGCTCGCGGGCTTCCTCGCGTTCAAGGTCAGCCAGAGCGAAGAGGGGCTCGCCACGATCTCGGCCAGCGGCGCGGCCGCCGCGGGCTCGCACTCGCTCCTCGTGCAGCAGGTCGCGACCACGGATCGTTGGGCCTTCAACGGCGTGCCTGATCCGGACGCGGACCTCGGCACGGTCGATGGACAGACTGTCTCGTTCACCTACGACGGCCAGACCTACACGGCAACGATGGATGCGGCGACCTCGTCGCTCAACGACATCGCTTCGAAGATCAACACGGTCGCGACGGACAAGGTCGCGGCGACGGTCGTCAACGCCGGCACGAGCGCGGCTCCGAGCTGGCAGCTTGTGCTGACAGCGAAACAGACGGGCAAGGACCACCGCATCGGCTCGATCGCGACGACGGTCACCAATCTCTCGATCAACGCGGCGCCGCCCAACGCGCAGGGCGTGGCACAGAGCACGAACAACATCAGCGTCGGGAGCAACGCTCTCGCCGTGATCGACGGCTTGAGCGTCGAGCGGACGGACAACGACTTCGACGATGTGATCGCGGGCGTCTCGATCTCGCTGCTCGACGCAGATCCCGCGAAGACCGTGCAATTCACCGTGGAGGCCGACAAGGCCGCGGTGAAGGGCAAGGTGAAGGAGTTCGTCGACGCGTACAACGAAGTCGCCAAGTTCGTGCGCGACCAGAACAAGTACGACCCCGAGAAGGGGCCTGGCGGCGCGCTGTTCGGCGACACGACGCTCAAGACCATCCAGCGCACGCTCTCTGGCGCGCTCTTCGGCCAGTCGGCGGCCCAGGCCGCGGCGGATACCTCGGGCTACGGCACGCTGCGCCTCGTCGGTGTCGAGTCGCAGTCGGACGGCTCGCTCAAGATCAACGACAAGGTCATGGACGCGAAGATGGATGCGGACCTCGCCAAGTTCGCCGACCTGTTCGCGGACACCGACGGCTTCGACAACGCGGGCGCTACCGTCGGTACGACGCGTTACTACTTCGACACGACCGCTGACACAGGCCTCGGCGACGACCTCGCGCGCGAGATCGACAAGGTCGTCAAGAGCTACGGCGATCAGTCGGGCAACTTCTACAAGGGCGTGTTCGACGCACGCGTCGAGACGCTCAACGCGAACATCAAGGGCATCAACGAGCGCATCGAGCAGCGCGAGCTGCGCATCGATCGCTTGCAGGAGCAGCTCACACGCCGCTTCGCCTCGCTCGAGAGCTTGATGGCCCAGCTCCAAAGCCAGTCCGCCTACCTCAACCGCTGATCCCCACCCAAGCACGCACCATGGACCCCCGCTCTGCAGCCGGCGCGTACCGCGAAGCCGCTTTCGAGAACGCCCCGCCGATCAAGATCGTGCGCCTCTTGTATGCGGGCGCCGTGCGCTTCCTCGATCTCTCTGCCAGCGAGACGCCGGGCGGTCCCGGCTCGCGCTGGGCTGGCTTGCTCGCGCGCACCGACGCGATCGTGGCTGAACTGCGCTGCGCCCTGCAGAAGGATGCGGCACCCGGCGTCGCCGACAACCTCGAACAGCTGTACCTGTTCATCGAAGACCGCCTGCGCGAAGCGCAGCGCACCGAGTCGGCGGCACCGGTCGCCGAAGCACGCAAGGTGCTCGCGCGCCTGCAGGAAGCTTGGCAGGTCGTCGAAGCGCCGCGCCACGGAGCGTGAGCGTGCCGCACTTGGATCCGCAGGTCGAGCTCGAGCTCGCGCTGGCCCTCGCGCTCGAACGCGCGGCGGATCCACGCGCGGGCCACGAGGCCATCGACGCCGCGGCGAGCCGTGCGAAGAGCGCCTTCGAGCGCTGGAGCGCGCTTCCGTGCGCGAGCGATCTGAACGCGCGCGCGCGGGTACAGGAGCGCTTTGCCCTGCTGCGCGCGACGCTGCAGCACGAGCTGCACGCTACGGCGCGTCGCGTCGAGCTCGCTGAGCTCGCCAAGCGCGCGCTCTCCTCGCAGGCCGAGCCCGCGCGCTCCGTCGCAGGCTGCGACCACTCGGGCTAGCCCGAGCGCGCGAGCACTCTCAAGCCGCGCGCAGGACGCGGTTGCGACCGGCGCGCTTGGCCTCGTACAGAGCGGCGTCGGCGCGACCGATCAGGGCCGCCACGGTCTCGCCCTTGTGCCACTGCGCGGCACCCATCGAGATCGAGACCTGCAGCCCGCGATAGCGCTCGAGCCGGCCCGTTCCGTGTTCGTGGACGAGCGCGCGCAGCGCCTCGCCGAGCTCGAGCGAGCGCTCGATCGTGCAGTTCGGCAGCAGCACGACGAACTCCTCGCCGCCGTAGCGCGCGACGAGGTCGCCCTTGCGCACGTTCGACTGGAGGATGCGCACGAGGTCCTGCAGGAGCTCGTCGCCGGTCTGGTGGCCCATCGTGTCGTTGAAGCGCTTGAAGTGGTCGAGGTCCATGATGAGCAGCGAGAACGGCAGGCCGGTGCGCTCGCTCTGGCTCGCGAGAAACTCGAGGCGTTCCATCAGGCGCCGGCGCGTCGCGGCTCCCGTCAGCGGGTCCTGCGTGGCGCGCGCCTCGCTCTCGCGCTCCATGCGGTGGAACTTGACGAGCAGCGCAGCTTGATCGGCGATGCTGCCGAGCGCGTCTTCCTCCCCGGGCACGGGCGTGCGTCCGGCGCGGCCACGGTCGGCGACGAGGATCAGGCGGCGCTGCGGCTCGAGCTCGCGCAGCGGCGCGATCACGGCGGAGTGGACATCGCACAGCTCGAGCGCGAGCTGGTGCAGCGGTTCGTGAGACTCGCGGTCGATGCGCGCGGCTCGCTCGAGGCTGCCGCGATCCGTCGCACACGGCGCCCAGCGACCTTCCTGCGTGCGCGTCTCGCCCGGGACGGCGTAGGACGAGCGCACCGCGATGCGACCTTCGCGCTCGTCGAGCTCGAGGCAGGTGATGCGCCGGAAGTCCATGCGTTCCATCGCGCGCAGCATCACGCCCGGCAGCGGGTCGCCGTCGCCGAGGCGCTCGAAGCTGTACTGCAGCACGTGGAAGACCGATTCGCCGGCGCGCAGGAGGTGTTCCTTCTCGAGCAGCCGCTGCTGCAATTCCTCGCGTGCCGCCATCACGACCGGGAAGGCCTCGGCCAGCGAGCGGGCTCGCGGCCGGGCGAGCTCCGCGGCTCGGCTGACGGACTCGCGCACGCGCTCGAGCACGCTTGGGAGGTCGACGGAGTCGAACAGGCGCGCGACATCCGCAGGCGGCGCGCCGACCTCGAGACCGGCATGCAGCGGGAAGCCGGCTTCGTGCGCGGCGTGGAAGCCGGCGCGCACGAGCGATGCGAGGTGCACGTCCGCGCCGTCGAGCGCCATGCGCTCGAGCTCCTCCGCGGGCCGATGCAGCGCGGCGAGCGTGTCGTGCAGCTCATAGGGCAGGTTCCAAGCGTCGGCGATCGTGATGCCGAGCAGCTCGTGGTCGAAGCCGAACACGTCGCGCTCCTCGCGGCTCAGACCTTCGATCGGCTGACGGCTCGCGCGCGCGAGCAGCTCGCGCATCTCGCGCTCGCCGAGCTGCCACAGCGCGAGCGAGCCGATCGAGGAGAGCAGTCCGGCGGTGTAGGCGGTCTCGGGCTCGGCGTAGTGCGATTCGCGGGCGAAGGCAGCGGCTGCTGAAGCGCAGGCGACGGCATGCTTGCGCGAGAGGAGCGAGCAGGCGTTGCCTTCGGGCGCGTCGAGCGGCTCAAAGCGGCCGCGGATCGGCAGGCGCAGCGCGAGCTCGCGCAGGCCGGCGGCGTCGAGGCTCGCCAGTGCGTCGTGGAGGTGCAGCGCGAAGCGCCGCTTGCGCTCCCCGGGCTCCCGGCGGCGCAGCACCTCGAGCGCGAGCCCCGGATCCGTGCGCACGAGACCGGCGATCTCGCGCGGCGAGGTCGACGGGTCGAGCACCAGCTCGAGCATCCGCACCACGCAGGCGGCGGGGGATGCCAGAACTGGGACTTGCTGGAGGGCGGACTGGGCGCGGTGGAGCCGTTGCACGGCGGGCAGGGGCGGGCGCGGGGCCCGCGATCGGGAGTGGGGGGAGCGCGCGGGACGGGCCGCGCAGGGCCATCCATCGGCCTCGGGGCATGCGCCGATTGAGGTGCGCGCGCTTTGTCCAAAAATCGAACCGGCCAGCGCCCGGGGTGTCGCAAAACGCGACACAAGCTTCGGGGTGGAAGTTCCGACACAGGGGAGCCGGAAGGAATTGCGCAACCCCTCCCGGCCCCTCGCGATGTTCCAACCCCACCTGCTGCTCGTCGCCGACACCACGCTCGGCGGCACCCAAGGCCCCGACCTCACCCGCTACCTCGTGGTGTGCGGCGGGCTGCTCCTACTGGTCGGCCTGCTCGGCTTCGCCTTCCGCAAGCTGGTGACGCGCACCCTCGCCGCGCGCGCAGCCCAGCGCCAGATGCAGGTGATGGACGTCCTGCCGCTCGGCGGCAAGCACAAGCTGTGCGTCGTCCGCTGCTACGACCGCACGTTCCTGATCGGGGTGGGGGAGAAGGAGCTCTCGCAGATCGCCGAGCTCGACCCCGTGATCGCGCCGGCGCGCGAGACGCCGCCGGGCAAGGTCGAGCTGCACGCTTTCTCCAAGCTGCTCGAGCGCCTGCGCGGCCCGTCGGCCAAGCCCGCCGCACCCGCCGCCTCGGCCACGAACTTGTCCCGGGAGGGACTGCTCGGATGACGCATCGCACTCCCGCTCTCGTGCGCTGGCTGATCGCGCTCGTCGTGCTCGCGCTGCTCGCCGGCGCCGTGCAGGCCCAGTCCGCCGAGCCCGCTGTGTTCGGTCCCGTGTCGGCCGCCGTCGAGGCGGGCTTCGACGTCCAGCGCGACCTCACCGGAGGCCTCGCGACGGGTGGCGCGCCGCTCGCCGAGGGACGCCTCTCGACCGCAGTGGAGATCGCGGTCCTGCTCACCGTGCTGTCGCTACTGCCCGCGATCCTGATCACGGTCACGAGCTTCACGCGCATCGTCATCGTGATGAGCTTCGTGCGGCGCGCGCTCTCCACGAACGAGCTCCCGCCCAACCCGGTCATCATCGGGCTGAGCCTGTTCCTCACGACGTTCGTGATGGCGCCGGTCGCCGAGCGCGTCTACGAGAAGGCGTGGGTGCCGTACCGCGCGGGCCAGATGGCGATCGACGCCGCAGG
>Ga0169931_10006552_pt1 | contig 17521 bp, 13 predicted proteins | sample Kivu_15m_20L_FD_129675 | JGI IMG/M metagenome (GOLD analysis project Ga0169931, IMG submission 129675) | Freshwater microbial communities from Lake Kivu, Western Province, Rwanda to study Microbial Dark Matter (Phase II) - Kivu_15m_20L... | ecosystem: Environmental > Aquatic > Freshwater > Lake...
ATGATAACTACTTTAAAAAACAAAACCAAGGCATCACACTTCAGCCACCCAGGACGATCTAAAGCTGATCCAAACTGACGCACTTTCTAAGTTCCTTCCCTAGCTCCAAGCGAAGATCCTAGCTAGCCTCCAAGCTACGCCCATTTCGATGATCCCTGACTTTAAATCACAGCCTCTGGCAGCGAAGGACACTTAAGGTTATCCATCAGCCATTTTTAGCCTTATTTCCACGCTTTGTTTTGGTTTCTTTATCTGAAACTATGAAGGTACGCAGGCCCAAGATGAATATGGCACGCCCCACGATCAAAAGAAAAGGAAAGCAAACCCACAGAAAGGATCAGAACACTAACTACTTAACCTCTCTGTTAGTAAATCGAACCGTTCGAATCAGATCGAGCAGCATCAGGAAGAGTGCGCTGGATTAAGGGTCAAACTTTTGCCGACTACGAGGCAAAGGAAGGAGTCAAGTTATCTGTGAAGAGCGGTAGCATCTATTCCTGCATTACCTGATGTCTTTCCATCATTGTCCTTCGAAAGTTTCTTCTGAATAAATCTAGCCGTCTTTTCAGAGTGGTTGGCGTAGTTGGAGCAAAATGTTAGTCCTGCAATAAGTGGTTTTAATGCCAAGCAGGTCTGCCTTGCAGGCGGCCAAAGTACGACCCTTGTTCCAGCATCAAGTGCAACGAGGACGCTCGTCCTGATGCTGTTCGATCTGGTTTCGAGCTGATCGACCTACCACTATAGCGGTTAGCTTGTTAGTTAAAAATGTCGTAGTGTTGCTCTTAACTAACTTGTAAGGGTACTTGTCCTCTCCTCTTGTCTTCAAGTATAATTCGATTTTTTTCGAAGATGGTATCGTAGGTCGGGTTCGAAAATAACATGCGTGGCATTTCTTTGTGATTAACTAAAACATATTCCGATGGCTCTGTGTCCCATATCTATTTATAACAAGAGTCAGACCAGTTTGGTGGTGATGTACACCTATTTCTGTTACTTCAGGCACTTCTGGTCGAGCTTTTCATTTATTTTATTTCTATGTAGTCTTTTGTGCGCTCAAGAACATTTATTTCTGTATGTATGTAAATACATAGATACGTTTGTGCTTGTAGAACTACTGTACTGGACGAATTTTTAAGCCGAAAGTACATACACAGTACAGTATCATTTAGTGACACATCCTACCGTCCATAAATAATTGTATCCCTGAAAACGTATCATAGCGTACAGATTTCAGAGCACATCCTAAAGTCCTACACGAGTTATGTCTAAAACAAATATCACAGCCACTGGTCAAGCACTGTGGACTAAGATGCCCAAAGCTAGCGCTGAGCTCTTTGCTCTGACCTATGGTGCACTTGTGACGGAAATCATTCGAGATTATGAAAATATAAATGATGTGAACAGTCAACTGGAGAAAATAGGGCATTCCATTGGAATTCGGTGTGTCGATGAATTTCTATCCAAAAGTGAGCTAGCAGGATTCGTCATCCCAACTTGTAAGAATATGCGAGATACGGCTGAAGTTGTTGCGAAAGGGGGCTTCAAAATGTTTTTAGGAATACCCTGTGAGGTTGCAAATTTTAACGCTGATGGTAAAGCATTTAGTCTGATCATATATGAGAATCCTCTATCAATATTTGTTGAAATCCCATCAACATCTGAAGAATTTAGAGGTGAAGACTTGAGCAGTATATGCTATAGCAATATCTATTGTGGTATTGTTCGCGGTGTCTTGGAAAGCGTCAATATCAAGGTTATATGTACATTTGTAAAAGACGTCTTAAAGGGGGACGATGTAAATGAAATCCGTGTAGAAGTTAAAGAAATATTGACAGATGGAGCGGGGGATGACTACAAAGAGGAATGATATATTAATTTTTTAGTGTAAATAATCATGTCGAACGACCTCTACGAATCTTTAAAACGAGATCACTTAATCGTTCCATGGCAATTTTCAGAACTTCAATCGATACCGAAGCGTAGCATAATCGAAACATTCCTGGATGGTTGTCGTTTAAACAGCATCCTGGTGTCATGACTAATTTCGCGGACTCTTGAACTTGTTTCTGGAATTCAATCTCACCTTTTATACTAGGTTCAGGAAGTAGCGAGGAGAAGTCAACATAAATAAAAAGTCCTGCTGAGGATCGGATATATGGGATCACCATTTCATCTAATTTCCTTGTGCATATTTTGTAGCTTTTCAATAAGAGTGATCGAGACGTGTCTAAAAACTTTTGAACAAAATCATCATCCATCAAAATGTCTGCTACAATCATCTGCATTGGTTGTGAAACGCATGAGAATATATTCAAATTGGCCAGCGCTGACATTAGACTTTTATTTTGGGAATACAAAATTCCAACTCTCCAACCCGAAGCACCAAAATCTTTGGACAGACCCCAAAAATAATGAACATCATCTCCTAAAGTATTATTCAGAATACGTAATACGGATTCAAATGCACCAGAACTCTAAAAATAAAAAAACGATGTATACGGAGAAGAGTAGAATTATGTTGGTTGTTGTTTGATGTTGTTTCTTATATCCCATACGACCAACAAATGAAATAACAATACTTACAGTATGTGTAGAGAGAGCATATACCTCATCTACTAAAACATGCATCCTCCGTCTTCGAGCCCAGGAGATCGCTGCCTGAATGATATTTGAGCTATAAATAATGCCAAGAGGATCGTTGGGATTTGTCAGTAGTAAAGCCTTTACATGAAGACCCTCCTATAATAGAATAAGATCGAAATCCATGATTCATGAATCAAAGAGAAATATTTCAAACATGATCATGACTCCATGCAAAGAGATCATACCTTTTCAGCCAATCTGGCAGCACGTTCTAAATCATCCACGTCTGGACCTGTCAATCGATTTTTCATGTACACTGGCCATGTCTTACAACCAGCAATAGCCTTGGCTTGATGATCATAACCTGTATAATACGGTGCAGGGATAAGTACGACATCCCCAACATCAGCAATAAGGTATAAAACATGTGAAATAAGAGATCCAACACCCGATGCCAAGGCTATATGATCACAGTCAATGACATGACGTTCTAATTCACTCATGGGTTGTGGTCGTGCAAGTAGCAGCATCCATCGTTCTAAGAAATATGCGACCGATTCTCTCGCTGGAAGTAATCCTAAAAATCCATTATAACTGTATACCACAGAGTCGGAGAATGCATTGATCGCTGTACCCGGATTTTCAATCAGTCGTAAGGCAAGATACTCTTGTACAATTTTATTTTCAGCCAAGCATAAGGCAATATATCCATGGGGATTGTAGATAGGATCACATGGATCTTGGATACATTTCAAAAAGTCTGACCAATAGGACGGTGTCGTTCTTTTCAAGGATAAAGTTCCACGAGACCCTAAATGTCCCAAAGAATGAGGTGGTTGTATATCGTCAGAGTCATCATCATCATGTTCATCCTCATCATATCGTTGTTGGCTTCTTCTTCTTCGTCGTCGTCGTCTTCTCTTCTGTCTCTTGGACGAAAGCAACCAAACTCGAAGAGAGATGGTAAATAAGGTGAGAGTTATAACTTTAGCTAATGGTATAGATGAGGAGGTTCTATGGATATTCATTTGGTTTGCGGTAATTAAAAAATGATTGTACATACGTCTTTTAAGTTTTACCCCTACTATGTACAGTATGACATTCAGTCCTGGTTACTCTCTAGTAGACTACTGTACCAGCGTACATACACTACGTACTAAAAAATGATTGGTATGCTTTTTTTTCAATAAAACCCCTTGAATAAATCTGAACACATTCATCTTTTCGTTTGGATACTGAATGTTTGCCCTGAATTCTATGTGCACTGGTTGCAAAGACAGCGTAACGAACCAATTGGTTGAACCATGAGCAGCTACTAAAGAAGTAATTCCTCTCTTGATCATTGGTTTTTGAAACTGTAGAAACGACTGAATGCAATATACCCATTGAATGCCGATCGGGTAGTTGTAAATATTGCCATTAAGCAATGTCGAGGGTGAGGTGTTTAATGGCAATATTCACAACTAACCGATCGGCATTCAATAGGTATATTGCATTCAGTTGTTTCTACAGTTTCAAAAACCAATTATCAAGAGAGGAAAAGGTCTGCCCACATGATCAACCAACAGAGGCGAATCTCATTTTCTTCTCGAGTATTTTGTCAGGCTTTTTACGTACTAAAATTGAGTTCATTCAGCATCTTCAGTACACTGTATTGTACGAATATGGAATCTACACGATGGAGATAAGCACTTTAACGAGGACATTGGCTATCATTTGAGTAGTTTAGACTCGTCATAACCTATCATATACCATTTGTTTTCTTTTGTCATAATTTTACTATTGATTAATTCAATAGCTTAGCTTATTCCAACTGAAAGGTTGTCGAATTATTAGGGTAACTAATTACCGCCTGCATTGATGAATAACTGACATGTGATCAAACAAACGATCCATGGAGTATTTCGAAAATAAAATTTGATTTTACAATTATAGAATTATAATAGGAATCTATACACACTACACCGCACTGTGTACATGAATAAAATCTTATAAGGGGCGCTTTCGAGCTGCATCAAAGCGCTGAATCAATTAATTATGATTACACCGTTTTCATCTACAAAGAAATCTATGTTTCGGGATCTGCATGAACACGTTGAAGATGCGCTTGATAAGATTTGGTGGTCCTCATCTTTCTCGATGTGGCAGTTTGTTATACAGCCTCTCTGTTGATGGGTATCAGTACCTTCTGGTTCGTCAACTATGACCAAGTCGTTATCAGCCGCTGTTTTAGCCGATCTTGAGCATTCTATGTCGATTTTTACATTATCATCATGGCACATCTTCGAAATACCATCGCAGACTTCTGAAGATGCATCCATCAGCGCGTTTGTTATTGAATGACTCAAATCATTTTCAGGAAAACTTTGACTATTAGAGACAGAAATATTGACTTGATCTCGGAACAGACTATCATGAAAGTAATACTTTGAAATAAGACCGTTATTCGATTTGATATCATCTCCATGTCTTTTCCTTCTATCTCCATCTTTCTCCTTTGAAAAACAGTCTAGCAAATGGCTCAAAATATCATCACGCTTTGTCCATTCGAATATTTCGGCTTCGTCCTTGCGCGACGACGTTGAGTTTTCAGCTTGAATTAAAGTGGAAGAAGACTGGTTTAGGGCTCCATTTTCAAGATAACGACTAGCGAAGAACGCATCGTAGAATTTATCATCTACCTCTAGTGCATCACATGTTGACCGATCGGGGTCGTGTATATTCAAGTGACAGTACCATTTATCAGGCAGATTAGCAACATCTGCCTCAGGAGGGAGCATCCTCCATTTGTCACAAGTATCGCATTGTACCCAGGTATTATTGTCGAGCATATTTGCAAGCTCCGATGCTGTGAAATTTCGTTCTGGGTGTTTCTGATCAACAGCACGTAGAAATAAACTGGTTTTGTTCACAGAACGAGAGTAGACTTTCTCTTCCAAGGTTCCTTCAGTCAGTAAGCGATACACAAAAACAGGTTTCTCCTGACCGTAGCGATAACATCGGAAGACCGCTTGAACATCGATGGCGGGATTGAAGTTGGAGTCGAATAGGATAACGCGATTGGCAGATACTAAATTGATTCCTACGCCGCCGGCTCTTGATGAAATGAGAAACAACTTAACATCAGTCGCAGATGGATCACGGTTAGAGAATTGATCTACAAGCGAACCTCTTAGTGCTGAAGATGTTGAACCATCGATACGAAGGTAATCAATATTTTTCTTCCAGGATCCCCAACGTCGGCCGGGAACCAGGAACTCAATCGACGGAACATGTGACGACCAATCTTCCGTCTGGAGAACTTTCTCGAGGAAGTCTAGCGTTCTCAGACATTGCGAAAACAATAGAACCTTGTCACCTTACGAATGGAATCGTTGAGGTTATTTACATATGAATGTTTCGGTCCATGTAATCTTACGATTATCTTTGGTGCACTTACCAATCATCTCAGCGTGAGCTAGAATATGCAATAGCACTACAGCTTTGTTACCATTCTTGATGCTGGCGAAGTTGGAGCTTTTCGAAAACACGTCTTGCCACCATTGATCATCTTTTTTATCATGAGATGAAACATCATGGGCATTTGAAATCAAAGCATCATTGTCAGAATCATCGGCTTCCGCGTCAGGTTCGTCGATTTCACCTTCCTTCACTCTCTGGATTGGTTTCTCCAGAAGACATCCCGGATGGTTATTGACAGGCGACAAATTCTTATAAGCAAAGAAGAATTTGTTATTGGCTGTTTCCTCTCTAAAACGCTGAAACGCTTTTTGCAGCTTGACTTGAAGTTTCGTCTGACGAACGTGAATGACAGCTTGCTGAATAAAGTTCAAATCTTGAACAAGTACGTCGGATCCCGCCCGGCTGATAAGCGGTGACAGTTTCAAAGCTAGCTCCTTTAACAACCGATCTCCTCTTGTCATGGTAAGCTTACTTGCATCAGCCTTATCATCACGGAGACAAAGCAGGGTTGGATAACAGTGTCAAGCTTACTCCAATTATTTACTTCAATCCGAACTTACATTCAAGCTCTCCACAATAGGTTTAACGTAGTCTATCTCGAAGTCTGTTGACGCCCCCAGGTGGTCCGGTTTCGCCCAATTAACCATACGATAATATTCCATGAGATTGTTAGCAAAAGGCGTTCCGGTTAGTGAGATCCGACGTTTAGTTTCCATTACGGTCAATATCTTACTCGTAGCTGTACGATCGCTCTTAAGAAGCAGATGGGCTTCATCCAGGACGATGACTTTGCGAGTTACAAGATGATTCAATAACAAGCGATATGTAAAAATGATAATAAAATCACTCATACGGCTCTTACCATCAGGACCGGGCGAGAAAAATGCAGCATATCGGTAAGGAAATTCATCTTTTCTGTCTATCACAGGCTTGAGAAATGTTAGCAAAGTTTGACCACTGGTGAAAAGTATGCCTCCTTTCGTACCCCAGGTTCTCTTGACCTCATCCTCTCTAGCAGTTGCATTCTTCGGCATGTTATTCAAATTGTATGTTGGAATCTTTGGGACAGCTAGATTATCTACCCATTTTGCAAGTTCGTTCTGCCAATTGACTAAAACGTTCACCGGGACAATCACGAGAACTCGTTGGATCAATCTCTGACTATCACGAATTTCGCCCATGCCATTCAAATCTTTGCATTTGACCAAGGAAGGGTGAGTAAGTAAGCAATGCAAAAGGGCGATAGTCTGAAGCGTTTTCCCTAACATCGTCGAAAACAAAGGTCAAGATAACTGTGTATAGACACTCTAATAACTTATTGTTCTCAACATACCTAAGCCCATGCAATGCGCCTTTGCAGATACAAAGAAAAAGTATTCCGCACGTTGAAACAAGTATGCGCCAATATATGTGTCATTGCAATTATCGTTACTCACCAATATGCATCCATTAACGTCTGCTTTGGCTGGGCAATTTTCCGAGTGTAAGTCAGAGCAGATACTGTCATACATGAAGCGAACTCCGGAAACTTGGTGACTCTTTAAGGCTTTGGCTATGGGGTTCGCTATTGATACAATATTACCGCCATATTTTCCTAGAATTACAGAAGAATCTTGAAATTCTGTATATCCATAGTCGTCCAACGATACTTTTTGCTCCTTCGTGTAAGTTACGGAGTTGGGACGATCAGGCCGATTTATTCTCTTCAACAAAACCCGTCTAAAATTGACTTTTCTTCGAGATACAACAAGGTGAGTTGAGTTATTTACAGCCTTTACGTCAAAGGCACATTTTTTTCTTTGAGCAGGTCTATGTTGCTCAATGCATTGTTTGAATTCGCGGAACACTATTGGTCGCGGTAAGTTGTCGGAGCAAAGCTTCCTTCGAACTAAGGAAACGTCATCTAACAAGTCATCTTTCATCGTCGCCGTGGGCAGAGTTATACGACACAGTTTTAATTCACGATCTTCCTCTGCAAGTGCTGTTTTGAACCTCTGAACATCTCTTTCACTGAATGACGTGGAGCCCCATTGCCGTACAATTGATACTTCGCCGTTTCTGTTGACAATAGCTTCCTGCACGTTAAGCGTGTCCTCCAGTGTATTTATATCCTCTATATCCTGTATTTCGCTTTCGAGAAGTTCATCAAAATCTATATAGCTCTCCTCGTTGCCCTTATATCCACTAGCACCTATGAAAACACCTGGTGCATACCCTAAGCGTTTATCGCGGTCGGATAGAGCTTTATCTGCTTCACGCTTCCAAGAGGGCACGTCGCCTTCTTTCTCTTCACTTGCAGAAGTTGTGCGAAGATTGCTCCCTTCGTTGAGGTCCTTGTCGATGTCATGGTAAAAAGCTACCAAGTCTACGTTATGTTCAGGGCAACATAGAGTATCGTGTAAAATACCTATATTTTCAGCGAGTCGAGTATGGTGAGTTTCCCAATGATCGATCCAAGCTGCAAGCTCAGCTTCGACATTTTCTCGGATAACGTCCATAGTCAATTTACCATTAAACAATTCCATCATCTCCTGTAAAATAAGATCACGCTGATTTTGTATTGACGTTTCTTCCAGCATCTGCTCGGCTTCCTCCTTTTTAAGTTCAAGTGCCAACAAATCGTTAAGCAACGTATTTGTTTCCTTATCTTGTGCCTCACTATCCATATGCCTTTCAGTTGATCGGGCGTTAGTGCTAATATCTGGCCTCGGAATCTGAAGCTGGAGACGAGTGAGCTCAGGTGTCGGTTCGCAGTAAATGCACTTCCAGGGATCATTACTCTTAATCAATTGTTCGACTTTCAACCATGCAGATTCTACATCTCCACCATGAGCCATTGCAACACACCTCGTACAGAATACCCTAGGGCATTCATCACAAAGCACTAGATCGAAGTCTTCACCTTGTTTATCCAGAGCACGACCTGCGCAGCCAGAACATGTATCCATTTCAGATAATGCACACGATGCATCGTCTGAGGTTTCTCCTTCATCACTAGTATCGCTCTCTTGAAGCTTTCCTTGTTTTCGACCAATAATGCATTGAGCATCGAGCTCAACTGCGACAAGTTCATTCACGCAGCTAGAGCAGCAAGGGAGACTGATAAAATGTAGAAAAGAATGAGAGACTCTTCTCTTGCAGTGGAAAATTACAAAAATTAACAATCAAACAGTGTGAACAAATCATACCGCAGTATTGGATGCATGTGCATGGAGTACATATATGTCATCTTCTTGCCTGCTTCATTATCATCATCACTTGATGTAATTTTCTCATCTAACTGAATATCGCAAGCATAACATTGTTGTATGGTACCCTCCATATCGCTGCCTTTGGGCTCTTCACGTGTACCCATGACCATATGACAATCGTTATCTCCATTTTCTTCACGCATATTGTGTCGCTCGACACTTTCGGTGAAATCGACGTCATAGTCTTGATTCTCGAATTCCTTTGTTTCGGTGTCATTGATTCGTCGTCTTTTACGTTGAGTGTTGACATCCCTCTGTCTCCTTACTTGAACCTGGTCTAAAGCTAAATCATCATCAATACTTTCGAAGATATTACCAGCTGTCTTGTGATTTTTCGGCCCTAATGCGTTCTCCTGTGTTATGGGTTCAACGAATCGCTGCTTGTTCAAAAGTTCGCTTGTCGGACAGCAGTATATGCACCTCCAGACTTTGCAGTGAGATTGACAGTAGTCTTCCGCTATGGACCAAGCGGTCTTTATGTCACCATCATAATGAGCCAATGCTATACATCTTAAACAAAACGCGCGAGGGCATGAATCACAGAGCAAAAGATCGTAATCCGTCTCTTGGTTTTGATCTTGGATCATACCCGCGCAGCCTGAGCATACTTCTACCTCATCGTTCGACGATGAGCGATCATCGCTGTCATCAGTATACTTGCGACGCTTCCTCTTAATAATCACACTGCTCTGGTTTTTACGAATAATCGATTGAACATCATTTTCTGCTGCCGAAATTTCTTTCATGCAGTTGGAGCAACAGTTAAGACTGACGCAAGTTAAAGAGGGCTGATATCAGGAAAAACCAGACGGGGATAGAAGATAGTACCAAGAAAGCTTTATCATACTTACTGAAGTAATGGATGGATGAGATTCATGACCTTGTCATGATCGAAATCTTTCTCACAAGCCCAACATTTTCGTACTCCAAGCACATCGAATATATTGGAGCTGTGTGTCCTGTCTGGCGCAAGGTTCACTGGGACCTCCTCGTCACTTTCCGAGAAGTTACTATCACTCTCATCTTCACTCAGAAGGTTGATTACAACATTTCTAGCAACGCTCTCTAAGGCAGAAGACTTTTTCATTCGATATTCCGATGTCTGATTACCTGAAACTTCAGGTACGACATGTACTATAACACGGTAAAACTATCCGATGTTGATTTCCAAAATTATTTAGAGAAAAGCGGTTAATGAAGTGACGCGTATCTATGCGCATTATACTTAACCCCCATAACTAAAAACCACTCATGAGAATATAAAAATGCCTCCACATATTATTCTCTTGGACTATTCTTTCTGAAGCGATCAACGAAACCAACAATGTCCAGTCCTTTGAGTAAAAAGAAACGATCGAGGAAGAGCCTTTCAGCTAACGGTATCGACAATTCTATCGCATCAGGTGAGAGTTCGGTTATGCAGACATATGTACCTCCATCAGAAGAAACGACCCAGAACGATGATCAGACTGAAGATGATAGTAAAGAATCAGGTGAAATTGTAACAAAATCAACCTTTCAATCACTAGGACTTTGTGAGGCTCTCTGTAATGCCACTACAGCCTTGCATTGGGACTTCGCTACACAGATCCAAAAGGAAACACTTCCCTCAGCCTTAGCAGGGAAAGATATTATCGGATTAGCGGAAACTGGTAGTGGCAAAACAGGAGCCTTCGCCCTTCCTCTTTTACAAGCACTGCTTGAAAACCCTCAACGTGGTGCTGTTTTTGCTGTGATTCTTGCACCCACGAGAGAATTAGCTTTTCAAATACATGAGGTTCTATCGGCCTTGGGTGGGCAGATTGGAGCCACAGCTGTTTGCGTTGTCGGAGGTGTGGATATGGCTTCGCAAGCTATTGCTTTAGCGCGGAATCCACATATTGTTACAGCCACTCCAGGTCGATTAGTGGATCATCTGTCTAATACAAAAGGTTTTAATCTACGAAAGATCAAATATCTGATAATGGATGAGGCCGATCGTATGCTTTCGATGGACTTTGAAAAAGAGCTCAATCAGATACTGGATGTAATTCCAGATGCAAGTGCTGGTCGTAAGACCATGCTGTTCTCTGCTACCATGACGAGTAAGGTGCAAAAACTTCAGAGAGCTTCATTGTCAAATCCTGTCCGAGTGGAGGTATCGACCAAGTTTTCAACACCGTCCAAACTCTTACAATATTATCTTTTTATCCCTGCCAAGTACAAAGACGTTTATCTAACTTATCTCATTAATGAGCACGCAGGACAATCTGTTCTTGTGTTTGGAGCCACGTGTAACAATGTCCAACGTCTTGCATTAATGTTACGAAATCTAGGATTTCCTGCAATTTGCCTGCACGGACAAATGTCTCAACCCAAAAGACTCGGAGCGTTGAACAAATTCAAATCAGGTGGACGAGACATTTTGATTTGTACTGATGTAGCTTCTCGTGGATTAGATATTCCCACTGTGGATCTTGTGATAAATTTTGATTTACCCGGACATGGCAAGGACTATATTCATCGAGTTGGTAGAACTGCTCGTGCTGGTCGTAGCGGCAAAGCTATTGCGATGGTAACTCAATATGATGTAGAAGTTTATCAAAGACTCGAGGGCTTATTAGGACGTAAGTTACCGGAATATAAGTTGGAGGAACAAATCGTATTGGTGTTGCATGAACGAGTGTCTGAGGCTCAACGACTTGCAACACGTGAGTTGAAAGAGCAGTTGGCGGCATCTGGAGAAAGTGGACGAAATGCAAAAAGACGGAAAAAGAGCCATACGGATGATGATGATGATGGCGCTGACGGCGATGGGGGTGTGGAGCAAATTATTCAAAACGAATTGAAGAAAGGATATTCAGGCAAGAGATCACGTAATCGCTCATCAAAGTAGATATGTATCCACATGGCCATTGGTATTGAGTGGACGAATATGCAGATTGTCATACTACAATAGTTTTTAAGAAAATTTTATTTTAGTAAAGTATTTGTCTTTTACTTAGTTTTCGAGTATCTACTAATCTGATTGTTTTTTCAATACAGCTGGATGCATCAATGCAAGAAAGAATTAACAACAACATTATTTTTCAAAGTATGTAAAAGAATTCATCATAGAAAAATCACGAAAAAAAATCAAACGCTTACCACTAAAAGCCGAACCAATCATGAGAATTCCTAATGCTGGTTGAACTAGTGATTGAAAGACCCCTAGTGTTTTTATAAGTCAGGGATATGTATAAGGATGAGTTCCGGAGATTTACCTATATTGAATTATGTCCCCCAAAAATCAGTCTTATTTTGGTCTTACCATTAAAAGCAATTTGGACACTATCATTATGAAAGGCATATGAAAAAACAACGCCCAATAAAAACCAGACGAGGAATCCACAAACAATAAAGAAATCTACGGTCACTATAGTAGATAAGGTGTTGACAATTTGATTATTCAGACTTTGACTACTACCACTTTGCATGGAAATATCATCTGTTTTACTTTCTTGTCTCATTTTCTTTGCATCTGCCAAAAGTCTCTCTAAAGAATCATTATTACTTTTCTTATTACTATTGCTGGTGTCACTACTAGCAGGATTGATATTGTTGAATTGAGAAGAGGCAGATGATGATACTGACTCCTGAGTCTTTCTATTCACGGTGTCTACATTCTCACTTGTATTCATGGTCGAAGAAGATTCTGATTTCTTCCCAGAAACCAGTTCTCTGATATCTGTGACTTGAACGGACATGGTCTTGGCTGGGATCGATAATGGTTGTTGTGTGGTTGGAATGCTCAAAGTAGACGATGATGATATCGAAGTACTATTTGTTGGAACAGGAGAAGACATATTGTCATCCTTACGCCTTCGTCTCTTTACTTTATTGCTCATATTCATATCCGTTGAGGTACCTTCAGTAGTATCGAAACTCTCATCTTCCGTCCGTGATAAACTATTAATGCGACCATCAGTAAAATAACGATGGAATACCAAAGACGTAGTCCTAGACTTGACAGTAAACGCGGTAACAAGGCATTGACATATAATTAAGAATAGGCATGAATGAATTAAGTGCATGATATGATCGATGAGATTACGACGTATACGAGCAGAGTTTTTCGTATCGGACAGGATTTGACCGTTTCCCTTTCTAGAGGTATCTCCTCGTCTTTTCGCGATTTAAGTTGTTTGATGACTTGATGACTTAGCTTGTCTTTTCTGGTCTATCTACAAAGATAGTTGTAGTCTGAAGTATTAGCGATTGCACAGAGCAAGAGAACCTATAGTAGTATAGTTGTAGTCTGAAGTAATATACAGTCTTGTGGCATACTGCACATACTGTACCAGAGTGCAATGGTGCTCAATTATCCCGTTTGAAATAAATAACACTCTTTTTGAACCCCTTTTTACCTTTACATCATCTCAACATCTCGGCTCTACACGTGTTTTCTTTTAAGTTTGCGATTGAATTATCTGCTAACTAGGCCAATCGTCGTTTATTAAGTTATGAAAAAGGTACAGAAAATTACACTTGTACGACCCTCCTAAGAGGCTAGAGACGCACAACAATTATGCCTATCGGCGATGATTCCACAAAAGAGGCAAGCGTTTATCATGCTCCTTAAGTATACTAATCGATAATTTGTTAGACTATCGTTAAGTCTTTCGGTGACAGCTTGAGGAAGAATTGTTATTCAAACAAATCACTACGAGATCCGTCAATTAATTCAACATCGCTATCATATGTGCTCCTCCTATAGCCAACAAAACTTCATTGCCATTGCCGTTATCGTTCCCGTAATTTGAGTCGTAAGGATGTTTAACTAGTCGCGCCCCTGACACAATAGTGAGCTGATGTATATTTTCATCAGAGCTCGAGCTACCAAGATTTCCATGCTCGTTCCATCCACAACCCCATATATCACCATCTTCATCAATAACATGTGTCGATTCAGATCCACAACCAGCGTCAACTAATTTTCGTCCGGTCGGACTAATTGAAAATAAAAGTTGGGGAATAAAAATTACTGATTCAGAAGCCTTGCCTAAACCTAACTGTCCCCGATCATTCCTATGGATTAAAATAGAGTATTACGTACATTTTACGATTAGAATGTTGTTGATAGCGTTCTATACATTGACTTACCGACCCCAACCAAAGATATTCATCGGATCATACGATGAACTGTCACTAACAACTGCAATTGTATGCGACCATCCACACATTATGCGATGACAACGTGAGCCTTTCATTCCCAAAGGTCCATCAACTAAGAAGGGCGTGTGGTATCGGCTTGATTCCTTACATCGACGTCCCATCTGTGCATTATTGTTCTCTCCCATTGTCCATACTCTGCCATGTTCATCCAATGCTACTGTATGTCGATGACCACAGGCAACTTGGACGATTTTGCTACCATCCTTTGGCCTCCAACGAAAACATTCTCTTGAGTCCGTGACTGTTGCAATCACACCGAATCTCGCATCTCCGAAGGTAACTAAAAAGCCATCCATGGTTACTGCAGCCGAATGATAGAGTCCAGCATCGATATCTACGAAACGATCTCTGCGTCTATCAATGCCAAAATGGATTCTTGCGTTATCATAAACGGATGAACCGATGGTATTTTTTCGTTGAGAAGTCACTTGCCCCCTACTATCCTCACCAAAACTATACAACATATTGGTTTCTTGTTCAATGATCAAAGTATGAAAATGCCCCAAGGCAACTTTCTCTACTTTTATTACATTTTGATTGAGTGTCAGTGGAGGAACAATTGGAACACTGGATAGTATATCAGCATCATATGAACTTTCCCCCTTAAGATATGCTCCGCCATGATCCTCCCGTCCCAGTTGACCATGTTTGTTACATCCCCAAAGATATAGGTAGCCATCGATAGTTAATAATGCACTATGACCTCCTCCAGCATAAATCTGCTTCGGTCGTTTTCTCGTAGACATTGTCGTCGTATTACACGTCCCCTCATAAAAAGCTGTGGCATCATCTTCTCTAGGTACGAATAGAACTGCCTCAGTGAGCTGTTTAAAATCGCTTGTCTCGTTATCTTGTATCGCGAGTTGATTATATTGATTCGATCCACTAGCAACAAGGAAGTAGACGTTGGTATTGTTCTGAATGAAATCAGTAAGAGTTATAAGTGTTTCAGTATCTGTATCATGATGGGCGGTGTCTTGGAATCCGCGATCACGATTCCCCATTGAGGGTTGTTGAGCTAGAAATCGACCTAAGCACTTCAAGTAGATATCGTTGGGACCCGAAGGACCTATAGCTTGCGAAATGACGGCTTCAAAAATGAGGAAGAAATAAAAGGATATTAATAAATTCAGAGCAATCAAATACTTGAATATTGCATAAATGATTCATTTGTTATTCGTTCCAGACTTTGACATATATACGGTCATTGTTCTATTCTCTACGTACCTGCAGCAAAAGTAAGGTCTGAATAGGCTCTATACCAAAAGGCAGGACTATCAGGGGTACCCTTTTATCGTTTACAAGAGCAGAGGAATGAAAAAAATTGAAATGAAATCAATTTGATAATAAGAGATCCAAGTCAAAGGTTTAATCATTTCCATCACTTGAAATGTACGTACTCTATACAATAAAGCCTTGACCTCGTGTCCCGTTTCATGATCTAAAACATGAATAATATCTCTTGCGTAACCCTAATTTTTTGTATAGTGTTGTAGATGGATACATATGTATTATAAGAAAGGAATATTTAACAACGGCAAAACAATAAAAAGAGAATTGGTGAGATATTCGAATCATACACAGCAGGATATATGAAAGCTAACGATTATATTCATAATCAGCATTCCCGCAACAAATCATATAGGGAACACGTTTTATGACACATATGTACAATACATACCCCTTTTTCTCGAAAGTCTAATTCCAATAAAACTTGATGGACAAGTATTGCTGGTATTGTAAATAAAACCCCTCTTGTAATAAAAGGAGTCTTGACTGACGAGTTTTCATAATATTTTTCATTTTCTTTTCCTTGTGCTTGTTTTAAATATTCAATTTCCTCTTGTTTGAATAAAGTACATACTATTCCAGGGAACGTCGGTATACCCCGATGATCCGTAGATTTTTGAACCCAACAACGTTTATATCCTTGTACAGAAGCCATTTTCGATGTAACACCTAAATGTGTCATAGCTAATGTATCCTTCTCAGGATTTCCAGGATTCCAACAAAGAGACCCATATCCAAAAAGATATAACATTCCATTATGAATCTGTAGAAGTTGTTGTAAATCCATGTTGTAGTCTGACGATGATGATGATCCTCCTAACATGGGAATTTGACCATTGATATAAATTTGTTTTTCATGACACCATATAGCCTCCTGTTGCTGTGCTTGCTTATGAATGTTAGTTGGTACTTGTTCTGCCGAGGAGAAGGATGATGATGATGAGAATGATGACATGTTTTCTTGTAATAGTTGAATAAGTTCTGTTCTTCTTCCTATGGATGACAAGGAAGCGACTCTTTTGGGGGAAAAAGGATTCGTACGATAAAGGAATGATTGTTTTGTCGGAGTATGGCGGCCGAAACTGAAACAAACAGCAGGAAAGAATAACACGGATTGCAAAGATAACACCCACCACAAGGATGGATTGAAATGTATGAAAGCAAAACAGAGAACTCGAACTAAAGAAATCATAAATTGAAGCCCCCCTCAGTTGAAAGCTTAAATTGTCAGATTGAATATTTTGAATCAAGTTATTGATATCAGTAACCAGTAATGTTCTCCCATAATAATGAATTCACTTTATTGTGTTGTTATGGCGTAGGCTAGAAATAATAGACAGGTTGTGTTTTTATGAATTTCTACATAGCTTTATTTTAGTTATCTTATTATTGAAAGAAGAATTTTTTCATTATTTAGGCTGAGCTTTTGGAAAAAGAAATATCACGGCATTATACGTTATAACCGTTAGTGACGTAGTTAGTGACGTCAGCACGCCCTTTCGCGTACAACGTAATTAACTTAGAATCAAATTCACCGTACAGGCATGCATAAGATATATTAATATCTGCTTCCAGATCGGAAATCAAGTGATCAACTGCTGAACGGCCAACCGTAGCATTGCTATTCATAAGCATATCTTTTTTCTCCTTAGTTTTAAGATATTCCAGCTGATGTTTCTCAAGAGATAGACCAGTTCGTTGATTGTAAAGTCTTCCAGTAGCACTATTAGGTATGTGGCAAC
>Ga0169931_10006553_pt1 | contig 17521 bp, 16 predicted proteins | sample Kivu_15m_20L_FD_129675 | JGI IMG/M metagenome (GOLD analysis project Ga0169931, IMG submission 129675) | Freshwater microbial communities from Lake Kivu, Western Province, Rwanda to study Microbial Dark Matter (Phase II) - Kivu_15m_20L... | ecosystem: Environmental > Aquatic > Freshwater > Lake...
ACAATATCAGCATGGTCGTGACCCAGCGGGACGACTTCGTGGCCGTCCTCCAGCGCAATGGCGGCGACGTGAAGGGCTTCCTCGGCACCCTGCGCGAGAAGCTCACGAAGCTTCAGGCCGGGGCCTAGGCGCGCCGGCGGCGGCCCGGCAGAGGGCTAACGCGTCAGCTTCTTGTACTTGATGCGGTGGGGTTGGTCGGCCTCGGTACCCAGGCGGCGTTTCCGGTCGGCCTCGTAGTCCGCATAGTTCCCCTCGAACCACTCCACGCGGCTGTCGCCCTCGAAAGCGAGGATGTGCGTCGCCACGCGGTCGAGGAACCAGCGGTCGTGGCTGATGATGACCGCGCAGCCGGGGAAGGACGACAGCCCCTCCTCCAGCGCGCGCAGCGTGTCGACGTCGAGGTCGTTGGTGGGCTCGTCGAGCAGCAGCAGGTTGCAGCCGGTCTTCAGGATCTTGGCGAGGTGCACGCGGTTGCGCTCGCCGCCGGAGAGCACGCCGACCTTCTTCTGCTGGTCGTTGCCGGAGAAGTTGAACTGCGCGACATAGGCGCGGCTCTGCATCCTGCGGCCACCGATCTCGACGTCCGGGCCGCCGCCGGTGATCTCCTCCCAGACGCTCTTGTTCGCGTCGAGCGTGTCGCGGCTCTGGTCGACATAGCCGATCTTGACCGTGTCGCCGACGCGCAGCGTGCCGGCGTCGGGCTTCTCCTGGCCGGTGATCATGCGGAACAGCGTCGTCTTGCCGGCGCCGTTCGGGCCGATCACGCCGACGATGCCGCCGGGCGGCAGCTTGAAGTCGAGCCCGTCGATGAGCAGCCGGTCGCCGAAGGCCTTGCGCAGCCCCTCCGCCTCGACGACCACGTTGCCGAGGCGCTGCCCCGGCACGATGGCGATCGACATCTCCTCCGGCGCCTTGTCCTTCGCCTCGGCGAGCAGGTTCTCGTAGGCGGTGATGCGCGCCTTGGACTTGGCCTGGCGCGCCTTCGGGCTCGCCTGGATCCACTCGAGCTCGCGCTCGAGCGTCTTCTGGCGCTTCGATTCCGTCTTCTCCTCGAGGGCGAGGCGCTTCTTCTTCTGCGCGAGCCAGGACGAGTAGTTGCCCTCCCAGGGGATGCCCTTGCCGCGGTCGAGCTCGAGGATCCAGCCCGCGACGTTGTCGAGGAAGTAGCGGTCGTGGGTCACCGCGACCACCGTCCCCGTGTACTCGTGCAGGAAGCGCTCGAGCCACGCGACGGACTCGGCGTCGAGGTGGTTGGTCGGCTCGTCGAGGAGCAGCAGGTCGGGCTTCTGCAGCAGAAGGCGGCACAGCGCGACGCGGCGGCGCTCGCCGCCGGAGAGCTTCGTCACGTCGGCGTCGCCCGGCGGGCAGCGCAGCGCGTCCATCGCGATCTCGATCGTGCGCTCCAGGTCCCAGGCATTCGCCGCGTCGATCTTCTCCTGCAACTCGGCCTGCTCGGCGATCAGCGCGTTCATCTCGTCGTCGTCCGTGACCTCGCCGAGGAGGTTCGACACCTCGTTGAAGCGGTCGAGCATCGTCTTGAGCGGGCCCATGCCCTCGAGGATGTTCTCGTAGGCGGTCTTCTTCGGGTCGAGCTGCGGTTCCTGCTGCAGGTAGCCGACGGTCGCGCCCTCGGCGACGAAGTTCTCGCCCGCGACGTCCTTGTCGATTCCCGCCATGATCTTCAGCAGCGTCGACTTGCCGGCGCCGTTGAGGCCGAGCACGCCGATCTTCGCGCCGGGCAGGAAGGACAGCCAGATGTCCTCGAGGATCTTCTTGCCCCCCGGATAGACCTTCGAGAGGCCCTTCATCACGTAGACGTACTGGTAGGACGCCATGGGGCACCTGCTGTTGGAGTTCCGGCGCATGGTGTTTAGCCCCGCGCCCGCGCCCGTGCCAGACCGGAATTCCCCGCCCCGGCGCGCGACCCGCGCGCGTCGGCGCGTTGCGGGCGGCGCGCCGGGCGTGTTAACGCGGCCATGATTACAGGCCTCCCGCCACGGAGCCGCCATGAGCGACGCCCCCGCCCCGCCGCACGCCCAGTATCGCCGGCTGCTCGCCGCCTGCGACGCCCTGCCGCCGCTGGCCATGGCCGTGGCGCATCCCTGCGACGCGCCATCGCTCGGCGGCGCGATGGCGGCGGCCAGGGCGGGGCTGGTCCTGCCCGTGCTCGTCGGCCCGCGCGCGCGGATCGAGGCTGCCGCGAGGGAGGCCGGCTGCGACATCTCCGGCGTCGAGGTCGTCGACACGCCCCATAGCCACGCCTCCGCCGCGCGCGCCGTCGAGCTGGTGCGCGAGGGCTGCGCCGGCGCGCTGATGAAGGGCAGCCTCCACACCGACGAGCTGATGGGCGCGGTCGTTGCCCGCGAGACCGGCCTGCGCACCGAGCGGCGCATCAGCCACTGCTTCGTCATGGCCGTGCCCGGCCACGAGGAGCCGCTCGTCCTCACCGACGCCGCGGTCAACATCGCGCCGACCCTCGAGGACAAGGTCGACATCGTCCAGAACGCGATCGACCTCGCCCATGCGCTCGGCTTCGCCGAGGCGCGCGTCGCGATCCTGTCGGCGATGGAGACGGTCAACCCGAAGCTGCCATCGACCATCGAGGCGGCAGCCCTGTGCAAGATGGCCGATCGCGGCCAGATCGTCGGCGGGCTGATCGACGGGCCGCTGGCGCTCGACAACGCGATCGACCCGGAGGCCGCGGCGATCAAGAAGATCGCCTCGCCCGTCGCCGGCCGCGCCAACGTCCTCGTCGTCCCGGACCTCGAGGCCGGCAACATGCTCGCCAAGAGCCTGTCCTTCCTCGCCGGCGCGGATTGCGCCGGCATCGTGCTGGGCGCGCGCGTGCCGATCGTGCTGACGAGCCGCGCCGACAGCGAGCTCGCGCGCCTCGCCTCGTGCTGCGTGGCGGTGCTTGTGGCGCGCGCGGGACTGCGCAAGGTCGCGAGGCCGCAGTCCTGATGCGGGCCGGCGAAGCGATCCTCGTCGCCAACGCCGGCTCGTCGAGCCTGAAGTTCGAGGCCTTCGCCGCGGGCCCGGATGGCGGCATCGCCTCGATCGGCGGCGGCCAGTTCGAGGGGCTCGGCACCGCGCCGCGCCTGCACGCCGTCGCCTCGGGCCGGACGATCGCCGCGCGGGACTGGGGCGCGGACGGCTTCGACCATGCGGCCGCCGTGCGCGAACTCGGCGCGATCGAGGGCGAGCTCCTCGGCGGCCGGCGGCTCGCCGCGATCGGCCATCGCGTGGTGCATGGCGGCATGCGCTTCGCCGAGCCGCTCCTCGTTGACGAAGAGGCCATCGCCGCGCTGCAGGCGCTGGTGACGCTGGCGCCGCTTCACCAGCCGCACAACCTCGCGCCGATCCGCGCCTATCGCGCGGCGCGCCCGGGCGTGCCGCAGGTCGCATGCTTCGACACGGCCTTCCACCGCGCCCAGCCCGCGATCGCGCAGAGCTTCGCGCTGCCCGGGCGCTTCGCGCAGGACGGCGTGCGCCGCTACGGCTTCCACGGCCTGTCCTACGAGTACATCGCGCGGCGCCTGCCCGAACTAGATGCCTCGCTCGCCGACGCGCGCGTGGTCGTCGCCCATCTCGGCAACGGCGCCAGCCTCTGCGCGATGCGCGGCGGCCGCTCCGTCGCCTCGACGATGGGGTTCACCGCGCTCGACGGGCTGGTGATGGGCACGCGCTGCGGCAGCCTCGACCCGGGCGTCGTCCTGCACCTCATGGACCGCTACGCGATGGGGCCGCGCGAGATCGAGGCGCTGCTCTACCGCCAGTCCGGCCTGCTGGGCGTCTCCGGCATCTCGAGCGACATGCGCGTGCTGCGCGCCTCCCCGGACCCTCGCGCGCGCGAGGCCATCGACCTCTTCGTCTACCGGGCGGTGCGCGAGATCGGCTCGCTCGCTGCGGCGCTGGGCGGGCTCGACGCGCTCGTCTTCACCGCGGGCATCGGCGAGAACGACGCCGCCACGCGCCGGGAGATCGCCGCGGCCTGTGCCTGGCTGGGCGTGCGGATCGACGAGGCTGCGAACGCGGCCGGGGGGCCGCGCCTCTCCCCGCCGGGGGCGGCCGTCTCGACCTGGGCGGTCGAGACCGACGAGGAGCGGATGATCGCGCTGCACACGGTGGCGGCACTCCGCCTCGTCTGAGCGTTTCCGCGCATCGGCCAGGGGAGTATCATCACCCCCGCCCCCGCTCCCGCCCCGTCGCAGCGCCCCGCACCATCCCGCGCCATGGCCTTCCCGCCGCAATTCCTGGACGAGATCCGCAACCGCCTCGCCTGCTCGAGCGTGGTGGGACGGCGCGTGCGCCTGGTCAAGAAGGGGCGCGAGTTCTCCGGCCTCTGCCCGTTCCACAACGAGAAGAGCCCCAGCTTCTTCGTCAACGACGACAAGGGCTTCTTCCACTGCTTCGGCTGCGGCGCGCATGGCGACGTGATCGGCTTCGCGATGCGCATCGACAACCTCGGCTTCCCCGAGGCCGTCGAGCGCCTCGCCGAGGAGGCCGGTCTCGAGGTGCCGCGCGCGACGCCGCAGGACGCCGCGCGCGAGGAGCGGCGCAAGTCGCTCGGCGACGCCGTCGAGGCGGCGGCGAAATGGTTCGAGCAGCAGCTCTGGTCGGCCACCGGGCGTCCGGCGCTCGAGTATTTCCGCCGCCGCGGCCTCGGCGACGAGACCATTCGTTCCTTCCGCCTCGGCTACGCGCCGGATGGGCGCGAGCAACTGAAGCAGGCGCTGGCCAAGCAGGGCTTCCAGGAGCCGATGCTCGTGGAAGCGGCGCTGCTGGCCAGGCCGGACGACGGGCGCGACAGCTTCGACTTCTTCCGCGGCAGGGCGATGTTCCCGATCACGGACCGGCGCGGCCGCGTCATCGCCTTCGGCGGCAGGATCCTGGGCGACGGGCAGCCCAAGTACCTCAACTCGCGCGACACGCCGCTCTTCGACAAGGGCCGGAACCTCTACGCCCTCGACCGCGCGCGCGCCGGGATCCGCGATGGCGGCGACGTCATCGTGGCGGAGGGCTACATGGACGTGATCGCGCTGCACGAGGCCGGGCTGCGCGGCGCGGTGGCGCCGCTCGGCACCGCGCTGACCGAGGGCCAGCTGGAGCTGGTCTGGCGGCTGGCGCCAGAGCCGATCGTCTGCCTGGACGGCGACGCGGCTGGCCAGCGTGCCGCGCGCCGCGCCGCCGAGCGCGCCCTGCCCCTGCTAAAGCCGGGGCGCTCGCTGCGCTTCGCGACCCTGCCGCCGGGCGAGGACCCGGACACGCTGCTCCGCCGCCATGGCCGGGCGCGGCTCGACGAGATCCTCGCCCGCGCCCAGCCGCTGGTGGACCTCGTATGGGCAGCCACGCTGGAAAGCCGCCCGGTCGACACGCCGGAGCGCCGGGCGGCCCTGCAGGCGGAACTCGACCGGCAGGTCGCCACAATCGCCGACGCGACGGTCCAGGAACTCTACCGGCAGGAATTCCGCTCGCGCCTCTGGAAGCTGTTCCGGCCGGCGGAGCGCGGGCCGCGCCAGGCGCGCAGCCGGGACGGGGGGCGTGGCGGTCGCCCGGGCGACGCGCGCCCGGCGCCCCCGGTCTCCTCCTTGCCGCTGCCTACGCCAGACCCCGACCGCTCGCTGGAGATCCTGGTCGCCATGGCCATCTGGTTCCCCGAGGTGCTCGAGAGCGATGCCGAGCTCTTCGCGCGCCTGGAGATCGCCGACCCGCAGCTCGACCGGGTCAGGCGAGCCATCCTCGAGGCCCATGATTCGACGCCGCGCCTTGACCGCGAGGGGGTACGGCTCCACTTGAACGGCTCCGGGTTCGGGGGCATAGTCCCGCGCCTTTTGGGCTCTAGCATTTTCAAGGGTTTAGGCTTCGTGCGCGGCGACGACGTCGTGGTGGCGAAGGAGAACTGGCGATTGATCCTCCTCGAGCTCCACAAGCGCGGCGCGCAGGAGGAACTGCGCCGGGCGGGCGAGGTCGGCGACGAGGGCCTGACCGAGCTCTGGCAGACGAGGGTCGACGAGATGCGGCGGGACCTTGCTCGCACGCGCGCGCTCGAACTCGACGACGAGGCGCCGATCATCGACCTGTCGGCGCGGCGCCCGGGAGGGCGCAAGCGCTGAGGCTTCCGAACGAAGGCAATCCGAGGACGAACCCCGACATGGCATCCAAGAGCAAGCCGATCGACCCGCCGGCCCCGCCCCGCGACGAGAGCGTCGACGGCCCCCTGATGGACGGCACCGCGGCGGCGATCAAGAAGATGATCGCGCGCGGCCGCGAGCGCGGCTACGTCACCTACGACGAGATCAACGCGATCCTCCCGATCGAGAAGGTGTCCTCCGAGCAGATCGAGGACACGCTGGCCCTGCTCTCGGACGCGGGCATCAACGTCGTCGAGAGCGAGGAGACGGAGGAGACCGAGAAGCCGCAGCAGCAGGTCCGTCCCGCGACCAGCGATGGCAGTTCCGAGGAGGCGGAGACCGAGTCGCCAAGCGCCGGCAACGTCGACGAGGAATCCCTCGGGCGCACCGACGACCCGGTGCGCATGTACCTGCGCGAGATGGGCTCGATCGAGCTGCTCTCGCGCGAGGGCGAGATCGCGATCGCCAAGCGCATCGAGGCGGGCCGCGACAAGATGATCGGCGGGCTCTGCGAGAGCCCGCTCACCATGCGCGCGATCGTGCAGTGGCGCGACGCCCTCATGGAAGGGAAGATGCTGCTGCGCGACATCATCGACCTCGAGGCGACCATGGGCGGCGGCCCGGGCGCCGAGGGCGCCAGCGGCGGCAACCTCGACCCAGCGGACGCGCAGGCCGACGCCGAGGAGCGCGAGCCCGCGGAAGGCGCCGAGGGCACTCCGGATGGCGGCGACGCCGGCGACGGCGACGAGGCCAACCTCTCGCTCTCCGCGATGGAGATGCAGCTCAAGCCGCAGGTGCTCGAGCAGTTCGAGAAGATCGCCGCGACCTACAAGCGCATGCACCGCATGCAGGAGAAGCGCCAGGAGGCGCTGCATGGTGGGCGCGTCTTCAATCCGGTCTCGGAGAAGACGTACCAGAAGCTGAAGACCGAGCTGGTCGAGATGATGGAGGGCGTGCGCCTCAACAACGCCCGCATCGACCAGCTCGTCGAGCAGCTCTACGAGTTCAACCGACGCCTCGTGGGCTCCGAGGGCAAGCTCATGCGCATCGCCGATTCCTGCGGCGTGAAGCGCGGCGAGTTCCTCTCCAAGTACCAGGGCAAGGAAGTCGACCCGCGCTGGTACGCACGCGTCACCAAGCTCGAGGGCAAGGGCTGGCAGAAGCTCGGCCAGGCGCGCTACCGCGAGGAGATCGAGGCGCTGCGCGGCGAGGTCGCCGAGATCTCGGAGCGCTCGGGCCTGCCGATCCCCGAGTTCAAGCGCATCGTGCAGACCGTCCAGCAGGGGGAGCGCGAGGCGGCGCGCGCAAAGAAGGAGATGGTCGAGGCCAACCTGCGCCTCGTGATCTCGATCGCCAAGAAGTACACGAACCGCGGCCTGCAGTTCCTGGACCTCATCCAGGAGGGCAATATCGGCCTGATGAAGGCGGTCGACAAGTTCGAGTACCGCCGCGGCTACAAGTTCTCGACCTACGCGACGTGGTGGATCCGGCAAGCGATCACGCGCTCGATCGCCGACCAGGCGCGCACGATCCGCATCCCCGTGCACATGATCGAGACGATCAACAAGCTGGTGCGCACCTCGCGCCAGATCCTGCACGAGATCGGCCGCGAGCCGATGCCGGAGGAGTTGGCCGAGAAGCTCGGCATGCCGCTGGAGAAGGTGCGAAAGGTCCTGAAGATCGCCAAGGAGCCGATCTCGCTCGAGACGCCGATCGGCGACGAGGAGGATTCGCATCTCGGCGACTTCATCGAGGACAAGAACGCCGTCCTGCCGGTCGACGCCGCGATCCAGGCCAACCTGCGCGAGACGACGACCCGCGTGCTGGCAACGCTGACGCCGCGCGAGGAGCGCGTGCTGCGCATGCGCTTCGGCATCGGCATGAACACCGACCATACGCTCGAGGAGGTCGGCCAGCAGTTCAACGTGACGCGCGAGCGCATCCGCCAGATCGAGGCGAAGGCGCTGCGCAAGCTCAAGCACCCCAGCCGCTCGCGCAAGCTGCGCAGCTTCCTCGACACCTGACCGGCGCGAGCCGGGCCGCGACGCGACGCGCGCGGCCCCGGTTCCGCCGGGCGGCGATCTGGCCTATAAGCCGGATGGCGTGGGCCTGTAGCTCAATGGTCAGAGCGCGCCGCTCATAACGGTGTGGTTGCAGGTTCGAGTCCTGCCGGGCCCACCACGCCCGCCCCTCCAGGCCCCTGCGCCGACCGTCAGCCGATGCGGCGCAGCCCGCGCGCGAAGCGGCGCCAGTTCTCGACGTAGTGCGCCGCCGTTTCCCGGATCGCCTCGATCGCGGCCGCGTCCAGCTGGCGCAGCGCCTTGGCCGGCGAGCCGACGATCAGCGATCCGTCGGGAAATTCCTTGCGCTCGGTCACCAGCGCGTTCGCGCCGACGAGGCAATTCGCGCCGATGCGCGCACCATTGAGGATCGTCGCGCCCATGCCGACCAGGCTGTTCGCGCCGATGGTGGCGCCATGCACGATGGCATGGTGGCCGATCGTGCAGTCGTCCCCGATCGAGACCGGGTGCCCCGGGTCGGTATGGACCATCGCGCCTTCCTGGATGTTGGTGCGCGCGCCGATGGAGATGCGCTCGTTGTCGCCGCGCAGCACGGCGCCGAACCAGATCCCGGCATCCTCGCCGAGCTCGACCTGCCCGATCACCTGCGCGTCGGGCGCGACCCAGAAGCGGCCCTCGGGCGGGAGGAGCGGGACGAGGTCGTCGAGGGCGAAGATGGGCATGAGGTCGGATCCTTTCCGGGGTTTCGACGCGACGACGCCTCCCGCGCGCGACGCTCGGTGGCGGCCTGCGCGAGCAGCCAGTCCGCCACCGCCTTGATCTCCGGGCGATTGCGCGCGCCGGGACGCATCACGAGGTAGTAGGAGCGGCTGGGGACGAGCTCTATCGCGAAGGGCTTGAGCAGCCGGCCTGCGCACACGTCCTCCGCCGCGAACGGAAAGGGCGCCAAGGCCACGCCCTGTCCATCGATCGCGGCCTGCAGCACGACATTCGCGTCAGCGATGATCGTGGACGCGCCGAACTCGAGCTCCGGCCTGCCCGCCAGAGCGAGCCATGAGTTCCATTCGGCGCGGTCATGCTGGTGGAGGACCGGGAACCGGGCAAGGTCGCCCGGCAAGCAGAGCCCCCCGAGGGAGCGTGCGAGGCGAGGGCTGACCACGGGCTCGTAGCTTATCGAGAAGAGGTATTCGCTCTCGAGCCCGGGCCAGTCGCCATCGCCCCAGTCGACCGCTATCGGGGCGGGCATGGTCGCGGGCCCCGTGATGCGCGGCCGTCCCAGGAGGTTGAGCTCGATCGCGGGAAGCGACTTCCTCAACGCATCGAGCCTGGGGGTGAGCCAGCGCGCCGCGAAGATGGGCCCGACCGCGAGATCGACGCGCCGCGCCGACGCGGCGGAATGGTTCTCCAGCTCGCGGGCTATGGACGAGAAGGCCTGCCTCACGACGTTGCCGAGGGAGCGGCCGGCATCTGTCAGCAGGACCTCGCGCGGACGCCGGACGAAGAGCCTGCACGACCAGTCGCGCTCAAGGCGGCGTATCTGGTTGCTGACAGTGGTAGGGCTCACGCCGAGTTCCACGGCGGCGTCCTTGAACCTGCCAAGGCGCGCAGCGGCCTCGAAGGTACGCAGCGCCGTCAGGGGCAGTCGCTTGACGCGGATCTTCATCGCCGCCTCCGGGGGGAATGGATAAACCCGCGAGCACCCATAGGACAGGGTTTTGTCGCTTGTCGATCCGGCCAGCCACCCACCACTGTCGCGCTGTCGAAGGCAAGTCGCGCGCGGGTCGCGTTAGGGGGGAGGCACGGCATGGAAGGCAGGCGGAGGATGAGGGGCGGCGCACTGCTCGCCCGGGCGCTCCACGAGAAGGGCGTCGAGCATGTGTTCACCCTGTCGGGAGGGTTCTGCAACCCGGCCCTCGAGGGGTTCATGGAACTGCAGATGCGGGTCATCAACTGCCCGCACGAGCAGGTCGCCGGGCATCTCGCCGACGCCCATGCGCGCATCTCCCGCAAGCCGACCGTCTGCCTCGTCGGCCCGGAAGGCTTCGCGAACGCCGTCCCGGCGATGATGGAGGCATGGGGCGAGCGCTCGCCGGTCATATTCGTGACCGGCTCGAGCACTCTGAAGCGCCGCGGCGCAGGCGGGTTCAAGGAGATCGACGACGTCGCGATCGCGGCGCCACTCACGAAGTACAGCGTCAGCGTGACAGACGGCACGCGCATCAGCGAGTTCGTCGATCGCGCATGGACGATCGCCACGAGCGGCTATCCCGGCCCCGTGCATCTGAGCCTGCCGGTCGACATCATGTTCTCGTCCTTCGACGAGGATGCCGGACGCGAGGAGCGTCCCTTCTCGCGCGGGCCGCGGCCCGTGGCCCGGGCCTGGCCCGAGCCAGCGGCGCTCGCGGCGGTCCTCGACCTCGTCGGCTCCGCGCAACGCCCGATCCTGATTGGCGGCCATGGCGTCTGGTGGGCCGGCGCGGAGCGCAGCCTCGAGGCGGCGGGAAGGAACCTCGGCATCCCGGTCTTCAACATCCCCTACCACCAGAAGCTGCTCGGCGAGGAATGCGAGGCCTACATGGGCCTCGCGGACATCCACCAGTACCAGCCATCGCGCAACGCGCTCGAGGAATGCGACGTCGCGGTGATGGTCGGTGGTCGCCTCGACAACCAGATGAACTTCGGCAACCCGCCCCTCTTCCCGGCCTCGGCGAAGCTGGTCTGCGTCAGCGGCTCGCACGAGGAACTCGAGTTCAATCGCGCGGCCGACCACCTGCTTCTGAGCGATCCCGGGGCGTTCCTCGACGCGCTCTCCGGCATGCAGGCCGCCGGCAAGTGGCGCCTCGGCCGCGCGTGGTTCGACCTGAACCGAAGCAGGCGTGGCGCCTGGGTCGAGGCGACGCTTTCCGACCTCGCGCGGGATACCCACGAGGCCGCCGCCAGCGGCGGCAAGATCCACCCGCTCCAGCTGTCCCTGGACGTCCAGGCCGAGATGGGCGACCGGGACTGGCTCGTCTTCGACGGCGGCAACACGCATTTCTGGTCGGAGATCGCCGTCAACCTCGCCGGCTGGCAAGGACGCAAGCTTGCCGGCATCCTGCACCCCGGAAGCTTCAGCCTGCTCGGTGTCGGCGTGTCGCTCGCCCTCGCGGCAAAGAACACGCATCGCGATTCCAACGTCGTCCTGATCAGCGGCGACGGCGCCTTCCTGTCCGGCGGATTGTCGATAGAGGCCGCATTCCAGGAAAAGCTGCCGATCGTCGTGGTGATCGACAACAACGGTGGCCTCGACTGCATCTCCCAGCAGCAGGAGCGGCTCTTCGCAAGCGGCAAGCACTTCGCCACGGATTTCCGCGACATCCCCTTCCACAGAATGTTCGAGGGGCTGGGCGGGCATGGCGAACTCGTCGAGCGACGCGAGCAGCTCGGGCCCGCGCTGCGCCGTGCGATCGCAAGCGGCAAGACCGCCTGCGTAAACGTGAAGGCCAAGGGCGTCATCAGCCCGATCGTGCTCGCCACGACCAGCAAGCGCGACAAGGCGTCCATCGAGTGAGGTGGCCATGGCAATCGTCTCTTCCCATACGCTAGACGCCGTCGAGGGCCTGCATGCGGGAGGCGTGACGGTCACGCTGCGTCGGCTCGCCCGGGACGGCACCGCCACGGTGGTGTTCTGCACGCAGACCGATCCCGGAGGGCGACTGAGCGAGGCGGTCGACATAACGCCCGAGCATGCGGATGCCGAATACGAAATGGCCTTCGCGACGGGCGCGTATTTCGACGCGAGGCCCGCGCCATCGCCGGGGCGACGGATAGTCAGGGATGTCGTCCTGCGCTTTTCCATGCCCGACCCCGAAGGTCGCTACCACCTGCCCGTCATCCTCGCGCCGAACGGCATGTCGGCGTGGTGGTCGAACTGACGCCGAGGAGAAAACGCATGTCCACGTCGGGACTGAACATGTCGCGCCGCATCCGGCGCACGCCCTACACCGACCGCGTGGAAGCGCATGGCGTGACCGGCTTCTCGGTGGTCAACCACATGCTCCTGCCGAAGGCGTTCGGCCGGTCGGTCGCGGAGGACTTCATCCACCTGCGCGAGCACGTGCAGGTGTGGGACGTCTCCTGCCAGCGGCAGGTCGAGATCGCGGGGCCGGACGCCGGGCACCTCGTCCAGTGGATGACGCCGCGCGACATCTCGCGCGCCGTGCCCGGCCAGTGCCTCTACGTCCCATTGATCGACGAGCGGGCGGGCATGATCAACGACCCGGTCCTGCTCAAGCTCGCCGATGACCGCTACTGGCTCTCCATCGCGGACTCCGACGTGCTGCTCTGGGCCAAGGGCCTTGCGATAGGGCGCGGCCTCGACGTGTCGGTCGACGAGCCGGACGTCTCGCCGCTCGCGGTGCAGGGGCCCAAGGCAGAGGACCTTATGGCATCCGTGTTCGGCGACGCGGTGCGCGAGATCCGCCATTTCCGCTTCGGCATCTTCGACTTCCGCGGCACCAGGCAGGTGATCGCGCGCACCGGCTACTCGCGGCCAGGCGGCTTCGAGGTCTTCCTCAGGGACGGCAGCCTCGGCCCGGCGCTATGGGACACGATCTGGAAGGCGGGGATGCCGCTGGGAATCGCGCCGGGCTGCCCCAACGTGCCCGACCGCATCGAGGCCGGCCTGCTCTCCTATGGCAACGAGATGACGCGCGCCAACAACCCGCTGGAATGCGGGATGGGGAAGTTCTGCAGGACCGACGGCCAGGTCGAGCATGTCGGGCGCGATGCGCTCGCCAGGATCGCCCGCCAGGGCGTGGAGCGGCAGATCAGGGGCATCGTCTTCGATGGCGGTCCCTGCCCTCCCTGCGGCAAGCCATGGCCGGTCACGGCCGAAGGGCCGGACGGCCCTCGCATCGGCCAGGTCACGTCTGCCGGATGGTCTCCACGCCTCGGGCGCAATGTCGGGCTGTCGATGGTCGAGCGTGGACACTGGGATCCAGGCCAGCCGGTGACCGTCCTCAGCGTCGACGGGGCGGAAAGGCCGGGCGCCGTCTCCGGCCTTCCCTTCGCCTGAGGCCATGCCCGCCGGGATGCCCGACGCCAACGCGCTTGGTCGCGCCTGCGCACATCTTGCCGGCACCGCCAGCCTCGAATTGCTGCCCGGCGCGACGGACCAGATACCCGAGCTCGCCCGCCTGCTGCCTGCGGGCACGCGCATCTTCGTGCCACACCTTCCCGGGCGGCCCCTCGGCAACGGCGTGCCGACGCTTGCAGCCCTGCGCGCGGCCGGCTTCGAGCCCGTCGCCCACGTGGCTGCGCGACGGATCGCCAGCCGGAGCGAATTCGGCTCGTTCATGGAGGCGGCGTCCACGGCAGGCGTCCGCGAGATACTTGCGCTCGGGGGCGACCTCGATCCTCCTGCCGGCCCGTTCAAGGAGGCGGCCGACCTCCTGGCGGCGGACATGATCCTCGGCACGGGGATAGGGGCCGTCCATTTCGGGGCTTATCCCGACGCGCATCCGCGGATCACGGTGGCGGCGCTTGCCGCCTCGATGCAGCGCAAGTTCGACCTCGCGGCGCGCCTCGGCATCGCGGCCAGGATCGTCACGCAGTTCTCCTTCGAGCCCGAGAACGTAGCCGCGCTCGCGCGGCGGATGCCTGCCGGCAGCCAGGTCCGCCTCGGCATCGCGGGGCCATGCGCCGTCACGACACTGATGCGCTATGCGCGGCTCTGCGGGGTGGGGAACTCGCTGCGGGCGGCCGCGAACCTCGGCACCGGTGCGCTGCAACTGGCCGGGAACGCGGACCCGACGGCCAGCCTCGAGGCCCTGGTCGCCGCCCTCGGCACGAGCGTGGCGAGCGCCGACGGCCATGGCCTGCATGTCTATACGTTCGGCGGCGCGCGAAGGGCGGCGGCCTGGCTCTCGGCGATGTCGCGGCCACGCGCGGCCCCCTAGCCTCGCGCACTGATCTGGGACAATGTCTCGCTCCTACATTGACGAGACAGGGAACGGCCGCGCAATGTCCGACGCAAAGATCATCGAGACCCTCTCCGGCGTCTCCACCGCCACGATCACGACCATCCTGCTCAAGAAGGGCCTGCGGAACGTCTGGATGCGCGGCACCAGGCCGATCGCGCCGGGCCAGAAGCGCCTCGTCGGGCGCGCCTTCACGCTGCGATTCGTGCCGGCGCGCGAGGACCTCGCGACGCCGGAGTCCTGGTCGTCGCCGATCTCCACCCGCGCGGCGATCGAGGCGATGCCCGAGGGCTGCATCGCCGTCGTCGACGCGATGGGCCACACGGATGCAGGCATCTTCGGCGACATTCTCTGCGCGCGCATGAGGAAGCGCGGCGTGGCGGGCCTCGTCACCGACGGCGTGGTGCGCGACCTCGCGGGCGTGCTCGGCACCGGCCTGCCGGTGTGGTGCAGCGGCGCCGCGGCGCCGCCCTCGGTCGCCGGCCTGACCTTCGTCGCCTGGCAGCAGCCGATCGGCTGCGGCGGCGTCGCGGTCTTCCCGGACGACTGGGTCCTGGTCGACGACGACGGCGCGGTGCTGATCCCGCAGCAGCTGATCGACGAGGTCTGCGCAGCCGCCCCGGAGCAGGAGCGCATGGAAGGCTGGATCATGGGCGAGGTCGAGAAGGGCGTCGTGCTGCCCGGCCTCTACCCGATGAACGCGGAGACCAAGGCGCGCTACGAGGCGGGCCGCGGCGGCAAGGGCTGAGCAGGCGAGGACCGCGACCGATTCGTCACCGCGACAGCAGGGCGAGCGCCAGGACCCCTGTCCACATTCCAAGGGCGAGTGCGGCGGACAGGTCGGCGAAGCGCCAGTAGGCGTCGGCCAGGATCCCTGCGATCACGGCCTGGGCCCTCTCCTCCGCGATGCCATGACGGCGCCCGAGCAGCACCCATGTCTCGGTGCGCCGATATGGTTTTCGATGCGCACGCGACCCGCGCATGACCAGGATCGTCGTCATCAGCATGGACAGCAGCGCCCCCATCCTGAGGGCGCTCACCGGCCAGCCGATCATCCCGGCCACGCCCGTGGCGATGGCCAGCAACGCGAAGAGGAAGCCGCGTCCCACGGAATGACGCGCGCAGGACCGGATGCGTTCCAGCTCGGGCTCCATCTCGCTCCCCCGCCACCGAGGATCGACGCCGTCCCGGCCAGCGTCAAGCGCTGGAGCGCCGCGCCTCAGGCGATGCGCCAGGCGAGGCCCAGCACGACGAGGAGCACCGCCGACCCGGCCCAGATCCACATGGCGACGGGGCCGGCACGGTCGCCCGTGACGCGCTCGTAGAGTGCGGCCGGCACGCCCGCGAGGAGCAGCGTGCCAGTGGCGGTGACGATCATGGACGCGAAGAAGATCGATCCGGCCGAGCCAAGCAGGTAGGGCGGCATCCACACCCAGCTGAAGATCGCGACGATAAGCATCGCCGGCGAGATCATGCCATTGAGGGCGGAGGCCACGAGCGCCACGGAGAAGACGTGGTGGGGCTTCATGCGCCGTCCGCTAGTTGCCGAGGCTCGGGCTCAAGCCCGCCTGGACGAAGGCGACGAGGAGCAGCGGCCTCACGCCCCAGTACAGCCAGAATGCCGCCACGAGGGGCATGAAGGTCGGGACCACGTAGGAAGGGGTGAGCGCGCCGAAGACGCGCACGGCCCATTCGGTGACCAGGACGAAGCCGCGCCAGATATAGTTGCCGGGCTGGATGGCCGGCACGAACCACGACAGCAGGAACCGCCCGACGCAGGACCAGACGACTGCCGCCAGGGCGTAGTTGAGCACCGAGAAGATGATCTGGGCCGCGGTCATCGCGTTCGCCTCGCGCCACCAAGAAGAAGGGGCGGGGCACCGGAGTGCCCCGCCCCACCATTCAGCCGCTACCGCCCCGGGTCAGTGGGCCGGGCCAGCGCCCGGCGCGAGCTTGACCTCGCCCGAGGGCACGCGGATCGAGTCGATGAACTCCTGCATTTCCTTCGTCGCCGGCGCGGCGAACCTGCCGACCAGGAGCTGCGCGATGAACGCAGCAGGGATGCCGAAGATGCCGACCGAGATGTTGTTGATGCCCCAGATATAGGCAACGTCGCGACCGCGGATCTTCACGATCTGGATGTCACCCAGCCAGCTGAACGCCTGCTTCACCCAGGGGCCGTGGAACTCGGTCGTGTAGAGGAAGAACATGCAGACGAAGAACCCTGCCGCCACTCCCGCCACGCCCGACGCATTTCCGCAGCGCTTCCACCAGATGCCGAGCACCAGCCCGGCGAACAGGCCGGACGCGGCGATCGAGAAGGCCCAGGACACCAGGAACAGGATGTCCGCGCCGAGCGATCCCGCGGTGTAGGCGGCGATCAGGGCGACGACCATCAGCAGCACGCGGCTGATGACGAGGCGACGCTTCGTGTCGGCGTTGGGGTCGATCATCTTGTAGTAGACGTCGTGGCTGAGCGCGTTGGCGATCGCGAGCAACAGGCCGTCCGCGGTCGACAGCGCGGCCGCGAGGCCGCCCGCGGCCACCAGGCCCGAGATCACGTAGGGCAGGCCGGCGATCTCCGGCGTCGCGAGAACGATCGCATCCGCGTGGATGCGGAACTCGTTCAGCTGGAGGATGCCGTCGCCGTTGCCGGTGACGCCGCGGCAGAGCGGGAACTGCTGGACCGCATTCGCGGCATCGCAGGCCCCGACCAGCGCGAGGCCCGGGCGGCCCCAGCTCTTGACCCACTCCGGAAGGTTGGCGATCGGCGTGTTGATCAGCCCCTGGTAGACCTCCAGCTTCGCGAAGGCGGCGTAGGCCGGCGCCGTGAAGTAGAGCAGGAAGATGAAGAACAGGCTCCACGCCACCGACTCGCGCGCCTGGCGCACGGACGGGGTGGTGAAGTAGCGCATCAGGATGTGCGGAAGCGACGCCGTCCCGACCATCAGGCAGAGGATCAGGGCGAAGTAGTTCCACATCGCCACCGCGCTGAACTGGCCCTGCGCGTTGACGAAGGCGGCGCTATGCGGCTGCGTCACCTTGAGCGTCTGCTCCAGCGCCGCGATCTTCTCCAGCGCCGTGCCGTACATCAGCTGCGGGATCGGCACGCCGGTGACCTTGAAGGACATGACGATCGCCGGGATCAGATAGGCGATGATCAGGATGATGTACTGCGCCACCTGGGTCCAGGTGACCGCCTTCATGCCGCCGAGGAGCGAGCAGACAAGGATGCCGATGAGGCCGACGAAGCACGCGACCTGGAACGAGATCCCGAGGAAGCGGGAGGTGATGATCCCCACGCCCTGTCCGTCGGCAGAACATTCAGGACGTTTTGAGGCGTTCGCTAATGGAGCCTTCGGCGCATCTGGGTTTGCAGTTTAGGCGGTCGCTTGCCGGTGCAGCAAGC
>Ga0169931_10006555_pt1 | contig 17516 bp, 15 predicted proteins | sample Kivu_15m_20L_FD_129675 | JGI IMG/M metagenome (GOLD analysis project Ga0169931, IMG submission 129675) | Freshwater microbial communities from Lake Kivu, Western Province, Rwanda to study Microbial Dark Matter (Phase II) - Kivu_15m_20L... | ecosystem: Environmental > Aquatic > Freshwater > Lake...
CCGGCGACGGTGAACTGCCCGACGAGCGGCTCGATGGCGAGTGCCTCAAGGGCGACCTGCGGGCGCTGCTGGAGCAGCTGCCAGAGCTGCAGGGCCGCGTGCTCAAGATGCGCTACGGCATCGGCACCGAATCCCAGCAGCTGGACGAGCCGATGAGCCTGAGCGCCATTGCCAAGCAGCTGGGGATGAGTCGGGACAAGGCCCGCAACCTCGAGCGCAAGGCCATCGACGCGATCCGCCGCCGCTCCTGCGAGCTGCAGGGTTACCTGGCAGCCTGAGTGCTGCTGCAACAACCACCTGTGAACCCACAGCACACGCAACAGGACGGTGCGGGGGTTGTGTTGGTGCTGTTGCTGTCGCCGTTGATCAATCTGGGGATTAACCGCGCCTTGGACCACGGTTGGCACCAACAGTCCAACCCCCAGGTTGCCGTTGCCCCGGGGCACTGGTTGTTTGGCCTGGCCACGCTGCTGGTCGCGGTGATCGCCGCGGTTCTGGTGCTGTGGCTGCTGCAACGTCAGCTCCGCCCGGGCCGCAGAGCACGCCGCCTGTTGGAGCTGCTGGGGGCGATCACCACCCTGCAGGCCCTGCTCAATGGCGCCCTGGTGCTAATCGCCATCAGTGCCCTGCAACTCGGTTCGGTGCAGCTGCTGCTAATCGGCACCGGGCTCTATGCCGTGCTCAACGCGATCGCCCTGTTCTGGTACTGGTACCTGGATCACCCAGGCTTCGGCAGTGGCCAGGGCCCGTCGAGCACCCGTGAGGGTGTGATCGTCTTTCCCGAGGGGGAGCGCGGCGGCACGCTCTTGGATTACATCTATTTCACAGTCCTCTCCAGCAATACCCTCGGACCGCCGGAAAACCACCAGCTGCACGGCGCAGCAGGCAAGGTGCTGCAGTTGTTGCAGTCCAGCGTGATGCTCGGTTTGTTGGTGATCGTGGTGGCGCGGGCGATCAACACCCTTGGATGAGAACACCCTGGGATGAGAACACCCTGGGATGAGCCAGTCGGAGCTGAAGGTCTTCAGAAGAACTGGTCGAAGTTGTCGAAATCGACGGCCTTGAAATTGCCAGCCTGGACCTGCTCCATCAACCGCTCCAGCTGCACCCACAGGGCGCCGGCGGTGGCGATCGCCAGCACAAACGAAACCAACAGGGCTGCCCCGGAGGCAAAACCGAAGACCTGCAGGCTGCCACCAATGAACAGGGTCACCCCGAACACAACGCCGGAATACGCCAGGCTCAGCTCCCAGGTACCGAGTGGCAACAACGCCAGACGATCCTGCTTCCACCCGTCCAGCCGGTTTTGCACCATGCGGGCGAAGGTCAGACCGCACAGCACACCGATGGCCAGCCCGACACCGGCCACCAGGTAGGGGGGCTGCTGGATCGGGACATACTCGAGAAAGATCTCGGCGGCGTCGAGATCGCCGAAGTCGCCGCTGGCCAGATCCTGGGCCGCTTCGCTCAGGTTGATCGGGGCCAGGGCCATCGCTCGCTCATTCAGGTTGGCCGACCCTAGGCGGGCGGGCAGCGCTCAGGGTTCCCAGCGTTGCGACCCCAGGTAGGTGAGTTCCACCAGATCGCTGGCATTGCGATCGTTTGGTCCCATGCCGATCCTGAACCCACCGAGATCGAGCTGTCCGATCGATCCAAACGCCTTGAGCAGCTGCTGACGGGTTGGATCAGCCCCGGCGCGTTGCAGGGCTTCGGTCATCAGCTTGGCCGCCAGAAATCCCTCAAGGCTGTTGAAGCCGAAGCCCGTGGCCCCGTTCTGCCGTTGCAGCAGCCGCTGGTACTCAGCCACCACCGGAATGCGCCGGTCCCAGGGAAAGGGCACCACCTGGGCAATGCCGATGCCGTTGGCCTTGCCGCCAACCAAGGCATCCTGGAGACCACGGGTGCCCACAAAGGAGACATTCATCAACTGGGCCTTGCTATGGCGTCGCTGCATCTCAAGGCCGAAGGCCGCAGCGCTCGGATAGGCCGTGACCACAACCACCGCATCAGGATTGGCTGCCGCAATCGTGCGGGCTGGCGCTGCGCCGTCTGTGCTGTTGCGCGCCATGGAGGCCAGAGCCACAGGCTTGAGCCCATGGCGGGCCAACGCCTGACGCGCGGCGGCCAGACCGTCGACCCCGAACGCGTCGTTCTGAACCATCACCGCGATCTGATGGCTGCCGGCACGCACCAGGGCCTCCACGATGCGATCGACCTCCAGGGCATAACTGGCCCTGAGGTTGATCACATTGGTGGGTGTGGGGTTGCGCAGCAGAGCCGCACCGGTGAGGGGCGCAACCAGGGGCACACCCCTGCGCTGCAGCTCTGGCAGCACAGCCTTGACCGTGGGGGTGCCCACATAGCCAAACAGGGCCAGGACCCGCCAGCGCTCCAACAACGCGGTGGTGTTGCGCTGGGTGAGCACGGGCTCGTAACGGTCATCCAGGCTCACCAGGCGGATGCGCCGCCCATGGATGCCGCCGCGGCGGTTGACCTCGGCGAACCAGGCCAGCGCACCGTCGCGGTACTCACGGCCCAGCTGGGCTGCTGGACCGCTGAGCGGTGCCGACTGACCGAGCAGCAGGGTTCCAGGCTGCGTCACGGGCACCTGGCCTGACGGCAGGGAAGCCTGACGAGCAACCGGCAGGGCAGCCCGGGGAGCGGCACCACCACAGGCCGAAAGCAGCGTCAGCAGGGAGACCAGGAAGAGACTTCCTATGGTCGGGCCAGCCATCTCACGGCCCATGACCAAGGGGCAACAACGGCGCTGGAACCTGATCGCCATCACATCGGTCGTGGTCGCCGCAATTCTGGCCATCAGCGCCATCACCTGGATTGATTATCCCCAAGTTCCAAACCGAGACACGCTGCGGCTGAGTTCCGCCTCCAGAGCGCTGATCACACAAGCTGAACTGCTTCCCGCCAGTGGCTGGAGCAGACTTCAGGGTGACGTGCTGACCCCGGCCGAACAGCAGCAGGACCAGAAGGAACTGCAGCAAGCCCCCTATCAAATTCAGACCGGGATCTACGCCACAAGCACATCCGAGCTGAATTTAAATGTTCCCAGCTACAACGGCAACGGTTACATCTGGTTCCGCTGGCAGCAGCCATTCCAGAACTATCTGGAACGCACTGAGAGCACCATCGGTCAACGCATGGTGCTGCTCAACAGACTAATCAGCGACGCCGATCCAGCACTGCAAGCCATCGGCGAAAAGCCCGAGAAGATGGAGGACGGCAGCTATTACGAACTCTTTACTTTTAAAGGACGTTATTACATCAACAAGGCCAGCTTTCGGCACTATCCATTCATGACGGTGAGCCTGCCCCTCGCCCTGGAGCCCGATGATGTCGACGGACAGCTCGACTACACACAGCTCAGGCTCGAGCCCGACATCCAGAACAGTGGCATGGGTCTTTACGCCAAAATCATCGGCTGGCTGAATTACGGCTGGTCAATCGCCGAATACCGCCATCACTACGCCACCAACTTTGGCCTGGGCGGGCCCGAAAGTGATTACAGCCAGGTGTTGTTCGAAATCTCATTCGGCACCTCCGCCTGGGCGTCCTTCTGGCGTTTTCTGCTGCCCCTGGCGGTGGTCATGAGCATGGTGCTGCTGGTGTTCAAGGTGCGCTCAGACGAGCAGGAAGCCCGCGCCAGCATCCCGGTGACCGTGCTGCTGACCCTGGTGTTTCTGCAGCAGGATTACCGCTCCCAGCTGCCCGATCTGCCGTTTCTCACGTTTCTGGATCAGGTCTATGTGGTGGCCTACGTGGTCACCCTGGTGGCCTTTGTGCTGGTGATCTGGATCGGCCGCCGTTACGAAAGCATGGAACAACTGCCCGAGGGCCCTGCCAAGCAGCTCTTGATGCAACGGTTGGACCGGCTCGATGTGGTCTGGCCCATGCTGGTGGTGGTGCTTGGTGCCGGCGCCATCGTGGCGTGTTGGTTGACGTTGCCCGCCGGCAATTGAACCCGATCAGCAGGTGATCAAGCCGCCAACGGATTCAGCCGCTGCAGCATTCCTCCTGCGAGGCGCCTGGGTGAAAAGGTGCGGCGCAGCAGGCCCAGCAGCTGCTGTAGGTCGTCGGTGTGCAGGCGGTCGTCACGCACCAGGGTGAGTAGCAGGCGCTGGCGCAGGCTGGAGCCCTCGGGCCCCAGCAGCAGCCGCAGGCCGGCCCCCGCCACCGGAATCAGATCAGTGGGGGCGCCGTCGTTTTCAACCACCGCCAGCAGATTTTCGAGCCGCTCGATCTGCAGCCGGCCCTGTTTGTTGAACAGCACCTCGAGCAGCTTCTCGCGCATCTCCGCGGTGTCGCCCGCTAGCAATCGCTTGGCCACGTAGGGATAGGCGACGCGGATGATGCGGAAGCTCGGGTCTAGCCGCAGGGCTAGCCCCTCCTGGCTGACCACGGCCCGAATGATCAGCGCAAACCGCGCCGGAACCCGGAAGGGGTAGTCGTACATCAACTCGCTGAAGCGATCGGTGATCGCCTTGAAGTTGAAGGAGCCGACGTTGTCGCCCAAGGCCCCGCCCAGCACCTGCTCGAGGGCTGGCACGATCGGCGCCAGGTCGGTTCTGGGGTTGAGGAATCCCAACGCCACGAAATCATGGGCCAGGGACTCAAAATCGCGGTTGATCAGATGAACAACAGCCCCGGTGAGGGTGAGCCGATCGCTGTCACTGATCGAATCCATCATGCCGAAATCCACATAAGCCAGATGGCCCATGGGTCCGGTCCTGCCCGGAAGCGCAAACAAGTTGCCGGGATGGGGATCGGCGTGGAAATAGCCGAACTCGAGCAGTTGCTGCAGCCCCGCGATCACCCCGGTGCGGATCAGGGCAGCCGGATCGAGCCTGCGCGCTTCGAGCTCGTGGCGCTGCTGCAGTTTGGTGCCGTTAATCCAGCTGGTGGTCAGCACCCGCCGCGCCGACAGATGGCGCTCAACAGCAGGCACCGTGACCTCGGGGTGGTCGACAAACAGACCGGCAAAGCGCTCAGCGTTGTCGGCCTCGCGTCGGTAATCGATCTCTTCGAATAGGGTTCGCCCGAACTCATCGATGATCGTGCCCAGGCCAAAGCCCAGATTCAGCGGCAGCAGCGGCGCCGTGATGATCGCCAGCAGGCGGATCAACACCAGATCGCGCCGCAGCACGTAAGCCAGGTCGGGGCGCTGCACCTTGACCGCGACCCAATGGCCATCGGCCAGCCTGGCTTTGTAGACCTGCCCCAAGCTCGCGGCCGCCACCGGGTAGTCGGGAAACTCAGCAAACAGCTCGTGGGCGGGCGCCCCCAGCTCGGCCTCGATCGTCGCCAGGGCGATGGCGTGATCAAACGCGGGCAGGTCGTCCTGCAGGCGGGTGAGCTGATCGAGCCAGTCGCGCCGCACCAGGTCGGGCCGGGTCGAGAGGGCCTGCCCCACCTTGATGAAGCAGGGGCCCAGGTTGGTGAGGGTGCGCAGGATGCGGCCGGCCAGCCGCTGCTGGACCGCCGCATCGCTGCTGTTGCCCTGAACCACCAGGGCGATCGCCAGGGTGAGCAGCTGGGTCAGCACCACCAGCAGCCGCGACACCAAAATCCAGGGCCGCAGCAGCAACCAGCGCAGATCGCGATTTGGGTTGTAGTCGAGCACCGGGTCGGCGGCCAAGGGTACGGACTCGAGATCAGGGCAGACTTTAGGTATGTGGGGCCGCCTGGCATGGGCCGAAGGCCATGAGCCTTGATCTGCACCTGCCGGCCCACGGTCGCGGCCGGGGCCTGGCGCCGGCCCTGCGGCAGCTGCTGCGCCAGCCGCCCGGTAGCTGGGACCTGCCCGAGCTGCCCCGGGTGGGCGGGCCGCTGCTGAGCCAGGGGGCCGTGGCCGACAGCCAACGGCTGGCCGCCCGGCACCTGGGGGCTGAGCATTGCTGGTTTGGGGTCAACGGCGCCAGCGGCCTGCTGCAGGCGGCCCTGCTGGCCCTGGCCCCGCCGGGCAGCCGGGTGCTGCTGCCGCGCAACCTGCACCGCAGCCTGCTGCACGGCTGCGTGCTGGGGCAGATCGAGCCCCTGCTGTTCGACCTGCCGTTTGAGCCGGCCACGGGCCTGTGGCTGCCGCCCAGCGCCGCGCACCTGCAACGGGTAATCGCGGCGGCGCAGGCGAGCGGACCCATCGCGGCGTTGGCGGTGGTTTCCCCCACCTACCAGGGGCTTGCGGCCGAGCTGCCGGCCCTGGTAACGGTGGCGCACGGCGCCGGCCTGCCGCTGCTGGTCGACGGGGCCCACGGCACGGGGCAGGGCATCGCCGCTGGGGCCGATCTCGAGGTGCTGTCGCTGCAGAAAAGCGCCGGCGGCCTGGCCCAGAGTGCCGCCCTGCTGGCCCAGGGCCCAAGACTCGACATCGCCGCCCTTGAGCGCGCCCTGCTCTGGCTGCAGACTTCGAGCCCCAGCGCCCTGCTGCTGGCCAGCTGCGAAGCCGCCATCGCCGCGCTCACCAGCCCTGCCGGGGGAGCGCGGCACAGGCGGGCTGCGGCCGTGGCCGCCCGCCTGCGCGAGCGCTGCCTCCGCCTGGGACTGCCCCTGGTGGGCTGCGACGATCCTCTGCGGCTGGTGCTGCACACCGCAGCCATGGGCATCAACGGTCTGGAGGCCGACGATTGGCTACTGAGCCGCGGGGTGATCGGCGAGCTGCCCGAGCCGGCGACGCTCACCTTTTGCCTGGGAATGCGGCCGCCGCGGGGGGTGGCCTGGCGGCTGCCACGGCAGCTCAGCCGCCTGCGCCAGGCCCTGGGCGGGGCACCGTTGGGGCCACAGCAGCCACCACCCTTGCCCCTGGTGGCCCAGCTGGACCTATCCCTTGCCCAGGCCTGGCGAGGGCCCCAGCGCAGCCTGCCGCTGGGCGAGGCGGCAGGCGCCATCGCCGCCGAACCCCTGTGCCCCTATCCACCCGGGATCCCCCTACTGGTGCCGGGTGAGCGCATCGATGCGGCTCGGGCACTGTGGCTGCAGCAGCAGAGCCTGCTGTGGCCCGGGCAGATCGCTGATACGGTAAGGGTTGTGGCAGGTTAGGGGCCCTTGCCCGAGAGCGACGCCTACCGCTGGGACTTTGTGACCCCGGGTCTGCCCGATGGTGCCTTTCGCCGGGCCCCGGGGTTCAACCCCACGCCAATGGAACTGCGGGTGATGCTGCTGGCCCACCTGCGGCCCACCGCCAGCTCGTTGGTGTGGGATGTGGGCGGCGGCACAGGAGCCCTGGCCCTCGAGATCGCCCGGCTGATGCCCCGCGGTGAGGTCCACACCCTCGAGCGTGACCCCGAGGCAATCGAACTGCTGCGCAGCAACCGCGAACGCTTCGGCATCCACAACCTGCACATCCATGCCGGCGCGGCCCCCGAGGATCTGGCCCAGCTGCCGCCCCACCCCGACCGGGTTCTGCTCGAAGTGGGACGGCCCCTGGGCGATGTGCTGCGGCTGGTGTGGGAGGCCCTCAAGCCCGAGGGCCGGCTGGTGATCAGCACCGCCAGCCTCGAGGGGCTGGTCGACGCGACCGACACCCTCGGCCAGTTGGAGGCCAAAGGGCTGCAGGTGGTCCAGGCGACCGTGCACCGCATGCAGCGGCGGGGCAGCCAGGCCAAGCTGGCGGCGGCCGAACCGCTGTTTGTGATCGCCGCCGAGCGCTGATGGCGAGCGAGCAGCCCACGCCCCGCAAGGCCACCTCGGCGGCCCGGCTGCTCAGCGGCTGGGCCGTGGGCGGCTTCGGCTTTGTGGTGGTGCTGCTGGGGAGCTGGTGGTTCACCGTGGCGGTGGGGGTGATCGTGCATCTGGGCCTGCTGGAGTTCTTCCGCATGGCCCAGTTCAAGGGCATGCGGCCCGCCACCAAGACCACCCTGGTGGCGGTGCAACTGCTGCTGCTGGCGACGATGGCGGCCAGCACAGGCCCCGGTGGCGGCTGGTTTGCCCAGGATCTGGCTGCCGCCGTGCTGCCGGTCTCGGGCGCCGTGATCTGCGGTTGGCTGCTGCTGCAGCCCGTCACCGGCACCATTGCCGACATTGCCGCCTCGATCTTCGGGTTGTTTTATCTAGGGTTCCTTCCCAGCCACTGGATCCGCCTGCGGGAGCTACCTGACGGCCTTGGCCTGGCCCTCACCCTGACCGCCTGCTTCATGGTGGTGGCCACCGACATCGGCTCCTATGTAATCGGGCGGCGGCTGGGACGCCGGCCCCTGTCGCCGATCTCGCCGGGCAAGACCGTCGAAGGCGCCATCGGCGGCCTGCTCTGCGCCATGGGGGTGGGCGTGATCGGCGGCGCCACCATCGCCTGGCAGGCCCGGACACCGCTGCTGCCGGGCCTGCTGCTGGGCACGCTGCTGGGCGCTGTGGTGGCGGTCATGGCCCTGGTGGGCGACCTGACCGAATCGATGATGAAACGCGACGCAGGCCTCAAGGACTCGGGCGACGTGATCCCCGGCCACGGCGGCATCCTGGACCGGATCGACAGCTTCCTGTTTGCCCCGGCCGTGGTCTATGCCCTGGTCAGCCTGCTGGGACCGTGGCTCGGATCACGGTGAGACCCGGGCGCGGCCTTCGAGCTGCAGCATGCCGGCGGTGATCCAGACGCGTTCGATCGTGATCCCCGGGTCCATCGGCAGGGTCAGGGCACTGGCACCGTCGCAACGGCAGAGCTCGATCGTGCCCCCGGTCGCCCTGGGGATCACGCCGAGCTCGATGGGCCGCGACGGTGAGACTCCCTGGAGCACGAACACCAGCTGATCGGGTTCAATGCGCACATCGAGCAGGGGCAACTGGCCGAACAAACGCTCGCCGAGCGCGTCGGCCAACCAGCGCCAGCGCGGTTCGCCCAGCAGGTTGAGCAGGCCTTCGGCGCTGAGGCCGAGATGGCCCTCGACGGCAAACGGCTGATCGAGCTGCACGGGCTTGCCCTTGAGCAGATTGCCCATCTGCACGCTGATGGGGCTGCTGGTGAGCTCGACCTGCTCGATCGGCAGGTGCTGGTACACGGCCCGCCGAGCCAGCAGCTGGGCCCCCTCAAGCCGCCCGCGCAACAGGCCGAGGGCCGAGCCCTGCAGGGCGATTTCGAGGCTGACAATGCTCTGACACTGCTGGCGCACCCACAGCTCGAGGCCACTGGAGAGCAGCTGCAAAATGGGTCCCGACGCCCCCGGCACAGATGGCATCAGACAGCGTTCCGGCAGAGGTGGTCCCAGGACGCCGCGACCTGGGCCGGTTGATCGAGATGGGGCAGATGCCCGCAGTGTTCGAGCTCCCGCACCCTCTCTCCTAACAGAGCGAGGGCAGCCCGCTTCTGGGGCGCCCGCAGAATGCGGTCATCGGCGCCCCACAGCACCTGCAAGGGCTGGCTGGGCAGGGGCTCGCCGCAACCGGCGAAGCCACCGCTGCGGGCAAAACGCGCCAGCGCCGGTCCCCAGCCCGGGGTGGCCAGATGCAGCGAGGCAATTTCAAGCTCAGCTGGCCCTACACAGGCGCCTGGATCGGCAAAGGCGCTGCGGCACAGCCCCTGACGCACGCCAGGTCGGCCCAAAAACCACACCCCCAGCCCATCGAGCAGTGGCGGCAGGGGCATGGGCCTGCCGGTGAGGCCGGCGGGCGCCAGCAGCAGCAACCGGCTGATCTGCGCTGGGCGGCGGCGGGCCAATTCCACCGCCACCGAGCCCCCCATCGAGGCCCCGATCAGCCCGACCCGCTGGGAGCCGGTGGTCTGCAGCACAGCCTGCAACAGCGCTTCGAGATGGCGCAGCACGGCCGCGGGGCCGTCGTCTGCGGCCGCCTGCCGGGGGCTGAACCCGAAGCCATAGAGATCGGGCACCAACACTGTGGTGCTGCCGGCCAGCAGGGGCGCCAACCGCCTGAATTCGAGACACGAGCTGTCAAAGCCATGCAGCAGCAGCACCGGTTCAGGCGACTGTGTTGGGGACGAGCCACTGGCCCCGGGGCCCATCACCGCCACGGGCCAGGTGTCGGGGAAACCGGGCAGCGGCCACCACTGCACCGCCGCCGCCAGATCGCGTCCCTGGGGGTCGAGCAGGTCAGTGGCCGCGCGCTCGAGCAGCTCGCGACCTGTCAGAGACGCCTCGCTCACGCGGGCTGCTGGCTGGCGATGCCAGCGGCCTCAAGGTCACAGCCGGCCGTGGTGCTGACCAACGCCGCCAGCAGCTCGGCAGGGCTCACCGCAAAGGGCAGATGGTGCAGATCAGAATCCTCGCGGCAGGCAAAGTCACAGGTCAGTTGCAAGTCGGCAAGGCTGGCGTGTGCCAGGCCCAGATCGGCCAGGGTCAGGGGCAGATGCAACGCCGCAAAAAAGGGCAGCAGCTGGCGCCGTGCCTGGGCCGCCAATTGGCTGCCGCCTAGCACCTCTTCGAGGCGCAGCTGCACCAAAATCCCAAACCCCACTTTTTCGCCATGCAACCGGTCGTGGCAGGCCGGCAGCTGGGTGAGGCCGTTGTGCACCGCATGGGCAGCCACGGTGCGGCAGCGGGCACCGCCAATGCCGCCGATCACACCGGCGCTGAGGCCGCAGGCCTCAGCCACCCGAACCCAGGCCTCAGAGCCTGGCTGCGCCACGGCCGCCTGGCCATCGAGCAACAGCTGGTCGCGCAACACCCGCGCCATTTGCACCGCCTGCTGAATCATGCCGTCGCTGCTGCCGCCACTGCTGACCGAGGCCTCGTACCACTTGGCCACCGCATCGGCGATGCCGCTGGCCAGGGTGCGCGCTGGGGCAGCCGCCACCAGGTCGTGGTCAAACACCAGCAGTTCGGGGCAGCGGCGCAGGGCCACATCATGGCGAAAGGCTCCCTGCGGTGAATAAACGTTGGCGAGGGCTGTCCAGCCCGCGCACGTGGCGGCGCTGGTGGGCACCGTGATGGAGGGCAAACCCAGGCGATCGGCAAGAAGCTTGCCGGCATCGAGCACCTTGCCGCCGCCGATAGCGATCACGGCATCGGCCGCGTGCGCCCGTGCCGTTGCGGCCAGGGGTTGCAGATCGTCCTCGCAGCAGTCGTGCAGCAGCTCGGCGGGCGATGGCGCCAGGCCTGCAGCGCTCAGATCACTGCCAAGCCGCTGGCGCAGCGGCGCCGTGGCCGCACTGCGGCCCAGCAGCATCGGTTTGCTGCAGAGCCCCCGGATCGGTACCAAGGCTTCTGCCCAGGCACCCGGTCCGCGCAGCACGGTGGTGGGTGCGATCGCCTGAGCCGTGGTGGCCATCGAATCCGATCCGATCAGACACTCGCCAGCTGGGGCACCGCCGGCAGGTCAGCGCCCTGTTTGCGGATCACCACCTGCTTGTCGTCGTTGACATCGACCACGGCCGCATCGCCCTCGCCGATGCGGCCGCTGAGGAATTCCTCGGCCAACGAATCCTCAAGCAGGCGCATCACCGCACGGCGCAGCGGGCGGGCGCCATAGCTCGGGTTGTAGCCCTCGTCGACCAGACGCTCCTTGAAGGCCTCGGTGACCGAAAGACTGATGCCCTTCTCGAGCATGCGGGAGAACACCTCCTTGAGCATGATCTCGGAGATCTCCTTGACCTCGTCGCGGGTGAGCTGCCGGAAGACGATGATCTCGTCGAGGCGGTTGAGGAACTCGGGGCGGAAGTACTGCTTGAGCTCCTCGTTCACCAGCGAGCGGATGCGGTTGTACTGGGTCTCCTCGGCGTCGCCACCGCCGAACTCGAAACCCAGGCCGCCGCCACCCTTCTCGATGACCTTCGAACCGATGTTCGAGGTCATGATGATCAGGGTGTTCTTGAAGTCGACCGTGCGGCCCTTGGAGTCGGTCAGGCGGCCGTCTTCGAGCAGCTGCAGCAGCAGGTTGAACACGTCGGGGTGGGCCTTCTCAATTTCGTCGAACAACACCACGGTGTAGGGACGGCGGCGCACCGCCTCAGTCAGCTGACAGCCCTCGTTGAAGCCCACATAGCCCGGAGGCGAACCGATCAGCTTGCTGACCGTGTGGCGCTCCATGAATTCAGACATGTCGAGACGAATCATGGCCTCTTCGCTACCGAAGAAGTAGGCCGCCAGGGACTTGGTGAGCTCGGTCTTGCCGACGCCGGTGGGGCCACTAAAGATGAAGCTGGCGATCGGGCGGTTGGGGTTCTTGAGGCCCACCCGGGCGCGGCGGATGGCGCGCGACACGGCCTTGACAGCCTCGTCCTGGCCGATCAGGCGCTGGTGCAGGGTCTCCTCCATGTTGAGCAGCTTCACCGACTCGCTCTCGGTGAGCTTCTGCACCGGTACCCCGGTCCAGGAGGCGACAATGTGGGCGATGTCCTCTTCGGTGACCACCGGAGCTTTGTCAGCATCGGCCGCTTCGGCACTGGCCGCTTCGGCACTGGCCACCTCGGCGACGGCGGTAGCAGCCGTGCCGGCCTCGTCGGCCTGGGGCGCAGCGGGCTCGTCGTCCTTGCGGGTCTGCAGGATCGAGCGGATCTGCTCGCGCAGCGCGACCTCCTTGTCGCGCAGCTCACCGGCTTTGGTGAAATCCTGCTCCCGCACGGCGTCTTCCTTATCTTTCTGAACGGCGCGCAGCTGCTTGTCGATCTCCTTGGCCGCCGGGGGCAGCTTGGAATTGAGCAGGCGCACACGGCTGCCGGCCTCGTCGATCAGGTCGATGGCCTTGTCGGGAAGGAAGCGGTCGGAGATGTAGCGATCCCCCAGGGTCGCCGCAGCCACCAGGGCCTCATCGGCGATTTTGAGACGGTGGTGGGCCTCGTAGCGCTCGCGCAGGCCGCGCAGGATCTCGATCGTGTCGTCCACCGAGGGCTCGCCCACCATCACCGGCTGGAAGCGACGCTCCAGGGCGGCGTCACGTTCGATGTGCTTGCGGTACTCGTCGAGGGTCGTGGCGCCAATGCACTGCAGTTCGCCACGGGCGAGTGCCGGCTTGAGGATGTTGGCGGCGTCGATGGCACCCTCGGCGGCACCGGCTCCGATGAGGGTGTGCACCTCGTCGATCACCAGGATCACGTTGCCCGCGCCCCGGATCTCTTCCATGATCTTCTTGAGGCGCTCCTCGAACTCACCGCGGTATTTGGTGCCGGCCACCAGCAGGCCGATGTCGAGGGTAAGAACGCGTTTGTCTTCAAGGATGTCGGGCACATCGCCGCTGTTGATGCGCTGCGCCAGACCCTCGGCGATGGCGGTCTTACCGACGCCGGGCTCGCCGATCAGCACGGGGTTGTTCTTGGTGCGGCGACCCAGGATCTGGATAACCCGCTCGATCTCGTTCTGGCGGCCCACCACAGGGTCGAGCTTGCCGTCGGTGGCCTGCTGGGTGAGGTTGCTGCCGAACTCGTCGAGGGTGGGAGTTTTGGTGGATCCCTTGCCACCGCCACCCCCGGCGGCGACCTCGGCGGTCTCGCCGAGCATGCGGATCACCTGGGTGCGCACCTTGGCCAGGTCGACGCCCAGGTTTTCGAGCACCCGCGCGGCGACGCCCTCGCCCTCGCGGATCAGGCCCAGCAGCAGGTGCTCGGTACCAATGTAGTTGTGCCCGAGCTGGCGGGCCTCTTCCAGGGAGAGCTCCAGCACGCGCTTGGCGCGCGGTGTGAACGGAATTTCAACCGCCACGAACCCGGAACCGCGGCCGATGATCTTCTCGACCTCGACCCGGGCGTCCTTGAGGTTGACCCCCATCGACTTGAGCACCTTGGCGGCGACGCCGGTGCCCTCGCCGATCAGCCCGAGCAGGATCTGCTCGGTGCCCACGAAATTGTGGCCGAGGCGGCGGGCCTCCTCCTGGGCCAGCATGATCACCTTGATGGCCTTCTCGGTAAACCGCTCGAACATGGCCCAGGACAACGCTTGAGGGCTCCAACCTATCAGGGTTGGCAGGGGTGGTGTGAATTGCGGCGCAAGACGGGCAGAAGCGCTGCCGCCACAGGCGTTATGCGGCCAGTTAGCAACACGCGAGGGCCCGAAAGTGGGGGGTTTAATCGACAGGAAATGTCGGTTTCCCCTACTCCCCAGACTGCGATCTTGCGGGAAGCCTGAGCCATTGGATCAGGGCGTCGTCGCCATTGCGGTAGTAACCGCGACGAACCCCTGCGCTCTGAAAACCCAGGGCGGCATACAGGCCCACAGCGGCGGCGTTGGCGGCGGCGACCTCCAGCGTGGCGTGGACGGCACCGGCCCCAACCCCTTGCTGCAATAGCGCCGACAACACCAGTCGCCCCAGTCCCTGGCGGCGCTGGCCTGGGTGGGTGGCCACCAGGGTGATGTGCAGCTCATCGACCACAAGCCAGCCGCAGGCCATGGCGGCCAGGCGCTCGGCCTGCCACACACCCACGCCTGGCCGCCGACCATCGGCCAGCTCGGTGCACCACTGGGTCTCGCTCCACAGACCGCCGAGGGCCTCTTGATCGAGGGCCCGGCAGGCCTGCAGGTCGGCGATGGTCAACTGCCGCAACGACGGATTCCGTACATTCATGGGCTGACCTTGTGTGGGCCGCGATTGTCATGGTGACCTCCAGCCAGCCTGCGGCGCTGCCCGCCATGTTTGAACTGGACCAGGACCTACACAGTCCGAACCGCAACCTGACCCCCCTGGGCACGGCCCTCGATGCCCATGGTCGCCTGCAGGTGGGCGGCTGCACCCTGAGCGAACTGGCCCGCACCTATGGCACACCGCTCTATGTGCTCGATGAGGCCACCCTGCGGGGAACCTGCCGGGCCTACCGCGAGGCGCTTCAGGATTACTATCCAGGTCCTTCACTAGCCCTATACGCCTCCAAGGCCAACAGCTCCCTAGCCCTGAGCGCCCTGGTGGCCAGCGAGGGACTGGGCCTTGATGCGGTGTCGGCCGGCGAGCTGCTCACGGCCCTGCGGGGGGGGATGCCGCCTGGGCGAATCGTGCTGCACGGCAACAACAAATCGGCCGAGGAGCTGGCCCTGGCAGCCGGCGCCGGCGTCACGATTGTGGCCGACAACTGGCGCGACCTGGAGCTGCTGGCGGAGCTGGCGCCTGGTCTGAACGCTCCGGTGCAGCTGATGCTGCGCTTCACCCCCGGCATTGAATGCCACACCCATGAGTACATCCGCACCGGGCACCTCGACAGCAAGTTCGGCTTTGACCCCGACCAGCTCGGGACCGTGCTGCGCCACCTGCAGGGCTGCAGCTGGGCCCGCCTCAACGGCCTGCACGCCCACATCGGCTCCCAGATCTTTGAGCTGCAACCCCACCGCGACCTGGCCGGGGTGATGGCCGATGCCCTGGCCCTGGCCCGCAGCCTGGGCCATCCGGTCAACGATCTCAACGTGGGAGGGGGACTGGGCATTCGCTACGTCGCCAGCGACGACCCGCCGAGCATCGACGCCTGGGTGCAGACGGTGGCCGAGGCCGTGGTGCGGGCCTGCCAGGAGCGCGCGCTAGCGCTGCCGCGGCTGCTGTGCGAACCGGGACGCTCCCTGGTGGCCACCGCCGGGGTGACCCTCTACAGCGTCGGCAGCTGCAAGGAGATACCCGGCATCCGCACCTACCTGTCGGTGGACGGAGGCATGAGCGACAACCCGCGGCCGATCACCTATCAGTCGCGGTACACCGCGGTGCTGGCGGACCGACCCAACGCCACCGCCAGCGAAACCGTCACCGTGGCGGGCAAGCACTGCGAATCGGGCGACGTGCTACTCAAGGACGTGGCCCTGCCGCCGGCGGTTCCCGGTGATGTGCTGGTGGTGTTCGCCACCGGTGCCTACAACGCCTCGATGGGGTCGAACTACAACCGCATCCCCAGGCCTGCGGCCGTGCTGGTCAGCGGCGGCATCGCCGAACTGGTGCAGCGCCGTGAACAGCCGGAAGAGCTACTGCGCTACGACGTTGTGCCAGCGCGCCTCGCCCCGATAGCCTGAAGGCCGACATTCACGCCGGATCCCTTGAGGGATCGGCACCCGGCCATCGACCTGCGTCTGCTGCTCGACCTGCTCTGTGCCGTGGGCGTGGGTGTGCTGTTGCTGGGACGGGTCACCGAAGCCCGCACCCTATGGCTACTGCGGGGCTATCTGATGCTGGTGGCGCTGGCCTGGGTGGTCCAGCGTTATGCCAACCTGCCGCTCACCAGCAAGCTGGTGGATGCCCTGGTGCTGGCCTGCAGCCTGGCCCTTGCGATTCTCTGGCAGGGGGATTTGCGCCGGCTGATGGAGCTGCTGGGCACCGGCAGGCTGCGGGTGCTGGTGGGGGATCGCAGCCGCGACCAACTGGCCTCAGGGGCGGTGGCGACCCTTAGCGAGGCGGCAGGTCGGCTCTCTCAACTGCGCAGAGGTGCCCTAATCGTGATCGATCTTGGCAGCGATCTGCGCCCCGAGGACTTTCTCAACCCCGGTATCGCCATCGACGCCCAGCTGTCGGTGGAATTGCTGCTCAATCTCTTTGCCAGCGACACGCCGCTGCATGACGGCGCCGTGCTGGTAAAGGGCAAACGCATCCTGGCGGCGGGCGTGATCCTGCCGCTATCGCGGCAGGGCATCAACCGCTATGGCACGCGCCACCTGGCGGCGCTGGGGCTCACCGAACGCTTTGACCGCTGCCTGGTGATCGTGGTCTCCGAGGAGACCGGCACCCTGTCCCTGGCCAGCCAGGGCCGGCTGGAACGCCCGATCACCAGCAATCGCCTGCACGACCTGCTGAGCGAAGCGCTCGCCTTGCCCGCAGGGCGTAGCGTATCCAAGGACACGCCGGAACCCCGCGGATGAGTCGCGCCCTGGCGACCACCAGCACCCTGAGCCAGCAAGCGCTGCCCGCGGGGCTCGATCCGGCGCGGCTGCCGGCCCATGTGGCGGTGATCATGGATGGCAACGGCCGTTGGGCCAGTCGCCGCGGCCTGCCCAGGGTCATGGGCCATCGCGAAGGGGTCGAAGCGCTCAAGCGCACGCTCAGGCTCTGCAGCGACTGGGGCATCGGCGCCCTCACCGCCTACGCCTTCTCCACCGAGAACTGGAATCGCCCCGGGGAAGAGGTCAGCTTTCTGATGGCGCTGTTTGAACGCGTTCTGGCGCGGGAGCTCGAGGCGCTCGAGCGCGAGCAGGTGCGCATCCGCTTTCTGGGTGACCTGGATCCGCTGCCGAGCGGCCTGCGCGCGCTGATCGCCAACGCCACCGCCCGCACGGCCGGCAATGGTGGCATCCATTTCAACGTGTGCACCAACTACGGCGGACGCGCCGAACTGGTGCACGCCGCCCGCCGGCTGGCCGAACAGGCCGCCAGTGGAGAGCTCGACCCGGCCAGCATCGACGAGACGCAGTTCGCCGCCCAGTTGCACACCGCCGGCGAGCGCGACCCCGATCTGCTAATCCGCACCAGTGGTGAGCTGCGCATCAGCAACTTTTTGCTCTGGCAGCTGGCCTATGCCGAGCTGCACATCACCGATGTGCTCTGGCCCGATTTCGACGCGCGGGCCCTGGTCTCGGCGCTGCTCGACTACCAGAACCGGCAGCGCCGCTTCGGCGGTGTTGATCCGGGAGTTGAGGCCCGTGTTCAAGCCCGTGTTGAACCGGATGTTGAACCGG
>Ga0169931_10006557_pt1 | contig 17510 bp, 13 predicted proteins | sample Kivu_15m_20L_FD_129675 | JGI IMG/M metagenome (GOLD analysis project Ga0169931, IMG submission 129675) | Freshwater microbial communities from Lake Kivu, Western Province, Rwanda to study Microbial Dark Matter (Phase II) - Kivu_15m_20L... | ecosystem: Environmental > Aquatic > Freshwater > Lake...
CCCGCCGACGAGGAAATGCACGCCGCTCTTCGAATAGTCAAACATGCGGCGGGACATCATCCAGTCGCCGGTGCGCAGCTTGATGGGCGGGAAGTTGTTGATGGTGTTTTTGAAGACGAGACCCGCATCCCGCCACTCGCTGGTGGCCGTGTCGAAGCGGAAGGCGCGGAGTTCGAGGCTCTTCCCGAAAAAGCCCGCTGCTTCATCCAGCGAAGCGAGCGCGAGCAGTTCGCCCTCGCGTTTCCAGAACCCGCGCGAAATCCAGCGCATGCCTTTGTCCGTGCGCGTGCCGTAGTGCGGTGAATCAGGCCCCGAGTTCGGCGGAATGGGCGTCATAAACTGCGGCGTGCTCCATTTCAAGCCATCGGGACTCGTCGCATACTTTATCCGCTGCCCCACCCGGTCCTCGATGCCCGGCCCATCGCTCCACATCGCCCAAAACTGGCCGTCGTGATGCGCGAGGTAGTTGTGCTGGTTCACGCCGCCCGCCTTTTTGTTGAGCTTGGTCGGATCGGCGCCCTGCGCCCGCACATTGCTGATGACGACGTGCTCGCTGGGCACCTTTGGCAGCGCTTTGAAGTCGAGCTGGTGCGGATTTTCCGGCAGCCACGGCCCGGCGAGCATGGTGGACGGCGCTGGCTCGGCGGCTCCCGCACCGATGGCGCAGATGATGAGGATGGCAGTGAAAAAGATGCGGGCGGGCATGAGTGATGTTGGAGGGTTGGCTGGGAATGGTGTCCGTGCACTTGGTTCACTTCGTCGGCTGAGCTTTGGCGGGTGTCGTGCCGGGCTTGCGCTTTGGCAGAACCAAATGCGCTGCGGCCCAGGCATCCCAGCGGGCCGCCATGTCGGCGACACGCTGGGGATTTCCGCTGGCGATGTCAGACTGCTCGACAGGGTCGGTATCGAGATCATAAAGCTCCCAAGAGGCGGATTGGGCCGGTCGGACAGCCTTCCACCGGCCATGTCGTATGGCACGGTTCTGGTATTGCTCCCAAAAGAACCACTCCGGCCCATCCCGAGCGTCCCCTTTCAAAATGGGCAGGATGCTGGTGCCTGCCTGCCGAAGAGGCGCGTCCGGGGCACCCGTCCCGGGATATGTGGCACCGGCGACTTCCACCAAGGTGGGCATCACATCCAGAACGGATGCCGGAGAGTCGGTGACGCTGCCCGGCGGAGTGCGAAGACCGTGCGGCCAGTGCACGATGAGGGGAGAACGGATGCCGCCTTCGTAAAGGGTCGCCTTGTATTTGCGAAAGGGCGTATTGGAGGCATTCGCCCAACCGGTGCCGTAAGAGACCGCCCCCGCTTTGGCGGGATCATTGATCTCCGCCTGCCTGCCGCCGCCGAGGTCGGTGTAAGGCTCGGCACAACCGCCATTGTCAGAAAGAAAGAGGATGAGCGTGGTTTCGAGACAGCCCATTTCCTTCAGGGCAGTGACGAGCCTGCCGACATTCCAGTCGAGGCGGAAAATCTGCGCGGCATAGACGGCCATGCGCTCATCGAGCTGGTCCTGCTGGTGCGGCGAGAGCTGGGACCAGTCGCGTGCGCCGTCGTCCTGCGGTGAGAGGACCGTCTTTTCGTTGAGCAGGCCCATTTTCACCTGACGGGCAAGCCTCTCGTTGCGGATCACAGACCACCCCTGACGGTAGCGGCCCCTGAATCGCTCAATGTCTTCAGGCCGGGCGTGCAACGGCCAGTGGGGGGCATTGAAGGCCAGATAGAGAAAGAAGGGATCGTTGCTCTTTTGCTCGTGGAGGAACTGGATGGCGCGATCCGTGAACGCATCTGTAGTGTAGTAAGCGGACTCCGCCGGTGGCGGCAGTGCGTCGTTATCGAGATACAACCCGAATGATCCAGCAGGACGGAAGTAGCTGGTGGTGCCGCCCAGAATGCCATAAAACCTCTCAAAGCCGCGCTGCAAAGGCCACCGGTCCCGCTCATTCATCCCGAGATGCCATTTCCCGGCCATGTAGCGGCGGTAGCCCGCTGGAGCGAGCACCTCGGCGAGCGTGACACAACGCCGGTTGAGGTAGCGGAGGTAACCATCGGCAGCATCGGAGGCGGCCTGATCCTTCAAGCTGCTTTCAGCGAGACCACCCATCCCGGTTTGGTGGGGATACAGGCCAGTGAGCAGGCTGGCGCGAGTCGGGGAGCAACGGGCGGAGTTGTAGAACTGGCTGAAACGGAGTCCACCCTCCGCCAATGCGTCAAGATGCGGAGTGGGTATCTCACCACCGTAGCATCCGATGTCAGACCAACCCATGTCATCCGCCAGAATGAGGACGATGTTGGGCCTGCTAGGTGCGGGGCGATCCTCAGCTCCCGCACCGATGGCGCAGATGATGAGGATGGCGGTGAAGACGGTGCGGGCGGGCATGGAAGAGTGTTGGGGATTGGCCGTGGAATGGTGTCCGTGTGCTTGGTTCACTTCGTCGGCGAAGCTTTGACAGGTGTCGTGCCGGGTGAGAAGGGGATGGGCTTGACTTCGTGGGCGAGGGAAAGGGCGACGCCTTTGTCCTGATGCTCGCGTCCATAGCGGGCGAGGCGCTCGCGATGGTCGAGCAGGGCGGCACGATGGGCCGGGTCAGCGGCGAGATTGATCGTCTCCATCGGGTCTGCTTGCATGTCCACGAGGGATTCGCGACGCACCCCATGGCTGAAGAGGCAATACTTGTAACGGTCGCTGCGGAGCATCCACCATTTCACGGACGGCTTGAAACCATCGACTGCGGCACCCTGGGACATGCTCATCTGGCTGATGACCTCCTCGCGCCATCCGCCCACGGTTTGTCCGAGCGCGAACGGGAGCGCGTTGCGGCCGGGCAGGGCGGCGGGCCGGTCCACCCCGGCGGCGGCGAGCAGGGTGGGCACGAGGTCGATGCCGGTGTTGATGAGCTTGTCGGAAGTGCCGGGCTGCGTCCTGCCTTTCCAACTGAGGATGAAGGGCACGCGGGTGGACTCATCATAAGGCACGCTCTTTTGATTCCATCCATGCGCTCCGGCGCATTCACCATGATCGGAGGTGAAGAGGATGAGCGTGTCCTCCTCCAGTCCTGCCGTGCGCAGGGCTGCGAGCAGCCGCCCGATCTGGTGATCCACCAGCTCGACCATGCGGTAATAGCCCCAGCGGTGTCTGCGCCATTCATCCGCCGTGTATCCACCCACCGGAAACAGCGAACCCGTCTGATAGGAACGCCGCATCAGGGTCATGGCATCCGGCTCATCGCGCTGCGGGGCGAGGTTCGCCGGGGCGGGCGGCAGCTTCTCCAGCGGTGGAGGCTCGCCGATCTCTCCGCAGTCGAGGTCTTGCTTCTGCCCGGCCAGCCGCCGCGACCATTCGCAGATGTTGTGCGGGTTTAAAAAACTGGCGACGAGGAGAAAGGGCTCATCCCGTGGTTTTGCGATGAACTTCACCGCCTCGCCCGCCGCCCAGGCATCCCAGCCGCCGTTCTGCATGGCCTCGATCCGCGTGGGGCCACCCTGGGGCGCAAGGATGGACTGAAAGCCATGCAAGGCGATCTCCTTGCCGCGCAGCTCTGATTTGCCGCTGTAAGCGGTGGCGTATCCGGCATCGAGCAGGTAACGGCCGAGGTAGATCGACCAATCGCTGTCATGCACCGGCTTCCACCTGAGCTGCTGCGGGTAGAGCCCGGTGAACATCGAGTTCCGTGACGGACCGCAGAGCGGAAAGACGCAGTAGGCACGGGTGAATGAGGTGCCCTGCGCGGCGAGGCTGTCGAGAGCCGGGGTGTGGATGTGCTCGCGGCCCATGCGGCAGCTCATCACCTCGGCAAACTGCTGGTCGGTGACGATGACGAGGATGTTCGGCTTGCCGGGTGTCGGCTGCCGTTTGGAAACGGGCGCGGCAGCAGCCGGTTCAGGCTCTTTGGACGTCCGGTCATCACCGACGGCAGGGCCGAGCACTCGCTCGACCTCCGGCAGCACGGCATTGAAAATGGTCTGATGTCCCGCCGTCGTGGGATGCACCTTGTCGGCGGTGGCGAAGGTGACCTTGCCCAGATCGATCAAATGCGCGTGCGCATCCGGCGTGGCGGTCTGCCAGGTCTTGAAGGCCCGCGTCACCTCCGCCCGCGCCGCACCAGAGACGGGGATCATGACGAAGATCTTCGTCGCCGCCCCGCACCGCTGCCGCAGCTTCCTCAAAGCGGCGATCACCTGCTCATCCGTCGGTTTTCCATTCGTGCCGAGATTCACCAGCACCACGGCGGGAGCGGGCGAGGTCACGCGCTGCTCGATCACCGTGGCGAGATCAGGCACCTTTCCCAGACCGCCGCCCCAGTTGTAACCTCCAAACGCGATGCGTGACTCGCGATGGCCGAAGTGCCGGGCCAGCAGCCAGCCGTAGCTCGCCCGTGCATCATCGGAAGCGGCCCATTCATCGCGTTTTGGCCTGCCCTGCCCCTCGGCATAGGCCGCCGCATCTCCCGCGAGGATGGAGTCGCCGATGTTCAGCCAGATTTTCTCCGGCTGCGGCACCGCCTCCGCCACCGCGCCATCGTCCACCGAAAAGCCGGTGATCTTCACCGAGTTCGGCGGCAGATCGCCCGTCCAGCGATCCTCCCACGGAGACATGCCCTTGATGAACAGCTCGATCACCGGGTCCGCCACGTCCTCCGCAAGGACCAGCGAAGACTCCCCCGCGGCGAGCTGATGCGTCTGCACCGCGCCGCCATTCACCTGCCAGGCGAGAATCGGATAAGTCGATGCCGCCTTTCCTGGAAAAGCCGATGTATCAACCCGCAGCGCCACTTTCCGCGTGCCGCTGAACTTCACCGAGAGCGACGCTCCGCCGATCGACGAAGCGATGGCATCGCCTCGGGCCACCCAGTTGTAGGGCGAAAGAGCAGCGCGGATCCGAGCATCCGTGGCGGGAATCTCCGCCCCCTGCATGGTGAACGACATGCTCGCGAGGACGACGGAGAGAATGAATCGGAAAGAAGTCACGGAAGGAAATGAGGACATGGCTATTGTAGGAATGAATGAGGGAATGCCGGTCAGCTCCAAAGCTCATTGAAGAGCACCTGCTTGTCGGCGGCGGGCAGTGATGAGGCGGAAACAGCGTTCCAGGCTTGATTGATGTCAGAGCGAGACCATGCCGAAGCGATCAATCGTGCCAGACGATGGCGAGTGTGACGGCAGGGCACCTGGGGCAGCAGGTCCAAAGCGCGACCGGGAGCGTGAGGAAGGTGGCGTTGAATCATGCGGGCAAGTTTCTGGGTGTGCTCGGTGAGTGCGGACTCGCTCATGCGCGGTGCTCGTTAGCGCTGCGCCAGTCTCACTGGCAGTGTCGGCTGGGTTTTGAGCGTGAGGCGCACATCATCGGCGTATTGATCACCAAACACCGCCTCGGTGCCTGCGGGGTTCTTCGGCTTGTGGACGACGAGATGAATCACCGCAAAATCCGCGCCGGGAGGCAGCAACACCTTGGTGGAGACCGTCTGCCAAGTAGTTGGAGCACCACCAAAGCTGTCGAAAGTGCCAGACCCAGCTGCCAGCGCCTCCTTTTGCGACAGCGGCCATTCGGCAGGCAGCGCGTCCGGTGTGCCGGAGAAGGCATAAAGCCGGCAGATGAACTTCACCTTCTCCCCCGAACTGCCCCGCGCATCCAGGAAACGGGCACTCAGCTCCAGCGTGGCCTCTCCAGGGTCAATGTCCGCCTTCAACGACCTCAAATCGACAAGCTGATACACATCGCAGGAAGCCGCGCCGTAGTTCGGCAGCGCCACCTCCCTCTCCGCACGCACAAAGCGCAGCGCCCGGTGCCCGTCCACGGTCGCAGCGTCCGCCGCCTCGGCTTCGTCCCCGCTCCAGACTCCGAACTCAGCAGGAAAGCCCGAACCCACGCGCCCCGTCGTCTTTTCAAAACTCCCATCCACCAGCGCGAACAACCGCGAGGCCGTCGCCACCGCCCGAGGCATCACATAACCGAACACCACCGACGTGCAGAACATGCCCAACATGATGCCCGCCGCTGCTGCGGTAAGTGGACGCCAGGCAAACCAAGGAGTCGTCGCAGAGCGTTGTCGCTCCGGGAGGACGGTCTCCATTTGCGATGAAGCGTGCATCATGGAGTGCATCTCCGCCTCCTGCCAGAAGTGCTCGCGGTCGGCTGCGGAGTGCAGGAGACGCTGCTCCAGCTCGGTGCGCTCCTTCGATGTCAGCAAACCATGCAGGTGAGCCGAGACGAGATGATCAAAACGTTCGTCGTTCATGAAATGGAAGGGGTTTGAGATCCGAGCTGGCGCTCGATGCACTCACGCAGCGCCTTGCGGGCACGACTGAGCGCCACGCTGACCGCCGCAGGCGTCCACGAGAGCCGTTGCGCGATCTCCTGCGGCCTGTGCTCGTCGCGATAAAACAAATCCACGATGCGCCGCGCCTGCGGCGCCAGTTTGTCGAGGCAATGCGGAAGCAGCGAAAGCCTGCGATCATCCCACGGCTCCACGGGTGCGCTATCCGCCAGTGACTCCAGCACCGCATCCGAAAGTCTCTCCGCCTGCCGCTGATGCGCCGTCTGCGCCTTCATCACCTGAAAGCGCGCTATGCGGAAGGACCACGCCAGGAAGTTCGTGCCCGGATCAAACTCCGCCGCCTTTCGCTGCACGACGAGAAACGTCTCCTGCAGCACATCCTCCGCCGCCGCAAAGTCCGGCAGCAACGCCAGGATGAAGCCCTTGATCCGCGCCTGATGGCGGACAAAAAGCTGAAGCACCTGCTGGGTGTGAGAATCGGTCATGCTCCATGGATACCGCCAGCAGGCCGAACTTTAGCAAAAAATGATTCATCACCGCTGCACGATGCGCACGGGCAGGTTGGGTTGGGTCCTCAGCGTGAGCTTCACGTTGTCAGCGAAGAGCTCGTCGAGCTTGGTAGGAGGCAAAAAAAGCAGGATGAAGGTTGGACGGATCATCTTGGGAAATACGGAGAGCCTCACGAAGGCTCGACCAAGCATTTTAGGCAGGAGAATGGGGGCAGAAGAATGAGACAAGACATTCTCCTGCCTACTGCTGATCTCACCGCTGCACGATGCGCACGGGCAAGCTTGGTTGAGTTTTCAAGCTCAGCCTCACATTGTCAGCCGACAAACCTTCGAGCTTGGCGGGTCGCAGATTGGGCCGAGCGGCGATTTGGATGACTGCGAAGTCGGCTTGAGCGGGGATGAGGCACTTGACGGTCAGGGTGCGTGTTCCTTTGTCATCAAGGCCGAGCGTCGTCACCTCGGCGGAGCCGCTGGCGATGGCTGCGGGGATGCTTTGCGGCCAGGTTTGATGGAGGGAACCGGGATCGCCCGCGAAAAGGTAAAGCTGGCAGAAAAAGGACACCGAGGGCTTCGTGTTGGGAGCACGAGCATCGAGAAAATCGGCGCTGAGTTCGAGCACGGAGTCGCCTTCGGGGCTCAGTGCATGCCGCAGCGGGCGCAGATCGACGAGTTGGAAGACATCGCAGGAGATCGCGCGGCCCGTGGGATCGTTCGAATCGCTGCCGGGCGAGATGAAGCGCAGTTGGCCATCGTGGATCGCAGCCTCATCGCCGCTCCAAAGTCCTGTTTGGCGAGGAAAACCACGTTCCAGCCGATTTTCATCGAAAGAGCCATTGAGGAGCGAAAACAGCCTCTCGGTGGTCGCCTTGGGTGATGAGATGGCCCCGACGACGGAGGCGCTGAAGAGGCCGATCACGAGTCCGGCGGCCATCGCGGCGATGGGGCGGGTGATCCAGGTGAAAGGCTTCTTTGGGGAGGTGCGACTGAAGTCGCAGCTACTTTGGAAAGCCTCCTGCCGAAAACGATCATGCAGCGCCATCGAGCGGACTTGGGTGTCCGCGAAGAGCTGTCGCTTGGCGGGATCATCGCGCATCGCAGCTTCGAATGCGGCGATTTCATCCGGCGTGAGAACGCCGTCCTGGTAGCGCATGGCTTGATCGAAGAAATCGGTGTCGTTCATGAGGCGGAGTCGGTTTGAAGGCGGGTGCGGATGCAGTCGCCGAGGGTTTTGTGCAGGCGGGCGAGCGCTTGATAGACGGTTTCGATCTTGCGACCCATGATCGCGGCCACGTCGGTGCAGTTGCGACGCTCAAAGTAGCGCAGGCGCAGCAGCTCGCGGTTGTTCGGCGTGATCTGCGTGATGCACTGATCCAGCGCCTCCTGCATGGCATCGACCTTCGTTTGATCCGGCCAATCCGCGGCCAGCAACGCCAGCATTTCATCGCTGAGGCCAACATAACGCCCATCCCGTGCCCGCAGAATGTCGATGGCACGATTTTTCCCCGCGAGCCGCGCCCAGTTCATGAGATGCGCCGTCGTCTCAAAGCTCTCCGCCCGCGCCACCGCCTTCACGCACACCTCCTGAAACACATCCTCCGCCAGATGAAAATCTCGCGTCACACTGGCAAAGAACGCCGTGAGCGGCAGCCGCTCGGCGAGCAAGGTGGCGGTGATGTCTTCCGGTGCGGGCATGAGTGTTATCAGACTACGGCAAGTCTGGTGAGAACTCGACATCGGGTCACTTACGCCAGCACCTCGCGGAGCATGCGCCGCATCAAGTTACTCCGGGATCGGATCGCTGCGTTTGACGGTTTTGCCTTCCCAAACGGCTTCGTCGGTCTTTTTGTCGTAGGTGAGCACACGGCTGGCGCTGTTTGGGGCGGGCGGCACGTCGATTTTGGGCAGCCATTGGCGATGCTCGGCGATGATGGCGGCGTTTTCAGGCTTCCCGGCGATGTTGGTCCATTCATTGGGGTCATTGACCATGTCGTAAAGCTCCTCGCTGCCGTCGGCATAAACGATGTAACGCCATTTTTCGCTGCGCACGGCATGGTTGCCCTGGTTATGGCTGGTGACGGCGGGGCGCTCGCGTTTCGTCGCGGCATCCTTGAGCTGCGGCGCGAGGCTGAGGCCTTCCAAGTCATCGCGTTTCGTCAAACCGGCGAGCTCGATGAGCGTGGGGTAGATGTCGAGCAACTCGGCGGGCTGGTTGCAGCGCTGGCCGGGCGTGACGCCGGGGCCGGCGAAGATGAGCGGGACCTTCGTGCCGCGATCCCAGAGGCTGTTTTTGCCAGTGATCTCCTTTTCGCCGAGGTGCCAGCCGTGGTCGCCCCACACGACGATGATCGTGTCATCGCGATGCCCGGATTCGTCGAGCGCGGTGAGCAGGCGACCGATCTGCGCATCGGTGAAGCTGGTGCAGGCGAGGTAGCTGCGGACGAGATTGCGCCACTGGTTGGCCTCTTTGAGGAACTTCAAACGCGGTTCCGGCAGCTCCCAATGGATGTACCAGGAGAAGCGCGGCGTGTCCGCACGGTCGTTTTCGATGATCTTCGGCAGCACGCTGTCGTCATCGGGATAGAGGTCGAACCACTTCTGCGTGGCGTAGCAGGGCACATGCGGCAGGAAGAAACCGGCGGCGATGAAGAAGGGCTGATCCTTCGGTGCCTTCTTGATCTGCTCGGCGGCCCATGAGGCCACCTGATAGTCGCCTTTGCCCGTGTCGTCGTTGTCGAGCGGCCAAACGCCCCAGTCCACGAGAGCATGATTGCCCATTGGGGTAGGGTTCACGAGCTTCTGCGGCGGTTTCGTGCCCACGCCGCCATACGGCGCGGTGACCATGAACTCCGGTTTTGCTTCGGAGCCCTTTTTCGCGGCGTTTTTGCCCTTTCCTTTGCCTGCTCCGCCTCCACCACCGCCGGTGCCGCCGTGGTAGATTTTGCCAGTGGCGGCGGTCAGATAGCCGTGATTTTCAAAATGCTGCGGCAGTGCCACGCGGTCCTTCCATTGCGGTAGCGTGCGGAACCACGGCGAGAGGCCGTAGATGCCCGTCGTGGTCGGGCGCAGGCCTAGCAGCAGGCTGGTGCGCGAGGGATTGCACAACGGCATGTTGCAGTGCGCATTGGCAAAGGTCGTGCCGCGCGCTGCGAGCTTGTCGAGGTTCGGCGTCTTCGCCATCGCATGGCCGCCGAGATGCCCGACCCAGTCGTTTTGATCGTCGATGGCGATGAACAAGATGTTCGGCTTCGCGGCGAAGGACGAGTTGAGAAGGATGAACAACGAAAGGAGGGTGACGAGACGCTTCATGGTGCGGTTGATCAAACGTCCTATTCCTCCCGGAAGTACAGGATCTTTACGCCTTCCCGCTGTCGGACTATTTCTGCGCCTGCTTCACGTCTTCGATGGATTTGGCGAAGCGGGTCTTCCAGATGCCTTGCAGCTTGTCGGGCTCGGCGCGGTTTAGGGTCTTCAAAGCGTCGTCGAACTGCCCGCGACGCGTTTGGATGCGTGCGATGCCTTGCAGGGCGGAAAACTCATCCGCGCCTCCGAGGCGGGCTTTGCCTTCGAGAATGGCTTGGTAGGCTTCGAGGGCCTTCGCGTCGTCTTTGAGGTTCAATTCACGATTTTGGGCGAGGACGAGCAGCACGGACTCGCGGACGCGAAGATCGCCGATCCATTCCAAAGCGGCGCTGAGGTCGTTTTCAGCTTTTTCGCCGTCTTTAACGTTGGAGTGGGCACGTCCGCGATGATGCAAACCATCGCCACGCTTCCAAAACGGCCATTTCGAGAAGTCTTCGGCTCCAAATTGCTTCACCACTTCCGGCGCTTTCGCGTTGGCGAGCAGGTTTTGCATCTGCGCGGCCTTGCGAACGGGCTCGACAGGAATTTGGTCGATGAAGGTCGCGTTGCGGTCCGCTAGTGCGGCTTGCTCGAGTGCGGCGGCTTTTTGGAAGTCGGTGATCTGGCCTTTCGCGATGGCGAGGAAGTCGGCGGCTTTGCGTTTCTGCGCGGCATCACGGTAGGCGATGGCGAAGTCGATGATGGTCGGGTCCGCCTCAAACTGATGCGAGTGTCCGTCGTAGAAGTGCGCGAACTTCATCGGCTCGTGGAAATTCGCGACCCCAGTGGGTGAGAGGGCGCTGTGCTCCTGGCCGTCTTCGCGGATGCGCTGGCGGCAGAGGTTGATGTGCCAGGGCAGGCTCTGCGTCGGTTTGCGTCCGATGAGCTGATGCAGCGGATCGTTTTCATCGGTGGTGACGGGCAGGCTGATTTCGACGGTCCAATGATCGTCCGCGATGTGCGTGGCGACTTGCGCCTTGGAATCCCAGCCAAACCACTGGCCGCGAGGTGCCCCACGGTCGAGATCGACGACGTGACCAGCGGGGCTGATGGCAATGGCGTAGTAGGAGTGCGTCTCGGTGGCGATCTGGAGCTCGATGGCATCGCCGAGCCAGATGGCCTGGTCGTCATCGCGTGTGGAGGTGTTGTTGGGCTTTTCGCCGCGATGTTCATCGCAACGAATGGCAAGCACGACGTTGCTGCCCTGCCATCCGGCTTTGAAGGAGGTGCCGAAGGTGGGGGTGCGACCGGTCTGAAGCTCGCGGAAACGGCCTGTGGCGGCGGTGGGGCAGTTTTGCCAGTAGTCGTCATCGAGTTTGCCATCAATGACGACGCCTTTCGCATCGCCAACGAGGCGCACGGTAGGCACGGGGCCGCGTTTCTGGCCAAGCTGCACGGATTTCATGCGCAGGCCCTTCAAGAAGTCGTCGATGAGGGCCATGCGCTGACCAAACACGCTCGTGGCATGGGCTTTCGCCTTCGCTTGATCGAAAAGGGCGAGCGCTTCATCCGCCTTCGCTTTGTCGTCCTCCATCGCGGCCCAGTTCGACTCGCAGTGGTTGAAGAAGGCGAGCATCTCCTGCTCGGCGGGGCCGTAGAAGCGCTGGCAATACTCGCGCAGCATCGCGTCGGCGTTCGTGTCCTTGCCGCCCCAGTAAGAACGCGCGGTGAAGTAAACGAGGAAGTGATTGAAGCCGATGCCAACCTTGTCGAAGTCCTGCCGAACGCTGAGCCAGATGTCCTCACCTTTGGAAATGCCCTTCGTGGCGTTCACGCTGTCCACGAGGCTGTGCGCGGAGAAGCTCGGCAGATACCAGCCACGGTCGGTGAACGGGTAGTTTTCGAAGATCAGCAACGGATTCGCAGTCTTCTTGGCCCACGCAGCTCGCAGGGCTTCGGGTGCTGCCTCGCCTTCGGCTTTGGCTCCGGCTTTGTTGATGGGGCGACGGCCACCGACGATGCAGACCTGCACATTCGGCTCCAGCTTGTCGATCCTCAGCGGTGGCAAGGTGTAGGTGCCATAAGCGCAGTTGAGGATCTTGCGCTGCGGATGCGTCTTGCCGACCTCTTTGGCGACGCGATTGACGAAGTCCCACACGTAGTCGCTGAGCAGGCCGCGCTCGTTGCGCTCGGGCGAGTCCTTGCCTTTGCACTTCTCACACTGGCAGATCGCAGTGTAGCCGTCTGGCGGCATGATGGAGACGCTTTCAAAGGGATAGCGATCAAGGGTCTCGCGTGCGAAGCGCACGGTCTCGTTGAAGAGCTCCTCGTTCGAGTAGCAGAGCTGGTTTTTGCTGGAGCCAGGCGTGTAGTCGCGTTTGCCACCGTAGAGTGCGAACCACTCGGGATGAGCGGCGAAGGTGGCGTCGTTGCCCGTCATCGTGTCCATGCCATGCGCGATCATGAGACGCTCGTCATTGCGGATGCCGAGGCGCATGGCCCACAGCGCAGTCTCCGTGCCGCAGGTGGCGAAGCGGAAATTGAACTGACGCAGCGCGAAGTCGGGCGTGATGGTTTCATCGAGCTTCGGCAGCTCAATCGTCTTCATCGTTGGCAGCACTTCACCGAGCGGGCCGGGCAGATACCAGCGTGCACCGAGTTTTTGCAGGTAATCGCATACAGCATTGAAGCTGCCGCGCTCGTCGAGGCCCCAGACTTCGAAGATTTCGTTCTTCGCAGTCGCTGCTCCGTCGGGTTTGCCGGTCTCGCCGGGCAGGCGCAGCCTGTTTTTGTAGAGACCGGGTGAGTGCAAGCCCCACGTCGAGCGCGTGAGCGTGCGCCACTGGGCCTCGGCGCGTGGGATGTCGCTGTTGTTTTTTGCAAACGGCTCAGGAGGCGTGAAGTCGCTGTCGTCGCCGATGAGCGCGACCCAGTCCGCGCCGCTGGCGATGCGATACGCGCCGTCTTTGAGGCCGTCGGCATTCACCGGGCAGGCATCGCTCGCACCGATGAATATCTTGACTGCTCTGCCGCTCGGCTGCGTGACGATGGGCAGGCGTGCGCCGCTGATCTTCTCGATCTGCTGCCGGAACTCATGCGCGGCCATGCGTTGCATGCGCGCGGGCTTTTCTGCGATGATGATCTCCGCGAGCGGCTGGCCGTTTTCGACGATGAAAGGCTGCGCGAGGGCCGAGGAGGCGAAAAGAAGGCAAAGAGCGAGGCGGTGCATGGTGAGACGTGAAGCTGAAACGAAGGCCACGTGGGTTTCACGCATCTCTCTCACTTCCATGCTCACTCTGACTCCCGCAGGCAATACACCCACTTTTCTCCTCGCAGGATCAGCGAGCGGCCGACAAGCGCGGCCGAGGCGCTGAATCGATCATCGAGGTGGTTTTGTGCGAGCTGTGTGAGTGTCCGAGAACCATCGTGAGCGATCACCACCGTGTCCCCGTTGCGGTCGGTGATGTACACCCGCCCGTCCGCGCCGACCGGGGAGGCATAGACGTCGTTGATGCCCTCCAGACGCGTCGGCGGCGCGATGATGGTGCCCGAGCGAAAATCCCGGCAGGACAGCAGCCCCTGGTAATGCCCGAGGAAGTACAATCGCTCATCGAAGAGCAGCGGCGAAGGCACATACGGGGTGCGCTGGTTGGTGGACCAGAGCACTTGCGATGTGTCCGTGATGTCTCCCGCCGAGCCGGCGAGCCGGATGGCCATCATGGCGCGGGAATCGTAGCTGCAGCCGCAGCACACAATGCCATCTGCCACCACCGGCGTGGCGATCACATTGCGCGACATGCCGCCGCACTCCCAGATCACACGTCCGGTTTTCAAGTCGTAGCCACGGATGCGCTTCGTGGCGCTCACGATCACCTGCGGCGGCTCCGCGGGGGAAGGTCGCGCGATGACGGGCGTGCACCAGGTCGTGATTTCATCTCGTGAAGCACTCCACATCTCCTTCCCCGTCGCCGCGTCCAGCGCCAGGAGCTTGGAGCCTGTTTCCTGATCCCACGGCACGACGAGCACGCCGTCGTGCAGCGCGGGGGACGCTCCCTCGCCATGCGCGTGATGCGTGGTGAGCTGACCGAGATCTCTTTTCCAAACCAGCCCGCCGTCGTCGCAACGCAGGCAAAACAAGCCGCGTGAGCCGAAAAACGCCCACACATGCGTCCCGTCGGTCACCGGTGATCCTGATGCGAGGCTGCCGGTCACGTGCCCGCCTTCGTGCGGGAACGTCCGTGCCGCCACCGTCCGCCAAAGTGTCCTGCCGCTGTCCAAATCGAGCGCTGTGACATGAAACTCATGCTCGTGCGTCACCCCCGTGTTGTCGTGCGAGCCCGGCGCGTTGTCGTAAACAGGCTCCCGGCCTTTTCCGACCGGCGAAGCGGCCACGATGAACACCCGGCGGCTGGCGATTACAGGCGATCCGTGCCCGCTTCCCGGCGCGGCGACCTTCCACTGCACATTCTTGGTCTCGCCCCACTCCAGCGGCGGTTTTGCCGTCGGCGACACGCCGGTTGCCAGCGGTCCACGCCAGGCCGGCCAGGATGGCTCGTCCGCTCGCACGCCAACGACAAGGCACAGGATGATCGTCCACGTTTTCATTGTTTGGCGAGCGGGTCCGCAAAGACGAGCGAGGTACTGAGTAAGGAGAGGGCGAGGAAGCGCATGGGCAGTCAAAACGCTGCCGGGTTCATCCTTTTGCGTGATCTTGACATGTGAGGCCGACGAACTGAATGGCAGAGCATGGGATTGGACAGTGTCGCGCTTGTCTTGGCCTTCGAGGAGGAGTTCGGGATCGTGATCCCGGACGCCGCCGCGGAGAAAATGCGCACGCCCCGCGATGTGATCGACTTTGTGCTTATTGAACGGCAGCGCGTGGCTCAGTTGGATGCCATGAAGCACCTGACGGAGGCGCTTGCTGGCCTGGGATTCGCGAATGTGCAGCCGGACCTGAGTTTCAATCAGCTATTTGGCAAGCTGCGCGTCATTCGATGGCAAGAGTTGGGCAAACGTCTCGCGCCATTGTCGATTCCTCGTGATGTCCCACACGGTGCCGGCGGTGCGGTGGCAGGCTGGTCGTTCCTTGGCGGAGTGATCGCCTTGTTCATCAGCCAGTGGGTGCTGGCGGGTGTTTGTGCGCTTGTGTTCACGCTGGGGTGGATGTGGTCATCCTCGATGCGCCGCATCCCCGACAACGTGGACACAGTGGAAAAACTCGCCGCACATCTGACCCGCCCATTCTCAGAATCTGAGATCGCGGAGACGGTCAAAGCCATCGTGATCGAGGAGTTGGGGTTGAAGGAAGGTGTGTATGGTGAGGAAAAGGATTTTGTGCGCGACTTGGGTTTGGTTTGAGCCGTCCGCGCACAAGCTTTGCGGCCCTCGCAGCGTTCATGTGGGATGATTCGTCTCCTCTGCTGCCTCGCCTTCACCACCTCCGCGCTCGCGCTCGACTACTCCGGCCTCGACAGCGCGAAGTTCCTCGGGCCCATCGTCATCGAGGCCACAGTGACGACCGAGAAATACTTCACCGAGGGTCCCGCCATGAGCGCGGAGGGCGATGTGTTCTTCACCAACACGGGCGAGATCCTCAAATTCAGCCCGAAGACGAAAAAGCTGGAGGTTTTCCGCAAGCCAAGCACTGCGAACGGCTCCTGCTTCGATGCGCAGGGCCGTCTCATGAACTGCGAGGCTGGCGATGGCACGAATGGCCGCGTGACGCGCACCGATCTGCAAACGGGCAAGATCGAGATGCTGTGCGGCTCGTTCGGTGGTTTCCCGCTTGGCGGGCCGAACGACCTCACCATCGACTCGAAGGGCCGCATCTACTTCACCTCGCGCCTCACGAACACCGATCCAGCGAAGGGCAACGTGAACGCCGTCTATCGCATCGATCCCGATGGCAAAACGTCGCGCATTCTCGCCGCGCCGGAGATCGACATGCCGAACGGGCTCGTTGTCTCACCCGACGAGAAGACGTTTTACCTCATCGAGTCCGATGGACGCGCCGGACGTGCGCGAAACATCCGCGCTTACGATCTCCAGCCCGATGGCAGCGTCACGAACATGCGCGTCCTCGTCGATCTCTCGCCCGGTCGCAGTGGCGATGGCATGGAACTCGACGAACAGGGCAATCTCTACGTCGCCGCCGGACTCCACAAACCACGCGGCACCAGCGAGACGCTCGACACACACCCAGGACTACATGTCTTCTCGCCGCAGGGCAAATTGCTCGCTTTTGTCGAGACTCCCGAAGACACCGTGACCAACTGCGCCTTTGGCGGCGATGACCTGCGCACGCTTTACATCACCTGCGGCAAGCACCTGCTCAGCATGCGCACGACGATCCCCGGCCAGCCGCGTTATCGTGTCGGCGCGGCGAGGAAATGAAGCTCACAACCGCTTGATGCGGATGTTGCGGAACAAAACGAGGTCGTTGTGACCGGCGAAGCCGAAGTAGCCGCTCGTGTGGTCCTTGCCGGGATGCGGCTTTTTGCCCATGACCTCGTCCATGTTCACTTTGCTCAGGTCGCAGTCGAGGATGGTCTCGCCGTTGAGCACCACTTTGATGGTGGAGCCTTTGACGGTGACCTCCTGCACGTTCCACTCGCCTGCGGGCTTCAAATGACCGCGCTTCGCGGCCACCATGCCGTAGGCGGAGCCGTGATATTGGCGCGGATCGAGCTTGGCATACTTCGGCGCGTCGTTGTCGAGCACCTGCAGCTCGCACATGCCGACGTAGGCCGTGTCACCGCTGCCGGGATAACGAATCGCAAGACCGTTGTTCGATCCCGCAGGAATCATGACCTCCAGCCGCACGACGAAGTCGGCATACTCCTCCGCCGTGAAAATGGTGCCGCCTTTGCCCGCTTTGCACGCGATCGCGCCGTCCTTGACCTCGTAATTATCCACTGGGCCTTTCCAGCCGGTGAAGTCCTTGCCATTGAAGATCGGCGTGAAGCCCTCCTCATCAGCGGAGAAGGCGGTGGTGGCTAAAGCGGCGAGAGCGAGCAGGAGACGGCGGGTGAGTTTCATGGTCGAATGGGATGGTATTCCACAAACGCCGGCCTCACGTGGAAAGTATCGGCTGGGTTCGCCCAAATCGCGCATACAGCGCCGGGAGCAGGAACAAATTCAGCAGCGTGCTCGTCACTAGTCCGCCGAGGATGACGAGAGCCATCGGGCGCTCGATTTCGTTGCCGGGGACATCGCCTTTGAGCACCAACGGCAGCAAGGCCAGCGCGGCGGTGGCGGCGGTCATCAAAATGGGCACAAGGCGCTCCTCACTGCCGCGCAACACGAGCGGCAGCCCAAATGCCTCGCCTTCCTCATGCTGGAGATGCCGGTAATGGCTCACGAGCAGAATGCCGTTGCGCGCGGCGATGCCGAGCACGGTGACAAAACCAACCAGCGAGCCTAGCGAGAGCACGCCACCACCCAGCCA
>Ga0169931_10006559_pt1 | contig 17503 bp, 18 predicted proteins | sample Kivu_15m_20L_FD_129675 | JGI IMG/M metagenome (GOLD analysis project Ga0169931, IMG submission 129675) | Freshwater microbial communities from Lake Kivu, Western Province, Rwanda to study Microbial Dark Matter (Phase II) - Kivu_15m_20L... | ecosystem: Environmental > Aquatic > Freshwater > Lake...
AGTCCCCGGCTGCGCAGCCGGGAACGGTCACTGAGGCGGGTCGTCGTCGCGATCGCGCAGGTACCGCTCGATCTCGTCGCTCAAGTCCTCACCCGACGGCACGTCGGCATCGTTCAGCCGGTCGTATTCGGCTTCGAGGCTGCTCACGTAGGCGCGAACATCGTCGTCATCTTCGATGGCCGACTCGTGCAGGTCGGTCCAGCGCTGAATCTCCTCGTACAGATCGGCGTGATGGGTTGGCATCGCCAGAACCCGCTCGAGGAAGCGCAGCATCGACGCGGTCGATTTCGGGTGCTCGGATTCGGCCAGGTAGTGCGGTACGCCGACGCGCAGCGAGATCGTATCGATTCCGTCGCGCTCGAGTCGCTCGTGCAACACGCCGATGACACCGGTCGGGCCCTGATAGCTCGGGCGGTCGAGCCCGAACGTGCGCGACAGCTGCGGGTTCAGCGAACTGCCGGTGACGAGCGGGGTGCGCGTATGGGGCGTGGCGTCGAGGGCGGCACCGACCGTGACGACGGTCGTGCACTTCAACTGGCGCAGTGTCTGCACGATGCACTCGACGAAAGTCGGCCAGTACATGTGCGGCTCGACCCCGCACAGTGCCACGATGTCGCGCGCCGCGGCCGGGTCGCGCACGACGACGATGTCGTTCACCGGCCAGCGGATGTGGCGCACCTCGTCGGCGTCGAGGAACACCTCGGGCCGGCGCTGCGTGAAATCGAAGAACGGATCGGCATCGATCGACGCGACGGTGAGGGGAGTGCGATCCGACAGGCACCACGACACGGCGGTGGTCGCCACCTGCGCGGCGTCGAACCAGCCCTCGAAGGCGACGAGGGCGATCGGATCACGCAACGGCGGAAGGTCGACGACGTGACTGTCGAGAACGTCGTCGATGCGCGGCACGAGGGCCATGCGCCGACGCTACGAGGTGGCGAGGCGTTCGACGACCCAGTCGACGCAGGCCGTGAGGGCCGTGACGTCGGCGGGGTCGACGGCGGGGAACATGCCGACGCGCAGCTGGTTGCGACCCAACTTGCGGTAACCGTCGGTGTCGACGACGCCATTTGCGCGCAACACCGCATTCACGTCGTTGGCCGACACGCCCTCGAGATCGATCGTGCCGACGACCTGCGAGCGCTGCGCCGGATCGGCGACGAACGGTGCCGCGTACGACGACTTCTCGGCCCACGAGTACAACGCATTCGCCGAGGTGGCGGTGCGCTTCGTGCACCACGAGAGACCGCCGTTGTCGTTCATCCAGCGCACCTGTTCGTCGAGCAGCAGCAGCGTGGCAATGGCGGGGGTGTTGTATGTCTGATTGGCACGCGAGTTGTCGAGGGCAATCTTCAGGTCGAGCGACGCCGGTGCCCAGCGCTTCGACGCCGCGATGCGCTCGATGCGTTCGATGGCCCGCGGCGAGAAGCATGCAAGCCACAAACCGCCGTCGGAGGCGAAGGACTTCTGCGGGGCGAAGTAGTACACGTCGACTTCCGCTGGCGACCACGCAATGCCGCCGGCCGCCGACGTGGCATCGACGAGCACGAGCGAATCGTCGTCGTGCACGGGACGCGTGAGCTGCATCGCCACGCCGGTCGACGTTTCGTTGTGAGTGAGGCAGTACGCGTCGACGGCGCCGCGGCGGGCCTGCGGATGGCTGCCCGGGTCGCTCGAGATCACCACGGGGTCGTCGAGGTGCGGCGCGGCGGTCGTGACGTCGGCGAACTTCTGCGAGAACTCGCCGAACACGAGGTGCTGACTGCGCTTCTCGATGAGCCCGAAACTGGCGACGTCCCAGAACACCGTGCTGCCGCCGTTGCCGAGCACGACCTCCCAACCGTCGGGAAGCGTGAACAGATCGGTGAGTCCGTCGCGCACCGAACCGACGAGCGACTTCACGGGCGCCTGGCGGTGCGAGGTGCCGAGCAGTTGACGACCCCGCGAAGCGAGCGCATCGACCTGTTCGGAACGTACCTTCGACGGACCGCATCCGAAACGTCCGTCACGGGGGAGCAGGTCGGCAGGAATCTTCATCGAGGTCGCGGCGTCGTTCGTCACTGTGTAAGCATGGCAGGGATGTCTGCAAACACCACCGGTCGGAACAAAAAGTCACGCGTCTCGGCGCGACTCGCCGCCATCCAGGAGTCGGCGACGCTGAAGGTGGACGCAAAGGCGAAGGCACTGCAAGCCAAGGGTGAACATGTCATCGGATTCGGGGCGGGCGAACCCGACTTCCCGACTCCCGAGCACATCGTCGAGGCGGCGGTGCGCGCGGCGCGCGATCCGAAGAGTCACCGTTACACGCCGGCGGCCGGTTTGCCCGCGCTGCGCGAGGCGATCGCCGTGAAGACGAAGCGCGATTCGGGTTTCGATACCAAGGCGAACGACGTGCTCGTCACCGTCGGCGGCAAGTACGCCGTGTTCGTCGCCTTCGCCGCATTGTGCGACCCGGGTGACGAGGTCATCTGCCCGGCGCCGTACTGGACGACGTACCCCGAAGCGATCGCATTGGCCGGTGGCGTGCCGAAGGTGGTCGAGACGACAGAGGAGACCGAGTTCAAGGTGACGGTTGAGCAGCTCGAGCGGGCGCGCACGCCGCGCACGAAGGTGCTGCTCTTCGTGTCGCCGGACAATCCGAGCGGCGCGGTGTACTCGCGCGAGGAAACCATCGCCATCGGCAAGTGGGCGGTAGAGCACGGCATCTGGGTCGTCACCGACGAGATCTACGAACACCTCACCTACGGCGGACACCAGTTCCACTCGATCGTCACGCTCGTGCCCGAACTCGCCGATCGCTGCCTCATCGTCAACGGCGTCGCCAAGACGTACGCGATGACGGGCTGGCGCGTGGGCTGGATGATCGGACCGAGCGACGTCATGAAGGCAGCGATCAACTTCCAGAGTCACACGACGAGCAACGTCTCGAACGTCGCACAGTACGCCGCGCTCGCCGCGGTGAGCGGCGGTCTCGAGGACGTCGTGCGGATGCGCACCGCATTCGAACGACGCGGTCGTCTCATGCACGAGATGCTCACCGCCATCCCCGGCATCACGTGCATGGCGCCGCAGGGTGCGTTCTACTGCTTCCCGAACGTGTCGGGTCTGCTCGGTCGCAACCTCGGTGGTTCCACCGCGGCAACGTCGCTCGAACTCGCCGACCTCGTACTCGACAAGGCGAAGGTCGCTTTCGTTCCGGGTGAGGCGTTCGGTGCACCGCGGTACGCGAGATTCTCGTTCGCCCTCGGCGACGACGATCTGCGCGAGGGAATGACGCGACTCGCCGCACTCGTCGGCTGACCTGCTACAGTGACGACGCCGCACCAATAGGTGCGGTGCGAGTACCGCAGCGAAGTCCGGTGAGATTCCGGCACTGTCCCGCAACGGTGATGCGAGGTTCGACATCCGTCGAACGTCGCGAGTCCGGTCGCCTGGGGTGCGCGCCCACTTCAATCGTCCTCGCGCGAAGGACAAGGAGACATCACCAAGATGAAATCCCTGCGCAAGGTCGGCATCGCCGGCCTTTTTTCGTTCCTGTTCCTCGGACTCGCCGCATGCGGCTCGTCCTCGACTGACACCGCCGCCGACGATACGTCGACGGAGAGCACGGAGGTCGTCGCCGACTTCCCGGTGACTGTCGGTGAGCTCACGCTCGACGTGCGCCCCGAGCGCATCGTGTCGCTGTCACCGACCGCCACGGAAATGCTGTTTGCCGTCGGTGCCGGCGAGCAGGTGATCGCCGTCGATAATTACTCGAACTTCCCGGCCGAGGCCGCCGAACTTGAGAAGGTCGACAGCTTCGAACCCAACGTCGAGGCGATCGCCGGGCTCGAACCCGATCTCGTCATCGCCACGTACGACCCGGGCAACCTCGTCGAGCAATTGAACGCACTCGACATCCCGGTGTTCTTCGCCGGTGCCGTCGCCGACCTCGAGGGTGCGTACGAGCAGCTCGAGCAGATCGGTGCGCTGACCGGCAACCTCGCCGCCGCGCAGGATCTCGCCGCGCAGATGCGAGCGGATATCGACGCGATCGGCGCGGCGGTCGATCCGGCTGCTGCGAAACTGTCGTACTACTACGAACTCGACCCCACGCTGTACTCCGTCACGTCGAACACGTTCGTCGGCGGAGTGATGTCGCTGTTCGGTCTCACGAACGTTGCCGACGGTGTGGAAGAGGGCAACGACTACCCGCAGCTGTCGGCCGAGGTGATCGTCGAGAAGAACCCGGACATCATCATGCTCGCCGACACCCTGTGCTGCGAGCAGACCGCGGCGACCGTCGCGGCGCGTGACGGCTGGGCCGACCTTGCCGCGGTGAAGAACGGCAACGTCGTCGAATTGAACGACGACATCGCCTCGCGCTGGGGTCCGCGCCTCGTCGACCTCGTGCGCACCGTGGCCGATGCGGTGACGGCGGCACTCGGCGCGTGAGTACGCAGACGGGCACGGCGACGCCGCGCACCACCACGTGGGTGGTGACCGGTGCCGTCGTGCTCGTCGTTGCGCTCGTCGCGGGAACCGTCGTCGGCCCGGCGGGTCCGACATGGTGGCGGGTTCCGCTCGCACTGCTCGACCGACTGCCGTTCGCCACGATCGATGCGGGCATCACCGAGCGCCAGTGGAGCATCGTGTGGCAGATTCGCGCCCCGCGGGTCGTTCTCGCTGCGCTCGTCGGCGCCATGCTGTCGATGGCCGGTGCGAGCTACCAGGGCGTGTTCCGCAATCCGCTCGTCGATCCGTACCTGCTCGGCGTCGCCGCAGGCGCAGGTCTCGGTGCCACCGTCGTGTTCGTCGCCAATCCCGCGGTGCTCGCCAACCTGCCGATCGATCCCGTGCCGCTCGCGGCGTTCATCGGTGGCACCGTTGCGGTGCTGCTCACGTATCTCGTCGGTACGGCGTTCGGCTCGCAACGATCGGCGACCACTCTCGTGCTCGCCGGAGTCGCGGTGACGGCACTCGCCACCGCGGTGCAAACCTTCGTGCTGCAGCGCAACACCGACGTGGTGCGCCAGGTGTATTCGTGGATCCTCGGACGACTGTCGAGTGCGACGTGGGCCGACGTACGGCTCATCGTGCCGTACGTGATCGTGAGCATGGTCGTGCTCATCGCGTACCGCCGCGTGCTCGACGTCATGCGCGTGGGGGACGAAGAGGCGACCGCGCTCGGCACCAACGTGAAGCGCACGCGACTCATCATCGTGCTCGCCGCCACGCTCGGCACGTCGGCCGCGGTGTCGGTGAGCGGACTCATCGGCTTCGTCGGCATCATCGTGCCGCACGCCATACGTCTGCTCGCCGGCAGCACGTACCGCCGCGTCCTTCCATTGTCGATGTTGCTCGGTGCGGCCTTCCTCATTGCCGCCGACATTCCCGGGCGAGTGCTCACCGATCCGGCCGAGACGCCGATCGGCGTCGTCACGGCGTTCTTCGGCGCGCCGTTCTTTCTCGCACTGTTGCGCACACGCGAGGTGCCACGGTGAGGATCACGTTCCGTTCGGTACGCGTAACCTACGAAGGATGTCCCGCGGTTGTGGGATTCGATGAGTCGGCATCATCGGGCGAATGGCTGTGCGTCATCGGACCGAACGGCGCCGGAAAGTCGTCACTGCTGAAATCAATCGTCGGCATCGTGCCGCACGAAGGGTCGGTCGACGTCGACGGGCGCGTACTCGGCGAGATGGGTGCGCGGGAGCGGGCGCGCTGCGTCGCGTACGTGCCGCAGTCGCCGGTGCTGCCCGACGACATGACGGTGACGGACTACGTGCTGCTCGGTCGCAACCCGTACGTGTCGACGTTCGGGCGCGAAACGGGCCACGACCACGAGATCGTCGCCGAAACGCTCGCCGACCTCGACCTCTCGGTGTTCGCCCGACGCCGCCTGTCGACGTTGTCGGGTGGTGAGCGCCAGCGCCTCGTCATCGCCCGTGCCCTGGCGCAACAGGCGCCGGTGCTGCTGCTCGACGAGCCGACGAGCGCACTCGACATCGGCCACCAGCAGCAGGCTCTCGAACTCGTCGACAGGCTGCGCCGCGAACGGGGTCTCGTCGTCGTCTCGGCGATGCACGATCTCACACTCGCGGGTGTGTACGCGCACCGTCTCGTGCTCATGCACCAGGGAGTCGTCGTGTCGTCGGGGACCGCGCGCGAGGTTCTGCGCAGCGAGACGCTCGCCGAGTTCTACGGGGTGTCGGTGCACGTGCAGCACCACGACGACGGCACGGTGGTCGTCGTACCGCGCCGTACCGCTCAATGACGGCAGACTGAAGACGTGCGTCGCGCCGTTTTCGCCGTCATTGCGCTCGTCGTTTTTCCGGTTTCTTCAGCCTGCGGCGCCGATGGCACCGAGTCGAGCGGCCTGCACAACCACGGCGGTGTCGATGCCGCGAATGTCGCACTCGTGAGCAACGACGTCATTGTCGACATCACGCTCGACCCGGCGAAGGTCGGTACGGCGACGCTGCACATGGAGTTCGCGCCCCCCGGTGGGCGACTCGAGAAGGTGGGCAACGTGCGCGCAACGCTCACGAACCGGGCATCGGGTGCCGCGCCGATCGACGTGGTGCTCGTCGACGACGGCCTCAACCACTTCCATGCCGACATCGAGCTCGACACACCGGGCGACTGGGACGTCACGATCGATGCAGAAGTGCAGGGCGGTACTCGGCTGTCGTACCGCACGACGATGAGCGTCGCCGACTAGTCAGCGCTGCAGTTCGAGGACCACCAAGTGGTGGTCGAGTCCCGTTGCGTCGTCGACGAAAACGTCCCCGACGACCGTGAACCCCGCACGCTCGTAAAAGCCGATCGCGGAGTCGCGGGCACGGGCCCACACGTACCGAGCGCCGGCGGCACGGGCGCGATCGATGCCGGCAGCGAGAAGCAGACGTCCGACACCGAGACCCTGCATGTCGTCGAGCACCGCCATGCCGCGCAACTGCATCGCCGGAGCGGCATCGTCGTGCGGCCACGCTGCGGGCAACCATGTCGAGGTGGCGACGAGGCAGTCACCGGCTGCATCGGCGATGCGCACGCCGAGATGGCGCGTGTCGGGGAAATCGTCCTGTGCGTAACGCGGATCACGCGATGGGGTGCCCTTGCGCAGCACGGCCATGCGCACCTCGTGGGTGTCGAGCGAGGTGATGTCGACGACGCGGGGTGCCGGCACGGGTCCACTCGCGGGCGCGTTCATCGTCCCGCGACGCTAGCGACGAGTTATCCCTACGGTGTCGCGACGTTTGCGATATCGGCAAGCAACACGACTCGATCGGCGACCGCTGCGGCCTCGGCGGGGTCGTGGGTGACGTGCAGCGTCGTCGTCCTGCGAGCCGCGAGCACCGCACGGACGTCGGCGAGCAGGCGGTCGTGCAAGGCAACGTCGAGTCCGGTCAATGGCTCGTCGAGCAGCAACACCGCCGGTCGGGGAGCAAGTGCGCGGGCGAGGGCGACGCGCTTCGCCTCGCCGCCGGACAAGGTGGTGACGTCGCGTCCGGCAAATCCCTGCAAGCCGACGAGTTCGAGCATGTCGGCAACGACGCGATCGCGTTCGTCGCGCGGCAGGCGATGCACCGCCTCGCCGTACCCGACGTTCGCGGCGACGTCGAGGTGGGGGAAGAGCTGGTTGTCCTGGAACACCATGCCGACCCCACGCCCATGGGGCGCAGTGTTCGTGACATCGCGGTCGTTGATGACGACGCGTCCGGATTCCGCCGCCTCGAGCCCGGCGATGATCCGCAGGAGAGTCGTCTTGCCGCTGCCGCTCGGGCCGAGCAGCGCGACGCGCTCACCCGTGGCGATGTGCAACGTGAGGTTCGTGAACAGGTCGCGACCGTCGTGGCGGGCGCGCAGCGACTCAACGTGCAGCATCGCCGCGCTCCACGAGGATCATCGCCGCAATGCACAACACGGCGAGCACCGTCGACAACACGAAAGCCTGAGTGCGCAACACGTCACCGGTGCGCGACATCAGCCGTGCGATCACCACGGGGATCGTCTCGGCACCGCGGCGCGTGAGCAGCGACGATGCACCGAACTCGCCGACCGAAACGGCAACGACGAGGCCGCCCGCACCGGCGAGCGCGCGACGAGTGAGCGAAAGGTCGACGCTGCGCAGCGTGCGCCACGGTGACGCACCGAGCGTGGCGGTGGCATCGCGCAGGCCCGGCGGAACCGCGCGCAGCACCGGAACGAGCAGTCGCACGACGAGGGGCAGTGCGACGAGTGAGTGGGCGATCGGCACGATCCACCACGACGCCCGCAGGTTCCCGGCGTTGGGTCCGAATGCGACGATCATGCCGAGACCGACCGTGACGGGAGAGATTGCCAGCGGCACGAGTGCGAGAGAGTCACCGATGCGACCCCCGCGACCGCCGTGCACCGCAGCGAATGCCGTGCACGCACCGAGAACGAGGGCGATGAGGAGTGCGATTAGTGCGACGCGCAGCGACGACGACACCGCGGCGAGCAGGTCGATGGAACGGTCGATGGACGGGGCGACCGACCCGCGCACCGGGTTGCCGGCGAACAGGCTGCGCCATCCGCCGAGCGACCACGCGGATCCGACGCGCAACGAACCGACGACGAGAGTGACGAGCGGTGCGCACACGACGACGAGCGTCACCGCAACGATCACCTTGACGAGCCGGGGTCGGCGTGCCGCACCAACTTCGATGCGACGGGCAGTTATTCGCGGCAAAGCAACGCCGCGCACGATGCGCGGGCCGAGAGTGGTCGATAGTGCCGCAACGACGATGAGAAACGCAGCCTGGGCGACGGCGAGCACTGCGGCCGCGCCGACGTCACCGATCTGCAGGGCGCGCAGGGCGATGTCGCTCTCGATCGTGACGCGGCCCGGGCCACCGAGGAGGCGCACGATTCCGTACGAGGTGAAACAGAAGAGAAAGACGAGTGCCGACGCCGCGGCGAGTGCCGGGGCGAGCAGCGGCAGGGTGACGGTGCGCAGTCGGCGCAGCGGTGCGGCACCGAGCAGCGCGGCTGCATCGGTGAGTCCGGTGTCGATGCGCTCCCACCGCGCCCCGACGACCCGCACGACGACGGCAACGTTGAACCAGGCGTGTGCGACGACGACGGCGATCCACGTGCGCTGCAGACTCGCGGGAAGCAGCCCGACGAACGCCGTGCCGACGACGACACTCGGCAACAAGAAGCCGCTGACGACGATCGCGCGCACGGTGCGGCGCATTCGGAAGTCGTGTCGTGCGAGCACCCACGTGACCGGCAGCGCGACGACGAGTGCCGTCACGGCACTGAGCACGGCCTGCCACAGCGTGAACCAGCCGATCCGCCACGGCACCGACGTGCGCAGAACGCGCAACGAATCGGTGTCGACGACGCGCACCACGAGGGCGACGACGGGAACACCGACGAACAATGCCAACCATGCCGCGCCCGGCAGACCGGCAAGCGCCGACCACCCCGACGGGTAGTTGCTCGTCGTGCGGTGTCGAACGGCGGTCACGTCAGCGCAGCATCACGGAACTGAAGGTGTCGAGCCACTGCGTGCGTCCCGCGGCGATGCGCGCAGGGTCGAGGGTGAGCGGAGTATCGGGTCGCAACGAATGGCGCACGAACACGTCGGGCAGGGTTGCATCGCGGTGCACCGGGTACACGAACTGCGTGAGTGGCAGGTCGTTCTGGAACGTGACCGACGTGAGGAAGTCGACGAGAAGTCGTGCCTGCTCGGGGTACTTCGTTCCGCGCAACACGCCCGCGAACTCGATCTGGCGGAAACACGTATCGACGACGACGGCCGTCGGTGCATCGTCGCGCGGCGGATCGGCGAAGATCACCTCGGCCGGCGGGCTCGATGCGTAGCTGACGACGAGCGGGCGGTCGCCCTTGCCCGACGATCCGGAGAACGGCCCGTAGTACGCATCGCTCCACGACTCGACGACGAGCACGTCGTTGTCGCGCAACTTCTCCCACCACGTCGTCCAACCGTCGTCGCCGTACTTGGCGATCGAGGCGAGGAGGAATGCCAGGCCCGGGGATGACGTCAGCGGGTTCGGCACGACGAGTTGCGAGCGGTACCGCGGGTCGACGAGGTCGTCGAGCGACGTCGGTGGTGCGACGTTGCGGTCGGCGTACCACGCCTTGTCGTAGTTGATGCACACGTCACCCGTATCGACGGGAGTGACGGCATCGTTCGCAACGAGAGCGAGAGCATCGGCATCGAGGAAGTCGGCGTTCGCACTGCGGTACGGCTCGAACACGTCGGCTTCGAGCGCGCGCGACAACAGCGTGTTGTCGACACCCCACAGCACGTCACCCTCCGGCGCGCCGGCAGTGAGGGCAGCCTTCGTCACGAGGGTGCCGGCGTCCGCACTGCGCACGATCTCCACCGAGATGCCGGTGGCGGCGGTGAACTCGTCGAAGATCCCCTCGCTCGGGGTGAACGATTCGTGGGCGAGCAGGGTGAGCGTGACGGGTTCGGCGTTGCCCGACTCGGTGTTCGTTGCCGACTCCGATCCGCCGCACGCAGCGGCGACGATCGCTGCAACCACGGCCAATGTGACGAGACGAATGCGCATTACGACACCTTTCCTTCGTTGATGACGAGCAGTCGACCGTTGCCGAGCGTGACTCGTATGCGGGGAGACACCGCCCGGTTGCTCACGCCGCGCGACGATGCCGCGCGCAGGGTGTCGTTCGTCAACGCCCAGCGCAGACCCTCGGTGTTCACCCCGTGTGCATCGCCGCCGAAGGGAACGAGTCCGATCGTGTCGTCGACTGTGCAAACGACGTCGAGCACCGCACCCGAGTGCAGCGGCCATGCACGCGATCGTGCCCAGCGGGCCTCGATGCGAACGTGCGCGAGATCCTCGTGGAAGAGTGCGGCGAGAACGCCGAGCTGATGGTCGAGACGACCGCCACCGCCGGTGACGACGCGCAGCGAGTCGACGCCGAGTGACGCGGCGTGGAGCAACGCAGCTTCGGTGTCGGTGAGGTCCTTGTCGTCGGGCAGCTCGACGATCTCGGCGCCGAGGTGCCGCGCCCGTGCCACGGCATCGGGTCGTGCCGAGTCGAGATCGCCGATGACGACGTCAATGCGCAGGCCCTTGTCGAGTGCGTGGTGGATGCCGGCGTCGGCGACGACGATGATGTCGTGCGCGGCGATGTCGGCGACGTGGTCGTCGTGCAGCGCGTCACCGCCCGTGATGACGACGGCCGACTTCGTCGGGGATGCGGCGATTTCGCTCATTGTCTGCTCCCTCCGCTGGCATGACCCAGATCAGGTTGTGCGGGTCGGTGGTGGCGTCCACCCTCTCAGTCCGACGATCCTCGGACTCCCCATGCGTGACGATGTCACTCTACAGCGGTCTCTTTTTCACACGGCTGCGCATCACGGGCGGGAAAGTACATCGGTAGCCTGCCCAGCGTGAGCACCACCCCGACGTCGCCGTTCGCTGCAATGACCGAACAGCGCGACACGATCGTCACCATCACCGAGCAGGCCATGGTGAAGTTGCGCGAGTTGCGCGACACCGAGCCCGATGCCGAGAAGCTCGGCCTCCGACTTGCGATCGCATCGCAGCCGGGGGAGGACTTTCGTTACGACCTCGCCTTCGAGGAGTTCCTCACGGCGGCGATGGACGAAGAGGTGCGCACGATCGACGGTTTCAAGGTGATCATTCCGGGTCGTGACGTCGAGGCGCTGCAGGGTGCCCAACTCGATTTCTCCGACAACGCGGGGCTCGTCATTCGCAACCCGAACAAGCCGCGCGCACCGCAGGTCGAGGGCCTCGTCACCGGCGACGAGGTGTCACGCGCCATCGAGGAAGTGGTGCGCGTCGAGGTGAACCCCGCGCTCGCCGCACACGGCGGCTTCGTCACGTTCGCCGGGCACGACTCGCAGGGAACGGCGTACTTCACGATGGGCGGCGGTTGCCACGGTTGCTCGATGAGTCGTCAGACCATGCTCGAGGGAGTGCAGACGATGATCGCCGACAAGGTGCCGTCGATCTCGCGCGTGCGAGACCTCACCGATCACTCCACCGGCGCGAACCCGTATTACACCTGACCTACTGGTCTCCACCTCGACTGTGTTTATGACGCCGTAACGGCGATCTACTGATCGTGCCTCGACTATATTTATGACGCCGTAACGGCGATCTACTGATCGCCGCCACGGCGTTGCGCCGCGGCGGCGAGGATGCAGGCGGAGGGGGTGCGGCGCACGAGGGCTCGCATCTCTTCGTTCGGTGACAGTTGTTCGCCGTGTTGCCAGGCGCGCAGATACTTCGCCGGCCAGATTTCGCCGCGGCGCAAGTTCTGCTCCGACTGCGGACAAATGCGCGAAATTCCGAAGTGCAGATGACACAAAGTGGTGCGCGCATTGCCCGATTGGCCGACGGTGGCGATCTTCTGACCCGATTCGACGCGCTGACCGCGCTTCACCATGAGTCGACCGAGATGGGAGAAGTAGTAGCGCACGAAGTCGTCACCGTGCATTGTGATCGTGAGACCACCGCGCGTTCCCGGGTCGTCGACTGCGGGATCCCAGTTGTCGATCTTGCGCACGTCGACGATGAGACCGGAAATCGGTGCGCGCACCGTTTGCCGGCAGCCGGTGAGATCCGTCGCCGGATAGTTGAGGTGGTAGTCGTCGTAGAACACGTCGGGTCCGGCGATGGGGAACGTGTACTTCCATTCGGCGCGCTTCTTGCGACCGCGAATGTACGGACCCTCGGCGTCCTCGTCGTTCGATGCCTTCGCCGCGGGCGCGAGCAACACCGACGCCGCGACGAGCACGGCGCAGCGGCGCACGAAGTGACGTCCCCCTGTCACCCCACCGAAGGTAGCCGTGGAACCGCGTCGATGAGGCGACCGGTAAATGAATTTTCGGGATTCTGCAGGACGCGTTCGATCGGTCCGCTCTCGACGACGCGACCGTCGCGCATGACGGCGATCTCGGTGCACAGTCGTGCAACGACGGCAAGGTCGTGCGACACGAGCACGAGCGACAAGTTCCTGCGTGCGATGAGGTCGTCGATCAATGCGACGATCTCGTCGCGGATGAGCACGTCGAGAGCGCTCACCGGTTCGTCGGCGATGAGGATCTGCGGTGAGGGTGCGAGCGCGCGGGCGATCGCCACGCGCTGACGTTGACCACCCGAGAGCTCATGCGGGTATCGCGCGGCGAACGATGCATCGAGCGCGACGTCCGCGAGCACCTCGCGCACGCGCAACGCATGGTCACCGTCGATGCCGAGGCACTCGAGCGGCTCCGCGATGATGCGTCCGACCGTCAGGCGCGGATTCAACGACGAGCGCGGGTCCTGGAACACGGGTTGCACGGCGCGTCGGAACGCCCGAGTGTCGCACTGCGACAGACGCGTTCCTCCGAACAGCACGTCGCCGGCAGCGAGCGGCTCGAGGCCGAGCATGGCGCGCACGAGAGTCGACTTTCCCGCACCCGACTCGCCGACCACGCCGATGCGTGCGCCGGCGGCAACCGACAACGAGACGTCGTCGAGGGCCGTGCGCCCGGAGCGATGCACGCGACGCAGTCCCCGTGCCTCGAGCAGCACCGTCACGATTCACCCCGGAGGAGTCGGCGCAAATCGACGGTTCCGCGTCGCGCCGACTCGATGAGCGCCTTTGCGTACGGATCCTCGGCACGTTCGAACAACTCACCAGTCGGGCGCTGCTCGACGATGCGCCCCGACCGCATGACGGCGATGTCGCGGGCCATACGTGCCACGACCCCGAGGTCGTGCGACACGAAGATGAGCGACAGACCGTCGCCGTCGACGAGTGAATCGAGCAGTCGCAGAATGTCGTCCTGCACCGTGACGTCGAGTGCCGTGGTCGGCTCGTCGGCGATGAGCAAACGCGGTTTCGCGGCGAGCGCAATGGCGAGCCCGATGCGCTGACGTTGTCCCCCCGACATTTCGTGGGGGAGTCGACGCGCAATTCGCTCGGGTTCGTCGAGGCCGACGCGTGCGCACCATTCGACCGCTGCGGCATCGGCGTCGCGACGTGACATGCCGTGGTGCAGGCGCAGCGGCCAACCGATCTGCCGGTCGACGCGCATGAGCGGGTTCAGCGCGGTGAGCGGTTCCTGGAACACCATTCCGATCGTGCGACCGCGCACCGCACGGCGCACGTCCTCGTCGGCGCCGACGAGTTCGACGCCGTCGCAACGGATGCTGCCCGACACCTCGGCACCTATTGGAAGCACCCCGAGAACGGCGAGCATCGCCATCGTCTTGCCCGAGCCCGATTCGCCGATGATGCCGAAGCGACCGCCCGCACCAACGTCGAACGACACGTCGTTCACGACGATGTTGTCACCGAAACGCACGGTGAGGTTGCGCACCTCGAGCAGCGTCATGCCGCACCCCGCAACGTCGGGTCGAGCCGCTCGCGCAGGCCGTCGCCGAGCAGGTTGAACCCGAGCACGGCGACGACGATGGCGATCCCCGGCCACAGTGCGTGCAGCGGCTCGACGATGAGGAACTGTTGCGACGTCGCGAGCATGCGCCCCCACGACGGAGTCGGTGGTCGTGTGCCGAGACCGATGTACGACAGCGTCGACTCGGCGAGGATGGCGACGGCCGCGGCCCCGGACGCGTGTACGAACAACGAGCTGCGCACGTTGGGCATCACGTGCACCAAGATGATGCGCCGACGGTTCGCGCCGCACGCACGGGCGGCGAGCACGAAGTCGTTGGCGAGAACGGCACGCGTGTCGCGGGCGACGATGCGGGATACTGCGGCTGCAAGCGCGATGCCGATGGCGACGATCGCGGTGAGCGTCGACGGTTCGTACACGGCGGCGAGGACGATGGCGAGCAGCACCGAGGGGAGTGCGAGCACGATGTCGATGGCAAACGTCGCCGTACCGCGCATCCGTGCGCTCGCCGTGCCGACGAGCACGCCGATGAGCGTGCCGATGAGCATCCCGATGACGACCGCACCCACGGCAACGCCGAGCGTGCTGCGCGCACCGACGATGACGTTGCTGAGGATGTCGCGTCCGTTTTCGTCGGTGCCCAGCACGTGCGGCCACGCCGGGCCGGTGAGCGAGAGTTCGGGATCGATCTCGAGCGGGTCGAACGGCGTCCAGATGTACGACAGCGCCACCGTCGCAACGGTGACTCCGACGAGTACGGCGCCGACGGCGAAGCCGGGGTCGCGTCGCGCGCGACGGCCACCGGTCGCGTTCATTCGCGGTCCCGCGTACGCGGATCGATGACGCGCAGAGCCGCATCGACGACGAATCCGAAGACGAATACGAGCGCCGTGGTGACGGCGACGGTGCCCTGCACCTTGATGACGTCGCGTTGCGACACGTCCTGCAGCAACATTTGCCCGACACCCGGAAGTGCAAAGACGCTCTCCACGATGATCGCCCCAACGACCAGCGTTGCGAGCTGCACGCCGAGAACAGACACCACCGGGGAAAGAACGTTGCGCACCCCGTGCACGCGCAGTGCCGTGCGGGTCGACATTCCGGTCGCCCGCGCAGTGCGGAACCACTCGGTCTGCAGCACGTCGATCGTCGCCGAGCGGGCGTACCGCATGAGCACGGCTCCCTGTGCGAGGGCGAGCGTGATCGCGGGCAGGGTCATCGAGCGCACCGCTTCTCCCGTGTCGCGCCACGAGTCGACGGGAAACCCACCCGACGGCAGCCACTGCAGCGTGACGGCGAATCCGGTGATGAGCAGCACGCCGATCCAGAACGTCGGCACAGCGACGCCGAGTTGGCCGATCCCCGATACCGTCACGCCGCGCCACGACGTGCGGCGCAGCCCTGCGTACATGCCGAGCGGTACGGCAACGAGGAACGCGAGCACGCTCGCCACGGCGATGAGCGGCAGTGTGACCGCGGACTTCGCGACGAGCTCACCGCCGACGCTCGCTCCCGAGATCATCGACGTGCCGAGGTCGCCGCGCACGGCGTTGACCAACCACTCGAGGTACTGCACCGGCAGCGGACGGTCGAGGCCGAGTTGCAGGCGCAGCGCCTCGACCTCCTCGTTGGTGGCGAACATCCCGAGCTTGGCGCGGGCGATGTCACCGGGCAGCAAACGCAGGAGGATGAAGACGACCAGCGACGACACGATGAGCGACGCGAGAAGCAGCGCGCATCTGCGCGCAATCGCCAGCATCGTCGTCACCGAACCCTCCTCGTCGCTGGAAAAGGAGGGTAGTGCGTGCGGTTCGCTCAGCCCTTGACGATGTTGGCGACGGAGTAGGCATCACCCGTCGAGTTGACGGGGAATCCACTCACGTTCTTCTTCGCCACCTGTGTGTTGGCGATGACCCACAGCCAGTCGCTCGGCGAGTCCTGTGCGAGCACGCGAGCGGCGCGCTTCAGCAACTGCACCTGCTGCGTCACCGACTTCGCCTCACCCGATCGCTTGAACAGCGACTGGTACTCGGCGCTGTCGTAGCGGAAGTAGAAATTGGGCAGCGCGTACACGCCCATGTCGTTGCGTTCAACATGGCACACGATCGACATGTCGTAATCGGCGCGGCCGAGCACGCGGTCGAGCCACTCGGGCCACGACACGGGACGGATCGTCACGTTGATGCCGACCTTCTTCAGCGAGGCGGCGATGAACTCCTGCGAGTCGACGGCATAGAAGATCGGCGGCACGTCGTAGGTGACGTTGAATCCGTTCGGGTATCCGGCCTTGCGCAACAGGTCGCGCGACTTCTTCAGGTCGTACGGGAAGAGGCCGGTGAGGTCCTCGTACCAGGGATCGGTCGGCGGCACGAAGCTGCCGATCTCGTAGCCGTATCCACCGGCTGCCGTCTTGATGAGTGCCTTCTTGTCGATGGCATGGCGCACGGCCTGGCGCACGCGCACGTCGTTGAACGGCGCACGACCGTTGTTCATGCTCAGCACGACTTCGCAGTTCGTGCTGCCGACGTTCACCTTCAGGTTCTTGTTCTTCTTGAATGCATCGACCAGGCGCGGCTCGGCGACCGTCGTGAGAATGTCGAGCTGTCCGGACAACATCGCGTTGCTCGACGCCGTCGCATCGGGGATGTAGCGGAACACGACGTTCTTCGTGCGCGCCTTCGGACCCCAGTACGCGTCGTTACGGGTGAGAGTGATGCTGTTGCCACGGTTCCAGGTCTTCACCTTGTACGGACCCGTGCCGTTGGCGACGGTGGCGAGGTTCGTCGAGTTCGCCTTGAGCACGACTCCGCCGCGCTGGGTGAGCGCAAAGGGCAGGTTGTTGTCGCGACGCGACAGAGAGATGACGATCTGGTTCGCACCGCGTGCCGTCACCGACTGCACCGCGGAGAACTCCTGCTTCTGCGCATCGAGCACCGCATTGCTCGACTTGTCGAGCAGGCGGTTGTAGCTCCACAACACATCGCGCGCCGTCACCGGCGTTCCGTCGTGGAAGTTGGCTTTGCGCAACGTGAACGTCCAGCTGAGTCCGTCCTTCGACTGCACGAACGACGATGCGAGCGCCGGCGCGATCTTGCCGCTGTCCTCCATGCGGATGAGACCCTCGTA
>Ga0169931_10006560_pt1 | contig 17500 bp, 15 predicted proteins | sample Kivu_15m_20L_FD_129675 | JGI IMG/M metagenome (GOLD analysis project Ga0169931, IMG submission 129675) | Freshwater microbial communities from Lake Kivu, Western Province, Rwanda to study Microbial Dark Matter (Phase II) - Kivu_15m_20L... | ecosystem: Environmental > Aquatic > Freshwater > Lake...
CAAATAAAAAAACTATATGATACAACAAAAAATATTGTTACAAACGTTGTTACTGGTAAACATGAGCCAGTAATTATTAGAGATGAAAAAACTGAAATCATTCCCGTTAGATTAGGAAACTTGGATAACAATTGTACTGTTGTTAACAGCTTTATTGAAGGGTTAGATACTGTTTTTACAGAAAATATTGTAGAGATTGGTAAATCAATTCAAACTGGTGGTTCTGATAAAAAAATAAAAGAACTTGAAACTCAGCTTTCTGAACAAGAAAAAGCAATTGATACAGTAAGAGAAAAATCAAGTCACATAACTAATACTGCAAATTCACTTTTTGAAATGATCTCAAAAGGCATTACATCAATTGAAGATATACGAGCTCAGGAAATTTTATCAGCTCACAACTCAAAATTGATTAAAGAAAAAGGTATAACTCTTATCTTAATTGATGATGAAAAAATAAAGATAAACACACAGTCTTCATTGCAATCAATTGCATCTATATTATTTAATGAAGCAAAACGTAAATCTGCTGCAATAAAATCAATTGAGCAGATTAAAATCAATACACAAAAGAAATTATCAAAGTTACAAAATAAAGCTGAAACTGAAAAAGATTCAGTTTCGTTTACAGAGATTAGAAAGAAAAATTGGTATGAAAGATACAGATGGTTCTTTACATCTGATGGAATTCTTGCCATAGGTGGTAGAGATGCACCTTCAAACTCTGCTGTAGTAAGAAAACATTTAGAAAAAAATGATAAAATATTTCATGGTGACATCTTTGGTTCGCCTTTTTTCATTCTAAAGAATGCTGATAATCCACCTACAGCTAGCTTAAACGAAGTTGCTCATGCAACTGTCTGTTTTAGTAGAGCATGGAGAGAAGGTATGTATGGTGTTAGTGCATTTTGGGTAAATCCAGAACAAGTAAAAAAATCAGCACCTAGTGGACAATTTCTACCAAAAGGATCTTTTACAATAGAAGGACAACGAAATTTTGTAAAGATATCTACTCTCAAATTAGCTGTTGGAATAATTCCACAAGGAGATGATTATGTTCTAACTAGTGGACCACCTGATACAATTAAAAAAAATTCTATTTGTTATGTAATAATTGAACCACATGGATTGGAAATGGTAGACGCTGCAAAAAAAATTAGATTAGAGTTTTTAAAATTAGAAGAAGAGATTACAAAGAAAATAAACATTGATGATTTTGTTCGCGTACTTCCAGCAGGAGCAAGTCAGATTACAGAAATAGGATTAGGAGATGTTGCTTAACACAGAAAATGATCCTTTGTTTTTTGTAGATGCAATGTTGGGAAATATTGCTAGAAAATTAAGACTATTAGGCTATGACTCTAAATATTTTCCAGATATTGACGATACAAAATTAATTGATACAGCAATTAAAGAAAAAAGAATAATCATTTCAAAAGATAATGAACTAATTTTACGAGCACAAAAATACAATCTACAAATAATTCATATCACTAAACAAAAACAGATTGAGCAATTTTTTGAAATAACGAATAAAATACATTTGAAAAATTTTAAAATAAATGGAAATATAGCACGATGTACAAAATGTAATTCACTAACAGAACCAATTGATAAGAGTAATTACAAAGAAAAAATCCCTCTAGGAGTTTTTAATTTAAATGAGAACTTTTGGAGATGTAAAAGTTGTGAGAAGATCTATTGGGAAGGTACACATATTAAAAATTTGCAAGTGTTTGTAGGTAAGATCAATGAAAGATTACAATAATTTATCAAAAGAAGATGGTAAACTTCTTGTAAGTACAGCAAGAAAAATTGTTACTGAATATATTAAAAATAATACAAAATTAAAACTTGAAAATGAATTTAAAAATAATTTTTCATTTAAATCTGGAGTATTTGTAACTTTAAATGATAAACAAGGATTACGTGGTTGTATAGGTTATCCATTACCAAATAAATTATTGTATGATGCATTATATGATGCAGCAATTTCTGCTGCATCAAAAGATCCAAGATTTCCTCCTGTTGAAGATAAAGATCTAAATTCAATAATATTTGAAGTAACTGTATTAACTTCACCAAAAAAAATTATTGTAAATAATCCTGAAGAATATTTATCAAAGATCAAAGTAGGAAGAGACGGTCTAATTGTCAGGAATGGATATCATTCTGGATTACTTTTACCACAAGTTCCAGTTGATTACAATTGGAATGCAAAAGAATTTCTTGAACACACTTGCGAAAAAGCTGGACTATCAAAAGATTCATGGAAAGATCCAACAACTATCATTGAATCATTTGAAGGAATTATTTTCAAAGAATAACATAATTAATTACACGATAATAAAAAATATTTAACTTATTTAATTATGTTTTAAAATTCAACTAACATTATTCCAAATAATAATTTTTTAAATTATGATAACCCTGAAAATTAAACACATGAAATTTACTCAAATAATTCTATCATAAATTATTTTAAAAAATTAAGATCTTAAATTTCATATTAATTATTTTATGTTTTATTTCTGATAAAAATTGGATAAAACACATGATCCAAAAAGGAACTAGAAATTAACTCAATTTCCATACTGGAATCATTTCTAGTATAACACTTCCAGCCTCTTTATTGTTTTTCCCAAAGTAATTTTGTTTGGTGTAGAAGAAGATGAGGTGGATACATTAGACTATCCTATAGATAGTACTATTGATTTTTTCAATCCCCTAGACAACAGTCTACACCAAATTTTTGCAAATCAATTTCTACACCAAGATATTTTTGCAACTTTTTGTGTTGGGGGATTTTTTAATTGAAGTCAATTTTATCTCTCTTCATAATTGCATTTTTGATCACCTCAAGCATTCCATTTGGATTTGCTGATCATCATATCGATACAGTTCCACAGAATTCAGAATCGTCATCAACACAATCTAAAATCATTTCAGTTTCTTTGGATGAGAACATTGGTCTTGAATCTAATAAACCAGCTGATGATAAACCAATTGAATCTGCAAATGTTGTTGATGGACAAGATTCTTTTACAAAATTTGTATTTTTTTCTGAAAGCTTGGATATTAAATCATCTTTAGTAGAAAATCAAATTTATTTGAAACCATTTGTAGTACAACCACAAACAAGCATTGATAGAATTTCTCAAATTGACAAACCAAAGGATAGAAAAAAGAATTCAATGTTGGAATTATTTTTAGATGATGACTTTAATTCACAACCATTTGACATACAATTACAATCATTTAATTTAGAAAATCTTTTTAATATATTTAATTTTGAGTCATTTTTAGAATTACATGATCAAAATAATTTACTTGATAAATTTTCCACATTAAATAATCCTCTATCTGTTGAATATGAAAATAATTTTTCTTTTAACTTTGAAAATCTTTTTAACTTAACATTTTCTGAAACTGAATCTCAATTTGTCCCACAAGTTCATGCAACACAAGATACATCAATTAAGATAAAATACAGATATCACTCTGAAACAATAACTGTGAAATCAAATTAATAACTTAATTTGATCCTGTTATTTTTTTAATTTATTAAATAATTTAATGTATTTTAAAAATTAAGGGTATGCAATTGATTCTGCAATTATTAATTGCAAGTCTGAAATTTTTATTCTACTTTGTTCCATGGAATCTCTTTTACGTATGGTGACAGTTTGATCTTCTAGAGTTTGATAATCTACAGTTATTGCAAATGGAGAACCAATCTCATCTAATCTTCTATATCTTCTTCCGATTGCTCCTGAATGATCCAAGAATGCATCACATTTTCTTTTAATTTGTAGATAAATCTCATCAGTCTTTTCTTTTAGTCCATCTTTTTTTATCAAGGACAAAACTCCAACATGAATAGGTGACAAATATGGTTTTAGAGCTAAAACTATTCTCTCATTTTCTTTATCATCTTTCAAACTATGCTCTAAAATTGTGTATAGACTCCTGTCAATTCCCATTGAAATCTCAAAGATATGTGGTAATACTTTTTCATCATTGTCCATGACCTCAAATTTCTCATTGCTTTTCTTTGCGTGGCTTGAAAGATCATAATCTGATCTATAATTGCATGCAACTAATTCAAGCCATCCTATTGTTGTTTCAACTTCAAAATCAAATGCAACCTCAGCATAGAATGCTTTTTCTTTATCTCCAAGTTTTCTAAATCTACTTTTTGTTACATCAATGCCAGTTTTTTCATAAAATTCAGTTAATAACCCAAGATAATATGCCACAAACTTGTTAGGTATTACTTTGGATTCCACAGCTTCTCTGCATGTCATTGATACTGGTTCAGCATCTGTCTGAATTCTAATTATTGTATTTTGAATCTCAGAGAATCTATCCATCTCATCTAACTTTTTTGGATTACAAAATACTTCGATTTCTGCCTGATAGAATTCTCTTAAACGAAGTAGACTTTGTCTTGGCGCTATTTCATTTCTAAAACTTTTTCCTACTTGAGCTATTCCTAACGGCAATTTTCCCCTCATTGTCTTAAAGAGTCTTGGAAAATCAACAAAGATTGATTGACATGTTTCTGGTCTAAGATATGCTTCCTCTTCTTCAGGTCCAATTCCTACTTTAAACATCATATTGAATTTTCTTGTTTTTTCAAAATCCCCCTTACATTTTGGACATTTGATGTTGTTTTGCAAAACTGCATTATCAAATTCTATCAAATCCGCACTTTCAGGAATCTCGATCTTTGATATTTCAGAAATAGTTCTGTCTGCTCTAAAAGTTGATTTACATTTTATGCATTTTATTATTGGATCTGCAAAGTTTCCCAAATGACCTGACGCCTCAAAAACAGATTTTGACATTATCTGTGAGCCATCAATTTCCATCATCCCGTCTCTTCTTATCAATTCTCTTCGCCATAATTCAAGAAATTTGTTTTTCAGACTTACGCCAGAAGGACCATATTCCCAAAACCCTGCCTGTGCATCAGCATAAATCTCACAACTTGGAAAGTAAAATCCACGCTCAAGTGCTAATTTCATGACATCTTCGTAGTTCATTGTATCATATCACCAATAACTGAATAAATCTCTACGCCAACTCCTTGACCTTTCTTATATTTTCAAAATCATCTCTTATATCATCAATAGGAGTTTCCAAAATTATTGGAATTTTTTTCCTGTTGGCAGTTTTTATTACTTCGACTAATCCTTTCTCTCCAATATTTCCCAATCCTATATGATAATGTCTATCGAGGTTACAGCCAATCTCACCCTTGGCATCATTAAGGTGTAGAATCTTCAAATTCTCAAATCCTATTATGTCATCAAATTTCTTTAACGTTTCTTTGACTGATTTTTCTGTTCTTAGATCATATCCCGAAACAAATGCATGACATGTATCCAAACAAACACCAAACTTTTTTGATGGCTTTAATTGATTAAATATCTCTGCTAATTGTTCAAAGTTTGCACCAACAGAATTTTTTTGCCCTGCGGTGTTCTCAAGCAAAATCATCACATCATTTTTTGTTTGTCCTGCTTTGTTTAGTCCCTTAACAAGTTGCTTTATTCCAGCTTCTTCTCCTGTTCCTAGATGGCTACCTAGATGTGTAACCAAATATGGAATGCCAAGTTTTCCACATCTCTCAATTTCATTAACTAGTATATTTACAGATTTTTCAAAACCGTCTACTTTTGGCGTAGATAAATTTGGCAAATATGGCATATGAGCACATGTTGCAAATCTATCTATCTTACTTGATTTTAGTTTCTCTTTGAAATTAGTAATGTCATCATTTGAAAGATCTTTTGCATGCCATCCTCTGGGATTTCTAGTAAATATCTGAAAAGCAGAACATTCTCTCTCTACTGCATTATCTACTGCTTTGTCAATTGATCCAGATATTGAAACATGACATCCGATCTGCATAATTGACATTTTTCTTAAAACATAATTTAAACCACCGTTCAAATTCAAAAAATCAGATTTTTAAGTAAACTCGGTAAATTACTTTTATGCTTGAACTTGGAGCTGATGAATATGCAAAGTATCCATTTATGGCCGATGCTGGTCAATATCTAAAGGACAAAGGTTTTCCTCTAGTTAAATTTGGAACAGATCCTGATCTAAAACCATCTGTTGAAAAAGCATTTCATAGGCTTAAAGTTTCTACTGAAGGTGGAATTTACAAATCTGAACTTATTGATGGACAAGCATCAAAATCATATGTTCTTGAGATTGAAGTTTTTTCATTTCTTTTAGCAATAGTTTTGATTAAATTAACTGGTATGCATACTCTAACCAAAAGATTTGCATTGGCAGAAGCCAGGCGAGCAGAACAACATCTTGAAAGAGATCTGGGAAAAGCCTCTGAAAAATCCAAAATTGATTTAGCAATAAAAATAATTCATGATTTATTTGGTATTGAAGTAATAAAACGAGATGATTTCTTTGAAATACCTGTAGCTGATTATCTAAAACACTCTGTAAGTTTTCATGAGCGAGAATGGAAATTAATCAATAGATATGTCAAGGATGGTAAAGTGCTACTTACTCCAGAAAAAACAGTCAGATTAATTCGAAAAGAACTAGGAACCTATATTGGCTCTAAAATTAACAATGCTCCAACACCTCCAATGATTCCTGGATTTGAAAATATGGTAAGTGAATTAGTTTCAATTTGTAAAAAACTTGCTCCTTCTTACACTACTACTACCGGAGAATATCCACCATGCATAAAACATGCAATTGAAGTTCTTGAAAAAGGAGAAAATCTACCACACTCTGGTAGATTTATGCTTGCTACGTTTCTCTTATCAAAAGGACAATCAGTTGAAGAGATTGCACCATTATTCAAAAATGCACCAGATTATAATCAAAGAGTAACTCTTTATCAATTAAATCATCTTGCTGGAACTTCAGGAAGCGGAACTCAGTATTCTTGTCCTTCATGTGAAAAACTTAAAACACAAAATTTGTGCTTTGCAATACCAGAATGTGATAATATCATAAACCCAATCCAATTTGGAAAAAAGAGAATCTGATGCAAGAAAATGACATAAAATTTCTAGAGGATACTTTTAAAAAATATTATTTTGATCATTTTGATCTAATTCGTGTTCCAAACAGAACTTCGGAGAGAGAATTTGGATTCCAAAAATTCAATTCTGGTATGACCAGACATATCTCAATCAGAGATGATAAAGAATTACACCTACTGTTGATGAAAAATACTCCGTCTGATGTATATTGTTCTAATGCATGTTATTCATTTCCAAATTTACCTATGAATGAAAAAGACTGGAAAGAAGCTGATCTAATTTTTGATATTGATGCTAAAGATCTTAATCTAGAATGCAGAAAAAATCATATAATTTCTAAATGTAATGAGTGCAATGAAATATCTACTAATGTGAATAGTTGTAGTAAATGTAATTCTATAAAACTAGAGAAAAAATCTCTTCCTTGTAAAAATTGTATAAATGCTTCAAAAAATGAAGTATCAAAACTATCAAATATTCTTATTGAAGATTTTGGTGTTTACCAAAATGATATTCATGTGTATTTTTCTGGTAATGAAGGATTTCATGTGTATGTATATAATTCGCAATTTCAACAATTAGGTTCTAAAGAAAGATCAGAATTAACAGATTACATAATGTTTCATGGGGCAATTCCAGAAACATTTGGAATGAAAAAAATTAAGCCAAATCGTTTAACATTTCCGGATTTTGATGAAAAGGGATGGAGAGGAAGATTTTCTAAAGAAGTGTATGGTGCAAAATCAAAGCGTTCAAAAATAATTACAGAATTAATTACAAACGGATATTCTTCTTTTCAAAAAACTTTGGATGATCTTTCTGATAAAATTGGTGCAAAAATAGATCCTAATGTTACAATGGATGTTCATAGAATTTTCAGACTTCCTGGTTCATTAAATAGTAAAAGTGGATTGACAAAAATTTTCTGTAATGATCTTAGCAAATTCGATCCATACGTCCAAGCTTCATTTCTTAATGAAAACTTGGTTCAAGTATTGGCTAACTGTCCAATTGGATTTAATCTAAGAAACACAAAATTTGGTCCATATTTTAATGAAAAAGTGTCCATTCCTACTTATGCTGCAGTATATATGATTTGCAAAAAACTAGCCACAATCTCTTAAATTAAATCAACAGTTTGTCACATTTATGACTAAAATCCAAATTTTGCTGGTAAGACATTAATTTACCAAGCCGCAAGAAAAGTTGATTTTGTATAGCGCCTCCACTGATAAGCAAGTTCCGCCCCCTGACGCAGGCAAATTTATTCGATTAATTATAGTTGCAATAATTGCTATTGTAATAATTGCAGTTACTGGAAATCAGGCTGTAATTTTATCGATGAATTTTACTGAATTTGGAGACGAGTTTAGCAAACCCCTGTATTATTCCCTAATCTCAACCATAATTCTTTCAGCGATTGCTCTGGTGCGAGTAAACATCGTTGGTAGATCATCTATCTTTTGGTATGGACTTCACACAGCAATTGGCTTTATAGGAAAAGGCACTCAGCAACCAATCTCAAACAGTATTCCAAGCTTCAGAACCTACAAGCTTAGCCCCTTACAATTTGTTATTTGGCAGATTACCAAGATTTTGCTATTTGGAGCATTTTTTGTCAATATTATGTTTGGATTTGCAGCTATATCTTTTATTGATGGGAATAATCTTGGTTTTGAAAATCTAATCAACATATTCTCTTTACCGTTTGTTACACCAAGTACTGATGCTAGTTATTCAGTTGAACAAATTGTTCCAATGATTCCATCTCTTGTACTTCTTTTACCTCCAATTCTTGCAGCAATTGGTCTTCGATTAGTTTTGTATGTTGGTGTTCATAAAATTATTAACGTCATTACATCATATCTTCAGGATTCACAAAGCGGAAAACCAAGATATCTCAATTATGTCTCAACAGTAGAAACTATAATCGGCGTAGGAATAGTTTGGTTAGGGTTCAATCTATTTTTCACTGATCAAATTGATTACAATACTAGATATGTGATTGGTGGAACACTCGTAATTGGTTTTGCTCTTTTAGCATTTGCTCTTGTAGATAGAATTCGGGCTCGTGTTCTTACTCATATGTTTAAGAGAGATGTATACATTAGAATTTTAACAATTCTTGCAATTGCAGTAATTGTTGGAGGACTAGTCTCTGTTAACAATAGTATTGCTGATGCAAAAAAAATTGAATACTTGGGACCTTACACTGCTCAACAAATTGGAGTCAATCGTCATATTGGCCAACTAGATGACATCAAAGAAAACACTCACGATGTAAAATTGCAATCAGTATCACCAAATAATATCAAAAATTATATTAATCAAAATAAAGATGTGCTCAATGTTGTAAGAGTATGGGACTGGGAAGCAGCTTTTGCTAAACTAAAACCCGAAATTGGATTAATTCCTTACGTGGATTTTGAGGATAATGATATTCTTCGCTTTAATGGTACATTATACTGGACTGCCTCGATGAAACCTGTATTACCATCTTCTGTTAGTCTCGCAAACACATGGTATAACGAGCATCTCGTATATACTCACGTTCCAAATGGATTCCTAACGCTTGAGGCTACAACTGGTCAAATTATAGACAGCAGTAAATTTTTCAAACAACGAGCAATCTATTACGGCGAAGGTGGTCTCTTTTCTACAACTTGGTCTGCATATCCAAACTCCAGGACTACTAGCGCTGAATTAGGAGGTGCATCTTATAATGGTAAAGGAGGATTAGATATATCTCCACCACTTAGCTGGACTTTTGAGCCAAACTTTTTACTTTCATTTCCTGCCGAATCTGTACATGTGATGCGATACAAAGATGTCTATGATAGAATGAAAACCTTGTATCCATATTTTCTGTATGATCTCTTTGGTAAGGAATTAGATTCTATTCCGGTAACTGATGGAACAAATTCCTACTGGTTGATTCCTTTGATAGTTGGATTTGACACTCATGATGTGCCATGGTCTGTTGGAAATCCGTATTTGAGATTAGTTGGATTTGCTCTAGTTGATACCTATGATGGTGATATTCAATTAATGAAAACTGGTGATGATTTCTTTACAGAAATGTTTGTTAGTCAATACTCTGACAAATTCATACCAGTACCTACTTGGCTTGAGGAGCAAATACGATATCCAGTTGAGCTTTTTAATTGGAAAGCAGAAATGTATAACATTTATCATGTAAATGATGTTAAAACATTTATTCAAGCAAATGAATTTTATGAAATTCCTCAAGGATTAGAGGCTTATTATGTGGAAGCAAAACCTCCAGGTTTTGATAAAACTGAATTCATTGGTTTACTTTCATTGGAACTAAGAGGCTCTCAAGGAAGAAATCTTGCAGGATACATGGTAGTTGAAAACGATCTTAATCATTTAGGCGATTTACAATTCTATGAAGTTCCATTAAATTCTACTACTAAGTTGATTGGTCCTACTGCAGTTAGAGAAGCATTAGATAAAGATCCTACATTTGCTGAACTAAAGACACTTTTGAGAAATCCTAGAATTGGAGATAATATTCTGTATAGAGTTGGTCAACATGATGTTTACTTTATTCCTGTGTATACTGCAGGTTCTGGTGGAGTTGTAGCCCAACTTGGTACTATTGCAGCAGTGGGTGCAGCATTTACTGGTGAATATTATGTTGGTTTGGGAGATACTCAAGAACAAGCCTTTGAAGCATATTTGAAAAAGGTATCTGGTGTAGCTGGTTCCTCAACTTCAGTTAATGTGGATTATATTGAATTAGGAAAAATAGATAGAATCAATATTATAAAATCATCATTTACAGATAACAAGATTGAGATCTCTGAACCAACATCAATTCAGATTCCATTATCGTTTAAAGAGGGAGAAATATTCTTCTTTACTGAAAATGATCGTCTTGATACACAAGATTTCTTGAAAAAATTCATAGATAATTTTGTAAAACCACGAACTGATAGAGTATTCATGTGGCAAGAAAATAATAATCTCAATATTGGTACAATAATTGTAAAAGACAATATTCCTGAAATGCATTACATTTCAATTGAAATTGGAAACTAATTTCTAAATTATGCTTAAAATATTTTAGAACGTTAAATTACCTGCATCTTTTGTATCAACTGATGCTACTAATAATTGATAATGGGTCTGTTTACACAAAAACTCTGATTGATTTTTTAACTGAAAAAAATATTTTATTTAAAATTGAAACACCTGAAATGTTAGATTTAAAATCTTTAGATAATTATAATTCATTTATTCTATCTGGACGAAGAAAAAATGAAAAAATAACAAACCAAATTAATTCTAAAATTATTAACCATACAATTCAAAATAATAAAAAATTATTAGGAATATGTTATGGCGCAGAAATGTTGGCTTTGACTTTGGGTGGAACAATTAGAAAACTTGCAATATCTCAAAAAGGTATGCAAAAAATTAACATTAACAAAGATAATCCACTAGTTACAAATGATATAGAAGCATTTGAAAGCCATGGATTTGAAATTTCTAAATTACCAAAGTTTTTACACGTTCTAGGTTCATCTAAAAACTGTAAAATTGAAATTATTCAATATGAAAATAAACCTATTTTTGGAACTCAATTTCATCCTGAAATGAGTAATGATGGTCAAAATTTGATTCAAAAATTCTGTTCTCTCTGATTGCTTTTAATAACTCAAATCTTTTTTGATTGTATGGACACTAATGATCATCAACTTTTACTTCCTTTAGTAGATGAAGAAAATATTTGCTTGCCTTTGCCAATAAATGTAGTTTCAAAATATTGGAATATTTCACTTCCAATGTCAGAAGCTATTGAATCTGCTAAACAATATCCAAATTCTAATGGAAGTATCTTAATTGAAGGAATTGAATCTGCAGAAAGACATGGACTAAAGTGTAAAATTATTAATTCATCTTTATCTGAATTAAAGACAATTATTGCATCAGGAATACCACCAATAGTTATTCTGCCAGGAATTCCCGAGATCACACAACATGCTTCTGTAATATCTGGATATGATGATAATGAAAAAACTATTCTTCATTACATTCAAAAAGGAAATTATGAAGGTGAACAACAAGAGGGGGCTATTCCACAAGAACTTTTTGATAAAGAATGGTCTGAAGATGGACGATTGTTAATTATTTTAGCACCACCAGATGTATTATCTTCTATAAAACTAAATGTTACCAACGAAATTTCAAATCGATTATGTCTTATTTCTGAAAGATTAATCATACAAAAAAATACATCTGATGCTTTGGCGTCTTTAAAAAAAGCAGTTGAATCAGATGAAAATAACCTAACTGCATTATATTTGATAGCTAGTTTACTTAATGAACAAAATTCTAATGATTGTGTAAAGTATTATGAGAAATGTATTGCTCTTAACAAAAGGTTTTATCTTGCATATGTAGGACTAGGTAACTATTATCTTAAAAACAATCAATTTGAAAAAGCTGAAATTCAGTATAGTAAAGCAATTGAAATCAATCCTAAAAGATCAGCAAAAATTTACAAAAACAGAGCTTATCTAAAAGAAAAACAAAAAAAGAATTCTGAAGCAAAAAATGATCTAAAAAATTATCTGAAACTTTTTCCAAAGGCTAAAGATCGTGGGATTATCGAGCAAGCTATAAGAGAATTATGATGTGCGGAGTGCGGGATTTGAACCCGCGACCTTCAGCTTGGGAAGCTGACATCTTACCGAGCTAGACTAACTCCGCTTACTGAAATTAATTAATTATGATTAAATATCTTGATTGTAAAATAATATCATGGATGCACGTTGCCCTGAATGTGAGAAAGTAGCAATTTTAAATGATGAAATTACTATTGTAAAATGTCCTCATTGTAATTTTGAAGCAGATTATGATACATATCTTGAGATAATGAAAGATCAAGCTATTAACATGTCATATGATTACATACCAAAAAGACCCGGGCTTTAACTACCAAAAATTTCCTTTATCTGAACAATCCAAATGTGCTCCACACTTTGGACAAAACATATGGCATGCTTGCAAATCTACCATCTTATTATCACATCTAGGACACCTAATTTCTTCATCCATGCGTATGTTAAGTAATCTTGATTTAAAAATAATGTCCAAAGGTTAATTAGTCGTTCAACTTTTTTTGGAATAATTGACAAACTTCAAGCTTACCGTATCTGATGTAAAAGGAAAATCCATTACTAAAGAGTTGAAAGACAGTGATGCAAACAAATTGCTTGGTTTGCAACTAGGTAATGAAACAGATGCATCTATTGTAGGATTGCAAGGAAAACTAAAGCTTACTGGCGGCAGTGATAAATCTGGAGTGCCAATGAGAAATGATATTCATGGTTCTGCAAGAAAATATATTTTACTTTCAAAGGGAGTTGGATTACAAGCAGCAGAAATAGGTCAAAGAGTAAGAAAACTTATGCGTGGTAATACTGTTTCAGAAGAAATTTACCAAATAAATTGTAAATTTGATGGAGAACTACCAGTAGAATCTTCTGCTGAAGTAACAGCAGAACCTCAAGAAAATAAATAAAAAGAATAGCTTAACATATGCCGGATCTACATTTTCATTGATGCACTGGCGAGAAACGCTTCCTGATTGGTACATAAAAAAATATGGTCATCAACCATGTGTGAATATTGGAACTGCAGGTCACGTTGATCATGGAAAAACTACACTTATTCAAGCATTAACAGGTTCATGGACAAGTGTTCATAGTCAAGAACTAAAAAGGGGAATTACTATACGTGTAGGTTACTCAGATGCAGCATTTTACAAATGTAAAAGTTGTGAAGAACCGTTAGGATACTCTACAACTCCAAAATGTAAAAACTGTGGAAAAGAAAGTGAATTATCAAGAGTCGTTAGTTTTGTAGATAGTCCAGGACACGAAAGTTTGATGGCAAACATGCTATCAGGTTCGGCTTTAATGGATGGAGCATTATTGCTAGTGGCTTCTAATGAACCAGTGCCTAAACCACAAACCAAAGAACATCTTTTGGCACTTCAGACACTTGGAATACAACAAATTGTAATTGTGCAAAATAAAGTAGATTTAATTTCATATGATGAAGCCATTGCTAATCAACAAGATATTACAAAATTTGTTAAAGGAACAAATGCTGCAAAAGCGCCAATCATTCCGATATCTGCTCAATCCGGACTTAACATAGATGCGCTAATTGGTGCAATTGAATCAACCATTAAGACTCCCGAAAGAGATGACTCTAAAGAACCGATAATGCATGTATTAAGATCATTTGATGTCAACAAACCTGGAATTAAATTAAAAAATATCAAAGGCGGTGTTATTGGTGGTAGTTTAACACAGGGAACCTTGAATGTAGGTGATGAAATTGAAATTAAACCAGGAATAATGGATGAAAAAAAGAAATCATATGAGCCACTACTTACAGAGATTACTTCATTAGGTACAGCAGCTGGCATAGTAGATTCTGTAAAACCAGGAGGCTTGGTTGCAATTGGTACAAAACTAGATCCTGCAATGACTAGAAGTGATTCTTTTATAGGTTCTGTAATTGGAAAACCTGGAACCCTACCAGAAAATTCAACTCAAATAAAACTTGAAGTAAATTTGTTTGATTCTGCAGTTGGAGCAGCTGAAGATACTAAAGTACTTCCAATCCAAGTTGGAGAATTATTACGATTAAACATAGGAACTGCTCCAATTCTGGGTAAAGTTTTAAAAATTAAATCAAACAGCATAGATATTGAACTTAGAAGACCAGCTTGCATATTTGAAGGTGGTAATGTAGCTATTAGTAGAAGAATTACTGACCGATGGAGATTAATTGGTGCAGGAATACTTGGTTGAAGTTATCTGTGATACAAATTTCTTAATTCATCTAGCAACTAGAAGAATCAAAAACATTGATAATCTTGATGTTGAAATAGGACAAGTTATTTTTGTTGTTCCACAAGTTGTTCAAAACGAACTTTCTGGATTAATTAAAAATCCTAAAAAACAACAAGATATTAGTCAAACATTAAACTTCATAAAAAATTTCAAAGTACTTCCTATAAATGGAAATTTTGCAGATAAAGAACTAATTGATTATGTAAAAAAAAATGGTTCTATCATTGCCACAATGGACAAAGAATTAAAAAAACAAATCAAAAAACATGGTGGAACTATAATGTCTTTATCAAATAATAAAATTATTCTAGAATCATAGCAAAATTTAACTTGAAGAATTTATTTATCATTGATATGACTAATTTAATTTTGGAAAGTAGTGCTTTCAAAAATGGAGAGCAAATTCCAAAAAAATATGGCTATAAAAATTCTAATGTAAATCCACCATTAACAATCAAGGGAATACCAAAAGATACAAAATCACTGGTGCTTATAATGGATGATCCTGATGCAATGGGCGCAGTAGGAAAAGTTTGGGTACATTGGTTAGTGTGGAATATTGCACCTATTACAGAAATCAAAGAAAATTCAATTCCTGTTGGTGCAATTGAAGGTAAAACTGATTTTGGAGAAATCGGTTATGGCGGTCCAGCTCCACCTGACAAAGAACACACCTACATTTTCAAATTATATGCGTTAGATACAAACTTGAATCTCAAGGAAGGTACATCAAAAAAAGATGTAGAAAACTCAATGAAAGATCATATTCTTGCCGAAGCTAAACTGACAGGTAGATACTCTCCTTAAACCATCTTTTTGATTTTATATATCTGATCTCAAATCCATGAATAATTTTAATTACTTTTTATACAAAGAGTAATAAGCAAAGTTTAGAGAGAAAAGCTAATTGATTTCAAACGTAACTTTGGTCTCATTAGGAAAATTTGATCTGAAATTACACCATCTCTTAATCGTAGGAATTCTATCCCTGTCTTTTTCTATTTCGTTTTTAGTTAGATCACAAGCAGCTGATTATGGTTGGGAATTAAATGAATTTGATCCTTTTTTCAATTACAGAGCTACACAATATATCGTTGATAATGGAATAAATGCATATTTTGAATGGAATGATGATCTTAGTTGGTATCCTCACGGAAGAGATGTTTCACAAACTTCTCAAGTAGTCCTTCATATTACTGCTGCTGTTACATATTGGATTTTTGGCGGAGGTATGGAACTTTATGATTTTACAATTCTTTTTCCTGTTGTTTTTGGTTCTCTTAGCACTATTGTAATTTTTGCGCTAGTCAGAGTGATTGGTGGAACAACTGCAGGATTGCTTTCTGCATTGTTATTATCAGTATCATTACCTCTGATAGTAAGAGGTACAATTGGTTGGTTCAAATCTGAACCTCTTGGATTGTTTTTAGGCATTTTGGCACTTTATTTTTTGCTTAGTGGTATTAATTCTAAAAATAGAAAGATAGCAATTGTAAAATTAATAGCTGCAGGAATTACTGTACCGTTATCTATCTCTGCATGGGGCGGTAGCCAGTTTTTTATAATTCCTATAGGTATTTTCTTTCTTACATTACCTTTTGTAAGATCTGATCATAAATTTATCATATGGGCAATCCCTCTTTTCACTACAATTGTATTTTTGGTCTCTCTAAGTTTTGAAAGATTGAGTTCAAGTTTTATTTTTGGATTGGGAGGAGCTTCATTACTAATTCCGACAATCTTCATTGTTGCTTGTATTTTCCTTCAAAGTAAAAGCAATGAAAACAAAAAAACTAGAAATGGCTTATTGTTTTTAGCTGCCATTCTGATAATCGGTGCAAGTCTTTTAATCATTAATGCAGAATCAGAATTTTTATCTCTCCCAAGTTATAGATATCTAAACGCAATTAATCCGTTTTTGACCACTTCAGTTCCACTAATAGATTCAGTTGCAGAACATGCTAGCACAACAATTTCACAGTCATTTCTGTTTCATTCTATTCTAATGATATTTGCAGGATTAGGAGTATGGTTGATCATAAAAAATCAAAAAGAAAAAAGTTCTAATTTTATTAAAAATGATATGATCTTATTTTCATTAATCTTTGGATTAATTGGGATCTATGTTAGTTCCGCATTTGTAAGATTGGAAGTATTTGCGTCTATATCTTTGATAATATTGTCTTCAATGGGGTTGTCAATACTTGTAAGAAATATCTTAAACAATACAGAGAGCAAAAAATCTAAAAATCTGATTATAAAATCTTCATTTCTTGCAGGAATTATAATTCTTCTAGTTATCCCAATTTCTTTCCCAGAGAATAGTAATTGGGTTACGGCAGCAAAATCACCCCCTACAATTCTTAATGGTGGTACTGCTTATCCAGTAAGTACAAATGATTGGACAGAATCAATGGAATGGATAAAAAACAACACTCCCAAAGATGCTGTAATTGCATCTTGGTGGGACTATGGATACTGGATATCTACGTTGGGTGAACGAGCCTCAATAGCTGACAATTCTACATTAAGTACCGCTATTATACAAAATCTAGCAAAAATGTTAATGAG
>Ga0169931_10006561_pt1 | contig 17498 bp, 17 predicted proteins | sample Kivu_15m_20L_FD_129675 | JGI IMG/M metagenome (GOLD analysis project Ga0169931, IMG submission 129675) | Freshwater microbial communities from Lake Kivu, Western Province, Rwanda to study Microbial Dark Matter (Phase II) - Kivu_15m_20L... | ecosystem: Environmental > Aquatic > Freshwater > Lake...
AAGCAACCCTGGCTCAGCCCCCCGGAAAAGACAAAGGCCTTCCGAAGAAGGCCTTTGAAATCGACGGCTTGACTTGGCTCCCCGACCTGGGCTCGAACCAGGGACCTACGGATTAACAGTCCGGCGCTCTACCGACTGAGCTATCGAGGAGCAGAGCCTAGCATTATAGGGGGTTTCAGCGCTTGGTCAGGCGCTCGTTCTGCGGGAACATGGCGCGGCGGGCCTCGTCGTCCATTTCGGTCTTGAAGGCGTGGCGCTGGCGCAGGGCCTCCACGCGGGCGACGGCGGGGCGGGCGTTGATGGTGTCGAGCAGGCGCTTGACGTTCGGGTAGCGCGCCCAGGCCGCGGCGGGTTCCAGGCCCAGGACGAAGGGCACGAGCCGCGCCCAGCCCCAGAAGGCCATGTCGACGATGCCATAGTCCTGGCCGACCAGCCAGGTCCGGTCGGCCAGGCGCTCGTCCAGGATCTGCCAGTGGCGGTGCGCCTCGAAGTCGTAGCGGTTCAGCGCGTACTCGCGGGGTTCCGGCGCAGCGGTGCGGAAGTGCACCGCCTGCCCGCTGTAGGGTCCGATGCCGCTGGCGATGAACATCAGCCAGGTCAGCGTCTGCGCGCGCTCGGCCGAGGCGGGGTCGCGCGCGACGAAGCGGCCGTGCTTGTCGGCCAGCCACAGCAGGATGGCGTTGCTGTCGAACACGACCACCCCGTCGTCCTCGATCGCGGGCACCTTGGCATTGGGATTGACGGCCTTGAAGGCGGGGCTGTGCTGCTCGCCCTTGCGCGTGTCCACGGGCAGCGCCTCGTAGGGCAGACCCAGTTCCTCGAGCAGCAGCGCCACCTTCATCGGGTTGGGGGCGAGGTTGAAATGGAACTTCAGCATTTGGGGGTCTCCTGTCAGGGGGGTGTGATGTCGAAGGGGTCAGCGCTTGCTTGCCAGCACGTGCATCAGGCGCTGCGCGGCAGCGGCGGGGTCGGGCGCGGCCACGATGGCGCGCACCACGGCCACCGAGCCCACGCCCGATGGCAGCACCTCGGCGAAGCGGGCTTCGTCGATGCCGCCGATGGCCACCAGCGCGTGGTCGCGCAGCAGGCGGGCGTAGGCCGCCAGCCGGGCCGGGCCCTGGGGGGCGGTGGGCATGTCCTTCAGCGTCGTGGCGTAGACCGCGCCCATGGCGATGTAGCTCGGGCTCAGCCGGTCGGCGCGCAGCATCTCGGCGTAGCCGTGGGTGCTCAGGCCCAGGCGCAGCCCCGCGGCGCGGATGGCGCCGAGGTCGGCGTGGTCCAGGTCTTCCTGCCCGAGGTGGACGCCGTAGGCGCCGGCGTCGATGGCCTCGCGCCAGTGGTCGTTGACGAAGAGCAGCGCGCCGGTGCCGCGCACGGCCTCGACGGCAGCGCGCACCTGCGCGCGCACCTGGGACGCGTCGGGTGACTTGAAGCGCAGTTGCAGGGTGGGCACGCCGGCCTGGGCGAGGCGCGCCACGCTGTCGGCGTCGGGCAGCACCGCGTACAGGCCCAGGGCCTTGGGGCAGGGCGCGAATGCGTCTGCCCGTGGCCAGGGGGCGAGACCGAAGTCGGCGGGTTCGTCGGGCCAGGCGTCGGCATCGGTGCGGCCGATGCGGTCGAATCGAGCCTGCCAGGCCCAAGCGACGACGGCGGCGTCGGACTCGACGAAGCCCAGGCTGCGCGCCGCGGCAAGGGCGGCGCGGGCCACCGGGGGCAGGGTGGCGTCGGCCGGCGTGGTGCAGGCTTCCAGAGGCCGCGGCGCGCCGAGCTGCAGGCGGGCGTGGGCTTCGCGGATGGCTCGGCTGAGGGTGTCGGTGTCGATGTCGGGCATGGGGAAGGCGCTTTCAGGCCTGGTGCCAGAACGGCGTGCCCAACACCGGCGTGCTGGCCTGGGCGGCGGCCTGCGCCTGCATCGCGCCGGCGCGGCGGGCCGCGCGCCCGGCCGCCACGGCGTCGGCGAAGGCGCCGGCCATGGCTACCGGGTCCTGGGCGAGGGCGACCGCGGTGTTCAGCAGCACGGCGTCGTAGCCCCACTCCAGCACCTGGCAGGCGTGCGAGGGCAGGCCCAGACCGGCGTCGACGATCATCGGCACGTCCAGGCGCTCGCGCAGCGTGCGCATCGCGTAGGGGTTCACAGGGCCCTGGCCGGTGCCGATGGGCGCGGCCCAGGGCATGACGGCCTGGCAGCCCACGTCCACGAGGCGCTGGCACAGCACCAGGTCCTCGGTGCAGTAGGGCAGCACCTTGAAGCCGGCGCGCAGCAGGCGGTCGGCGGCCTCGGGCAGGTTCAGCGTGTCGGGCTGCAGCGTGTAGTCGTCGCCGATGAGCTCGAGCTTGATCCAGTCGGTCTCGAAGACCTCGCGCGCCATCTCGGCGGTGGTGATCACTTCCTGCAGGCTGTGGCAGCCGGCGGTGTTGGGCAGCACCGGCACCTTCAGCGCCTGCAGCAGTTGCCAGAAGCCCTGCGAGGCCTCGGCCGAGGCGGCACCTGTCTGGCGCCGCAGCGAGGCGGTCAGCATGGCCGGCCGCGCGCGCTGCACGGCCGCCTGCAGCACCGCGGGCGAGGGGTAGCGCGAGGTGCCCAGCAGCAGGCGGCTGGCAAAGCGCTGGCCGTAGAGGACGAGGTCGTCGCCGGCGGGGGTGGCTGGCGCAGCGGGCGGCACAGCCATGCCGGGGCGGGCTTCGGGCGCGTTCATCGCGTCATCCTCCGGTGATGGGGGCGATCAGTTCGATGCGATCGCCCTCTTGCAGCTGGCGCTCGGCATGCTGGCTGCGGGGCACGAACTCGAGGTTGACGGCCGCGGCAAAGGGCGGGCGCACGCCGGCCTGGACCACGGCGTCGGCCAGCGTGGCGCCGGCCGGCAACTGGCGCGGCTGCTGGTTGACGAGCACGGTGATGCGGGCAGGGGCGTCGGGCATGGGGTGCGGATTTTCCACGTGCTCTCGGTCGCTCGTCAGCGGGTCGCTCAGGCCGCGAGGGCGCCGAACTGCAGCCCGAGCGACTGCGCCAGGGTCGCCGTGCCGGCGTCCACCCACTCCAGCACCGCGTCCAGCACCGCCGGCGCGATCAGGTAGCCGTGGCGGTACAGGCCGTTGACGCGCAGCGCGCGCGCGCCGATGAACTCGACCGCGGGCAGGTTGTCGGGCAGGGTGGGTCGGGCCTGGGTCGAGATCTCGACGATGCGGCCCTCGGCGAAGGCCGGGTGCACGGTGTAGGCGGCGCTCAGCAGTTCGAGTGTGGAGCGCACGCTGGCGGGGGAGAGGTCCTCGGTCTCGATCTCGGTGGCGCCGATCACGTACAGGCCGCCCGGCTTGGGGGCGATGTAGATCGGGTAGCGCGGGTGGATCAGGCGCGTGGGACGCAGCAGCCCGACCTCGGGCGCGTGCAGGCGGATGACCTCGCCGCGCACGCCGCGCAGCGCCGCCCACTGCGCGCGCGCGCCCAGGCCGCGGCAGTCGAAGAGCCGGCCCGGAGCGGCGCCTGCCGCGGCAAAGTCCTGCGGCGCGCGCGGGCTGTGCCAGTGCAGGCGCACCTGGGGCTCGGCCTCCAGCGCGCGCTGCAGGGCCTCGAGCAGGCCGCGGTTGTCGAGCTGGCCCTCGCCCGGCAGGTGCAGCGCGCGTGCGAAGCGCCCGGCCAGCACCGGCTCCAGCGCCCCGAGCGCGGCGCCGTCGATCTCCTGCGGCGGCGGCAGCCCCGGCAGGGCTGCGGCGGTGCGCTCGATCAGACCGGCGAAGCGCCGCGCCTCGGGCGCGTCCTGACGATGCCACAGGATCACCGTGCCCTGCTGCTGGAAGAACACCGGCTCGGGCAACGCGCGCAGCAGTTGCGGCCAGCGCTGCAGCGCGTGCACGCCCATGCGCACCACGGGGAGCTCGGTGATGGCTGATTCGGCCAGCGGCGCCAGCATGGCCGCGGCGGCGCGCGCGGCCGAGCCCTCGGCCGCCGGCGCGCCCGCGTCGTGCACCGCCACACGGTGCCCTCGGCGCGCCAGCTCGAGCGCCAGCAGCCGGCCCATCAGGCCGGCGCCCAGGACAACGCTGTCGGGGCGCGTCATGTCCGCGGCCTTTCGTCGCGGCGGCGGCAGGGGGCCTGCCGATAATCCCAGGCATGAACGCAGACACCCCGAACCCCGCCGCCCCGGCCGGCCACCGCTATGCCCGGGTGCTGACGATCGCCGGCTCCGATAGCGGCGGAGGCGCCGGCATCCAGGCCGACCTGAAGACTTTTGCGGCGCTGGGCTGCTACGGAACGAGCGCGATCACCGCGCTGACGGCGCAGAACACGCTGGGGGTGCAGGGCATCCACGCCGTGCCGGCGGAGTTCCTGCGGCGGCAGATTGCCTCGGTGCTCGACGACATCGGCGCCGACGCGGTCAAGATCGGCATGCTCCACGAGCCGGCGATCGTGGAGGTGGTTGCCTGGGCGATCGACCGCTATCGTCTGGAGCATGTCGTGCTCGATCCGGTGATGGTGGCCACCAGCGGCGACCGCCTGATCGCGGCCGAGACCGTGGCCGTGCTGGTGCGCGAGCTGTTCCCGCGCGCCACCGTCGTCACGCCCAACCTGGACGAGGCCGCGCTGCTGCTGGGCCGGCCCCTGGACCGCGCCGAGGGTCTGGAGCAGGCGGCGCAGGACCTGCTCGCGCTCGGCGCGCGCGCGGCGCTGCTCAAGGGCGGGCACCTGCCCGGCGACGAGGTGGCCGACCTCCTGGCCCGCCCGGGCCAGCCCACGCTGCGCCTGGCCTCGCCGCGCATCGCCAGCCGCAATGTGCACGGCACGGGCTGCACGCTGTCCTCGGCGATCGCGGCGCACCTGGCGCTCGGGCACAGTCTGGACGAATCGGTACGCCGCGCCCGCGCCTACATCCTGGGAGCGATCGCTGCCGGGGCCGAAGTGCGCACTGGCGCCGGCCACGGGCCCCTGAACCACGGGCACGCCCCGGTGGCCACGCACCGGCTGGGACGCTGAGCGCAACCCGCTCACGCGCCTGCCCCTTGACTCGAGCGCTCGCCGGCGAGCGCTGGGGGATTTTCCGGCCCGCTCATGCCGCCGCGGCCGGCGTTCCCGGCTCGCGGCGCGGCCGCAGCAGCGCCACGCCCACGCTGACCCCGGTCGAGCACAGCAGCGCCCCGAGGAAGGGCCCGAGCGTGGGCACGCTGCTCGGGAAGCTGGCCGCCAGCAGGCCCGCGGCCAGGCTGCCCTGCGCCACCCAGCCCGGCAGCACCGCGCCCACCAGGCCGGCGAGCGAGCCCGCAATCGCCGAGGCCGGGCTCGCACGGCCCCACAGCCCCAGCAGCACCGGCACCACCGCGGTGGCGCACAGCAGGTCGGCGATCAGGAACAGGCGCAGCACCGACAGCCCCTGCAGCGCCACTGCGATGACCGGCACCATCAGCAGCACGGTGATCCAGCGCGCAACGCGCAGCGAGGCGCTCGCGCCTGCGCCCACCAGCAGCGAGGCGATGCCGTTCTGCAGCGTGTCGACCGACGAGGCGACCAGCGCCACGGCCAGCACCAGGGTCGCGACGACGAGCCAGGGCGCCGCGCCGCGCAGCAGCGCGAAGAAGGGCGCGGGCGGCTGGCCGAGATCGGCCCCGCTGGCCGCGGCGAGCATGCCCAGGCCGCCGACGAGCGCCACCACTGCTACGGTGCTCAGCGCGCCCAGCAGCGCGCCGGCGTTCAGCGCCCGCATGTCGCGCGCCGCCCAGACGCGCTGCCAGTAGCCCTGGTGGAAGAGGTTGGCCGCCGTCACCGCGATCACCAGGGTCAAGGCCACCGAGAGCCCGATGCCGGGCGGCGCCGAAGGCCAGGCGCGGTCGGCCGGCACCTGCGGCGCCGCCTGCCAGGCCGCGCCCCCCACGACCACCAGCAGCGCCAGCAGCAGCCAGGCCTGCCAGCGGTCGGTGAGGATGCTGGCGCGCAGGCCCCCCCAGGTGGTGTAGATCAGCGTGGCCACGGCCACGCCGACGATGGGCAGCGCCGGGGGCAGGCCGGCCAGCATGGCGGCGATGGCGCCGATGGCCGTGAGCTCGGCCACCAGGAAGCACAGCATGTACAGCACCGAGAGGGCCGAGACCCAGCGCCGCACCCCGGCGCCGAAGCGCGCCTGCGCGAACTCGCCGATGCTGCGGCCCTGCGGCAGGCGGCGCCGGATGGCGCCACCGCACCAGGCGAAGACGAGGAAGGGCAGGGCGGCGCCCACCGCGTAGCCCGCCAGAGCCACCGGCCCGACGAAGGCCCCGACCTCGGGTGGCGCGAACAGGATCCACGCCCCCATGCCCGAGGCGAGGAAGGACAGGCCCAGGGCGGAGGCCCCCTGGCTGTTGCGCGCCGTCAGGTAGTCGTCGAGGTCGCCATCGGCCGCGCGGGCGCGCAGGCCGATCCAGGTGAAGAGAACAAGCGCTGCGCCGAGCGCAGCCAGGCTGGCCATGTACATGTCGCACTTCCTCCGCCGGCATGATCCGGATCAGGTTCCAGGGTCTGCGGCCGGGATCGGCCGCACTCTCAGCCCGTGACGGGCTCCCCTGGCGACTGGGGTTCAGGGCAAGATGATATGTCAGCCCGGCGCGGGCGAGTCCACGCCGAGCAGGCGGTGCAGCCGCGGGCTCGCGGTCGTGTACTGCAGCGGGCCCTGTCGATCGGGGTACAGGCGCGCGCTCACGCCGTAGGCAGCGAGCGTGGCCTCGTGGAAGCCGCAGACGATGAGTTTCTTCTTGCCGGGGTAGGTGTTGATGTCGCCCACGGCGTGGATGCCGGGCTCGCTGGTCTCGAACGTCTCGGTATCGACGGCGAGTTGCCGCCGCTCCATCGCCAGCCCCCACTCGGCGATCGGGCCCAGCCGGGGGCTGAGGCCCAGGCAGACCAGCAGCAGGTCGGCCGGCACGGTGCGGTCCGCGCCGTCGCTGCAGGCCAGGTGCAGGGCGTCGAGGCGCCCACCGGTTTCGGCAAAGCCCACGGGCTGCCCGGCGACGAAGCCGATGCGGCCCGCCGCGCGCAGCGCTTGCACGCGGGCCAGGGTCTGCGGGGCGGCGGCGAAGGTGTCGCGCCGGTGGACGAGCGTCACGCTCGCGGCGCGGTGCGGCCCGCCTTCGGCGCCGGCCAGGGCGGCTTCCAGCGCGGCGTCCTCGCCGCCGACGACGAGCACGTGCCGCCCCGCCAAGCGGGCCGGGTCGTCCAGCCGGTAGAGCAACTGGCCGCCCTCGAACCGCTCCAGCCCTTCGAGCTTGAGGGTGCGCGGCTGGAAGGCGCCCACGCCGGCGGCGATGACCACGGCGCGTGCCTGCAGGCGCGTCCCGCGCGAGGTCTGCAGCAGGAAGCGGCCGTCGCCCTGCCGCTGCAGCGCGGTCACCTGCTGGCCGAGATGGAAGACGGGTTCGAAGGGGCGCGCCTGCTCGAGGAGCCGGGCCACCAGCTCGCGCCCGGTGCAGCGCGGCAGGCCCGGGATGTCGTAGATGGGTTTGTCCGGGTAGAGCTCGGCGCACTGCCCGCCGGGGTGGGGGAGGGCGTCGACGACATGGGCGCGCATCTCGAGCAGGCCGAGCTCGAAGACCTGGAACAGCCCGACCGGCCCGGCGCCGACGACGACGACGTCGGTGGCGAGCGGCTCTCCCGCGGCCGCAGGCGGGGTGTCCCGGGCGTTCAGCGCGCCAGCTCCGAGAGCTTGCCCGGCTTGTCCTTCCAGTCGTCGGCGTCGGGCAGCGGCGCCTTGCTGCGCGTGATGCTGGGCCAGTTGCGCGACAGGTCGGCGTTGAGCTTGATGAAGTGCTGCTGGTCGCCGGGAACGTCCTCCTCGGGGAGGATGGCGTTCACCGGGCACTCGGGGATGCACACCGCGCAGTCGATGCACTCGTCCGGATCGATGACGAGGAAGTTGGGGCCCTCCCGGAAGCAGTCGACGGGACAGACATCCACGCAGTCGGTGTACTTGCAGCGGATGCAGGATTCGGTGACGACGTGGGTCATGGCGGTCGTTCGTGCTGGAGGAAAGGGTTGTCGCGTCGGCTGGACGGGCAGCGGTGACAACATGGATTCTAGGAGGCTGTCGGACTCGGGAATCGCCAGGCCGGCGAGGCACCTATGCGAGCTGCGTCGGCGGAATGCGGGGTGACAATGCAAGCCCATGCGCCAGGAAGCCCTGAACCTCTGCGAGAACCCGCGCCGTCGCGCTCTGGGCCTGCTGGCCGGCTTGGCCGCGGTGGGCCTGGCCGGCTGCCAGACGCCGCCCCAGCCCTCGGCCCCCGTTGCGCCAGCGGCGCCGCCGCCCCCGCCCGCGCCCCCCAGGCCGCCGCGGCTCGGCCTGGCGCTCGGCGGCGGTGCCGCGCGCGGCTTCGCGCACATCGGGGTGATCCAGGGGCTGGAGGAAGCCGGTATCCGGCCCGATCTCGTCGTCGGCACGTCCGCCGGCAGTCTGGTGGCGGCGCTGTATGCCGCAGGCCGGACGGGAGCGGAATTGGCCACCCTGGCGCAGTCGATGGACGAGGGTGCGATCACCGACTGGTCCTTCCCCGGGCGCGGGCTGATCCGCGGCGAGGCCCTGGCGCGCTACGTGCGCGATCAGACCGGGCAGCGCCCCATCGAGCAGATGCGCCTGCCGCTGGGCGTGGTCGCGACCGACCTGGACTCGGGCGCGCCGGTGCTCTTCCGCCGCGGCGACACCGGGGCCGCGGTGCGGGCCTCGAGCGCCGTGCCGGCCGTCTTCCAGCCGGTGAAGATCGGCGAGCGGGAGTACGTGGATGGTGGCCTGGTCTCGCCGGTGCCGGTGCGGTTCGCGCGCGAGATGGGGGCGGAGTTGGTGCTGGCCGTGGACATCTCGTCGCCGCCCGACGGCGCGGCCACGGGCGACCCCTTCCGGATGCTGTTGCAGACCTTCGCGATCATGGGCAAGAGCATCAACCACTTCGAGCTCGCCGGGGCCGACGTGGTGCTGCGTCCGCGCCTGGCTGGCATCGGCAGCGCCAACTTCACCGCCCGCTCGCGTGCCATCGACGCCGGCCGGCAGGCCATGCAGGCGGCGTTGCCGGAACTGCGGGCGAAGATCACGTCGCTGACGCGCTGACGCGCCGACGCGCCGACGAACGCAAGCAAAAAAAAGCCCGGCGATCAGCCGGGCCGAAGGACTTTCGCAGCAGGCACAACGAGGTCCGAAAACTCCCTTCCAGAGGAGGCCCGGGAGACCTTGCCATCTCACCAGACCCACGATCTGACTCGGCGGCGCGCGGAAAGTTCCCTGCTTCTTGCGGCCCCGCGGCGCATTTCGCACCGCGGGTTTCGCGGGATCAGCCGCGGCGGCTGCGGCTGCCGGACTGTTGCTGCTGCTGCGCGGTCTTGACCGCCGTGTCGGCCATGGACTGCAGGTTGGCCTGGGCCACCGACGCAGCGTGCTTGCTGGCCTTCTGGACGCCCTCGAAGGCGTTCTGGGCCGCGGTCATCGCCGACTTCACCATGGCCACCGCGCTCTCGCTGCCGGCGGGCGCGTTCTGCGTGGCGCTCTCCATCATCGACATCATGGCCTTCTGCAGGTCGGCCATCTGCGCTTCGGCCACCTTGGCCACCTCGGCGCCCGCGGCGGAGGCGATGTCATAGGCCTGGCGCCCGTAGGCTGCCGCCTTCTCGGCCGTGGGCTGCAGCATCTTCTGCTGCAGCGCCAGCAGTTCCTGCGCGTCCTTGACCGACATCACCGCGCGGGTGCCGTCGGCGGCGTCGGTCATGGCCGCACGGGCCAGCTGCAGGTTCAGCTCGACCAGCTTCTCCATGCCCTCGAAGGCTTTCTGGGTCAGGCCGAAGAGGGTTTCGACGTTGGCCTTCTGGGCGGCGACCATCTGTTCGGGGGTGAGCATGTTCATGGGGTGTCCTCCAGGGCTCAGGAATTTTTTGCTGCAGTGCAGCATGAATCGGGAGTATATCGGTTCACCGGGTTTTCGCAAGCCCGGTGTGGTGCCGCGGCCATCCTCGGCCGGCCGATCGCCGCGCGCCAGCGGGGCGCGTGCGAGGTCGGGTGCGGGCCGTTCCTAGAATGGTCGCGCTGCACCATGCTTGCTTACCATTCGGACCATTTCGTCCTGCCACTGCCGCCGGGGCACACCTTCCCGATGACGAAGTACCGGCTGCTGCGCGAGCGCGTCGAGGCGGCCATGCCGGGCGTGCGTGTGCGCGAGGCGCCACCGGCCAGCGACGGCGAACTGGCGCTGGCGCACGACCCGTCCTGGATCAGCGCGGTGGTCGAAGGCACCACCAGCGCCCAGCAGCAGCGCGAGATCGGCTTCCCCTGGTCCGAGCGCATGGTGCAGCGCTCGCGTCGCTCCGTGGGCGCCTCGATCGCGGCAGCGCGCAGCGCCCTGATCGAAGGCGAGGGCGTGGCCGCCAACCTGGCGGGCGGCACCCACCATGCCTACGCCCACAAGGGTTCGGGCTATTGCGTCTTCAACGACGTCGCGGTCGCCGCGCGGCTGATGCAGGCCGAGTGGCACCGCCATCACCGCCGCCTGCTGCGGGTGCTGGTGGTCGACCTCGACGTGCACCAGGGCAACGGCACCGCGGCCATCTTCCGCGACGACGAGACCGTGTTCACGCTGTCCTTGCACGGGGCGCGCAACTTTCCCTTCCGCAAGGAGCGCAGCGACCTCGACGTCGAACTGCCCGACGGCTGCACCGACGAGCCCTATCTGCAGGCGCTGGACGAGGCGCTGGCCGAGGTCGCGCGGCGCACGGCAGGCACGCCACCGGGGCTGGCCTTCTACCTGGCCGGCGCCGACCCGCACGAAGACGACCGCCTGGGCCGCCTGAAGCTCAGCGCCGCCGGCCTGGCCGAGCGGGACCGCCGCGTGCTGGCCTGGTTGGGGGCGCGGCGCATCCCGGTGGCGTTGTCGATGGCCGGGGGCTACGGGCGCGAGATCGGCGTCACGGTGGACTTGCAGGCGCGCACCCTCGAACTCGCGCTGCAGGCCTGGGCAGGCTGGTCGGCCGGGCGCGACGCCGCGCCCGCAACCGGCGCGTCAGGCAGTTTGCGTATGCTCACGGGATGAGCGACCCACAATCGCCGCGTCTCGCGGCCCTCACCCCCGACGCTGCCGCGGCGGTGGATGCCGCCATCGTGACGCGGCGTTCGATCCGTGCCTTCCTGCCCACGCCGGTGCCGCGGGCGACGATCGAGGAGATCCTGCGCGTGGCCTCGCACGCGCCCTCGGGCACCAACACCCAGCCCTGGCAGGTCTGCGTGCTGACCGGGGCGGCCAAGGAGCGGCTGAGCACGCGCATCCTGGCCGCCTACGACGACCCGGCCGAGCGCGCGCGCCACGCCGAGGAGTACGCCTACTACCCCACCGAGTGGCGCAGCCCCTACATCGACCGCCGGCGCAAGGTGGGCTGGGACCTGTACGGGCTGCTGGGCATCGGCAAGGCCGACAAGGAGCGCATGCACCGCCAGCACGGGCAGAACTACCGCTTCTTCGATGCGCCCGTGGGATTGATCTTCACGATCGACCGGGTGATGCAGCAGGGCAGTTGGCTCGACTACGGCATGTTCCTGCAGAGCGTGATGCTCGCGGCGCGCGCGCGCGGGCTCGACACCTGCCCGCAGGCCGCGTTCACGCAGTTCCACCGCCTCATCGCCGAGGAACTGCAACTGCCGCCCGAACGGATGGTGGTGTGCGGCATGTCCCTGGGCCATGCCGACCCGGGCGCGGTGGAGAACACATTGGCCACCGAACGTGAACCCGTCGCGGGCTTCGCGCGCTTCCTGGAATGAGCATGCACAAGACCCTCGGCCGCGCCGCGGCCTTCCTGTCCCTTCTGCTGCCCTTGGCGGCGAGCGCGGCCGATCTGGACGGCAGCAAGCTCTCGGTCTGGTGGGGCATCCCCTTCGCCGGGGTGCTGTTGTCGATCGCCTTCATGCCGCTGGCCGCGCCCCAGGTCTGGCACCACCATTTCGGCAAGATCGCCGCCGGCTGGGCGCTCGCCTTCCTCGTGCCCTTCGCGCTCGTCTTCGGCGCCGGCACGGCGGGGCAGGCCCTGGTGCACGCGCTGCTGGCGGAGTACATCCCCTTCATCATCCTGCTCGTGGCGCTGTTCACGGCGGCCGGCGGCATCTACGTGCGGGGCAACCTGCATGGCAGCCCGGCGGTCAACACCGCGATCATGGCCGTGGGCACGGTGCTCGCCAGCCTGATGGGCACGACCGGTGCCTCGATGCTGATGATCCGGCCGCTGATCCGCGCCAACGACAACCGCAAGCACGTCGCGCACGTGGTGGTCTTCTTCATCTTCACGGTCAGCAATGCGGGAGGCTCGCTCACGCCGCTGGGCGACCCGCCGCTCTTCCTGGGCTTCCTGAAGGGCGTGGACTTCTTCTGGACGGCGCAGCACATCTTCCCCGAGACCCTGTTCCTGGTGGGCGCCTTGCTGGCGATCTTCTACGTCATCGACAGCTGGTACTACCGCAAGGAGGGCACACTGCCTGCCGACCCCACCCCTGACACCCGCGGCTTCGGCCTGGAGGGCGCGGTGAACTTCCTGCCGCTGCTGGCCGTGGTGGGCCTGGTGCTGATGAGCGGCACCTGGAAGCCGGGCATCGCCTTCGACGTGTGGGGCACCGAGGTCGAGTTGCAGCAGATCGTGCGCGACGTCCTGCTCGTCGTCGTGGCCATCGTGTCGCTGGCGATCACGCCCAAGGGCGTGCGCGAGAAGAACCAGTTCTCCTGGGCGCCGATGCAGGAGGTGGCCAAGCTCTTCATCGGCATCTTCCTCACCATGATCCCGGTGCTGGCGATGCTGAAGGCGGGCGAGCAGGGGCCATTCGCCGCGGTGGCGCGGGCCGTCACCGGCCCCGACGGGCAGGCGCTGCCCTGGGCCTATTTGTGGTTCAGCGGCGTCTTGAGCTCCTTCCTCGACAACGCGCCGACCTACCTGGTGTTCTTCAACCTGGCTGGTGGCGACCCGCAGGTGCTGATGACCACCGGCGCGGCCACGCTGGCCGCCATCTCGGCCGGCTCGGTCTTCATGGGCGCCAACACCTACATCGGCAACGCGCCCAACTTCATGGTCAAGGCCATCGCCGAGGACCGGGGCGTGCGCATGCCCAGTTTCTTCGGCTACATGGCATGGAGCGGCTGCATCCTGGTGCCGCTGTTCGTCGTCATGACCTTCATCTGGTTCGCCTGAGCCCCAGCCTTCAACGCCGCCCCGCCCCATGAGTGACCAACGCCCGCGCGTGCTCGTCGCCCGCGCCGTCTTTTCCGAGACCGTCGAGCGCCTGCGCGCCCATTTCGAGGTCGAGGACAACCCCGACGACGTGCTGTTCACCAAGGATCAGCTCACCGGGCGCCTGCGCGGCAAGGCCGGGGCCTTCACCACCGGCAGCGAGCGCGTGGACGCCCAGGTGCTGGACGCCAACCCGCAGTTGCGCGTGGTGGCGAACATGGCCGTGGGCTACAACAATCTCGATATCGAGGCCTTCAACGCCCGCGGCGTGCTCGCGACGAACACTCCCGACGTACTCACCGAGACCACGGCCGACTTCGGCTTCGCGCTGATGATGGCCGCGGCGCGGCGCATGGCCGAGAGCGAGCACTACCTGCGCCGCGGCGAGTGGACGCGCTGGCGTTACGACATGTTCACCGGCAGCGACGTGCACGGCGCGACGCTGGGCATCCTGGGCATGGGCCGCATCGGCCAGGCGATCGCCCGCCGCGGCGCGCTGGGCTTCAGCATGCGCGTGGTCTATCACAACCGCAGCCGGCTCGACCCCGCCCTGGAGGCGCCGTTGGGCGCGCGCTGGGTCGACAAGGCCACGCTGCTGCGCGAGGCCGACCACCTGGTGCTGGTGCTGCCGTACTCGGCGCAGAGTCACCACGCCATCGGCGCTGCCGAGCTCGCGCTGATGAAGCCGACCGCGACGCTGACCAACGTCGCGCGCGGCGGCATCGTCGACGACGCCGCGCTGGCGCAGGCGCTGCGCGAACGCCGCATCGCCGCCGCCGCGCTCGACGTCTTCGAGGGCGAGCCGGCCGTGCACCCGGGCCTGCTCGAGGTGCCCAATGTGGTGCTGACGCCGCACATCGCCAGCGCCACGGTGGCCACGCGGCGGCGCATGGCCGAGCTCGCCGCCGACAACCTGATCGCCGCGCTCACGGGCGGCACGCCGCCCACGCCGGTGAACCCGCAGGTGCTGCGCTGAAGCGCCCTGGATGAGCAGCCCCATCGACGCGACCTGGCTCACCCTGGCCGCGCTGGCCGCGCTGGCGCTGCTGAATCTGGCCGTGCTGCTGCTGCGGCGCGACCGCGATGCGGGCGTGCCTTCGGCCGCCGAGCAGATCGAACCCCGGCTCGAGCGCCTGGAGCGTGAGCTGCGCGACGAGCTCGGGCGCCAGGCCCAGGCCACGCGGGCCGACCTCGCGCACCTGCAGCAATTGCTGCTGGCGCAGGGGGGCGAGGCCGCGCGCACCCAGAACGAGCTGCTGCAGCGGGTGGCGCAGAGCACCGACCAGCGCCTGGCCGAGATGCGCGCCGCGGTCGAGGCGCGCTTGAAGGCGCTGCAGGACGGCAACGACAGCAAGCTCGAGCAGATGCGCGCCACGGTCGACGAGAAGCTGCACGCCACGCTGGAGCAGCGCCTGGGCGAGAGCTTCCGTCAGGTGGCCGAGCGCCTGGAGCAGGTGCACCAGGGCCTGGGCGAGATGCAGGGCCTGGCGCGCGACGTCGGCTCGCTCAGCCGGGTGCTCAGCAACGTCAAGGCGCGCGGCCTGTACGGCGAGGTGCAGCTCGCCGCCCTGCTGGAGCAGGTGTTCGCGCCGGCGCAGTACGCCCCCAATGTCGAGACCGTGCCGGGCAGCGGGGCGCGCGTGGAGTTCGCCGTGCGCCTGCCCGGCCGGGGCGAGGGCAGTGCGGCCGTGTGGTTGCCGATCGACGCGAAGTTCCCGCGCGAGGACTACGAACGCCTGCTCGAGGCCCAGGACCGCGCCGACGCCGCAGCGGCCGAGGCCGCGGCGCGCGCGCTCGAGGCGCGCCTGCGCCTGGAGGCGCGCACCATCCGCGAGAAGTACCTGGCCGCCCCGCACACGACCGATTTCGCCATCCTCTTCCTGCCCACCGAGAGCCTGTACGCCGAGGCGCTGCGCCGGCCCGGGCTGGTGGAGGCGCTGCAGCGCGATCACCGGGTGGCGCTCGCCGGCCCGACCACGCTGCTGGCCCTGCTGTCGAGCCTGCAGATGGGCTTCCGCACGCTGGCGCTCGAGCAGCGCAGCGCCGAGGTCTGGCAGGTGCTGGGCGCCGTCAAGACCGAGTTCGCGAAGTTCGGTGACGTGCTGGCGAAGACGAAGAAGAAGCTCGATGAGGCGAGCCAGACCATCGACGCGGCCGAGGTGCGCACGCGCGCGATGGCGCGCCGCCTGAAGGGCGTGGAGTCGCTGCCGGAGGCGCAGGCGCAGGCACTGCTGCCCGCCGCCCTCGACGCCGCGCCCGAGGAGGCCGAAGCGGCAGAGGCCGGCGCGCGTGCGCCCGGCGGGGCAGGCGATGGCGCGCCCGGCTGAGCCCGCACCGGGCGCCACGGCGCCCTCCGTCTTCACCTTCGGTCTGCTGCTGGCCCTGTGCATCGGCCAGATCGGCCTGCACGCCGTGATGTCCGGGGTGCGGATGGCGGCGCCGCTGCAACTGCTGCGCGAGGGCTACGGCGCCGGGGCCGTCGGCCTGGTGCTGGCGCTGTTCGCTGCGGCGCCGGTGTTGACGGCCATGCCCGCCGGTCGCTTCGTCGACCGGCACGGCTACCACCGGCCCGTGCTCGTCGCGCTGGGCTGCAGCGCTGCGGGCGCGGCGATGGCGATCGCCTCCACTTTCACCAGCGGCGCGTCGCACTTCGCCCTGCTGTGTGGTTCGGCCATGGCCACCGGCGTGGGCGCGAACACGGGCGTGATGGCGATCATGCGCGCGGCCGGCCTGCTGGCGCGCGACAGCACCGAGCGCCTGCGCGTGTTCAGCTGGCTCAGCGTGGCGCCGGCCTTCGCCAACGTCGTCGGCCCGGTGTGCGCGGGGCTGATGATCGACCTCGGCGGCTTCCTGGCGGCGTACACCGTCCTGGGCCTGCTGACCGCGCTGACGCTGTGGGGCCTGCTGCGGGTGCCGCGCGGCATGGGCGCCGGGCGCGCCAGCGCAGCAGCCACCGGCAGCGCGCTCGGGCTGCTCAGGGAACCGGGCTTCAAGCGCCTGCTGCTGGCCAACTGGCTACTCGCCACCTGCTGGGACGCGCACACCTTCGCCGTGCCCATCCTCGGCCACGAGCGCGGCTTCAGCGCCTCGACCATCGGCCTGATCCTGGGTGTGTTCACGCTCGCGGTCAGTGCCATCAGGCTGGTGATCCCGCTCGTGGCGCACCGCATCGAGGAGGCGCAGGTCCTGCGCGGGACGATGTGGTTCGCCGGTCTGGTGATGGCCGTGTACCCCTTCGCACCCAACCCGTGGCTGATGGGCACGTGCTCGGTGCTGCTGGGCCTCGCGCTGGGCTGCTCCCAGCCCATGGTCATGGCCACCCTGCACCATCTGTCGCCCCCCGACCGGCACGGCCAGGCGCTCGCGCTGCGTTCGCTGACCTTGAACCTGGCGAGCACGCTGATGCCGCTGACCTTCGGCCTGGCGGGCGCGGCCATCGGCACGGCCGTGCTGTTCTGGGTGTGCGGCGCCTTCTCGGCGCTGGGTGCGACGACGGTAAGGCACCACCCGCCGCGGCAGGCGCAGGAGGTTTCCCTGCCGCCGCCGCAGCCGCCTGCAGACCCCCGCTGATCAGTCCGCCAGCCCCTGGTGACGCAGCAGGGCGTCGATCGCCGGCTCGCGCCCGCGGAAGGCGCGGAAGCTTTCCAGCGCCGGCCGGCTGCCGCCGACCTCGAGGATCTCGCGGCGCAGGCGCTGGCCGGTGGCGGCGTCGAAGACGCCGGCCTCCTCGAAGGCGCTCCAGGCGTCGGCGCTCAGGACCTCGGCCCACTTGTAGCTGTAGTAGCCCGCGGCGTAGCCGCCGGCGAAGATGTGCGAGAACGAGTTCTGGAAGCGGTTGAAGGCCGGCGGGTGCAGCACGGCGACTTCGCGCCGCACCTCGTCGAGCACCGCCTGCACGCGTGCCTCCTGCCCGGGCTGGGCGTGCAGTCGCATGTCGAACAGCGCGAACTCGATCTGGCGCAGCATCGCCATGCCGCTCTGGAAGTTCTTGGCCGCGATCATCTTGTCGTACAGCGCGCGCGGCAGCGACTCGCCTGTGTCGACATGCGCCGTCATGCGCGACAGCACCTCCCACTCCCAGCAGAAGTTCTCCATGAACTGGCTGGGCAGTTCCACCGCGTCCCACTCGACGCCGGAGATGCCCGAGACCGCCAGCTCCTCCACCTGCGTCAGCATGTGGTGCAGGCCGTGGCCGAACTCGTGGAAGAGCGTGATGACGTCATCGTGCGTCAGCAGGGCCGGCCGGCCGCCCTGAGGCGAGGCGAAGTTGCACACCAGGTGCGCCACCGGGGTCTGCAGGCGA
>Ga0169931_10006562_pt1 | contig 17496 bp, 17 predicted proteins | sample Kivu_15m_20L_FD_129675 | JGI IMG/M metagenome (GOLD analysis project Ga0169931, IMG submission 129675) | Freshwater microbial communities from Lake Kivu, Western Province, Rwanda to study Microbial Dark Matter (Phase II) - Kivu_15m_20L... | ecosystem: Environmental > Aquatic > Freshwater > Lake...
CTCGACGGGAAGGTTTTTCAGGGCGGCGAGTCCCGCAAAAACCAGAAGGAGGGAGAGCGCGCTTGCAAAAACCGGGTGGTGGATGAAAAACCTGGAGATCATTGGAGTTGGCTCGGCAGGAGGGTTTGGATCATGACTGGGCGTTTGTTTTGCACCTTGGCAACCCCCTTTGCAATCACGACGTCTCCCCTTTTCAATCCGCTGTCGATGATCCAGTAGTCTTTGTACCAGTCGCCCGCTTCCACTTGCCTGGAGACGGCCGTCCCATTTTCGACCACGTAGACGAACGAGCCGTTTTCATTTTGCAAAACGGCCGTTTGCGGAACGGCGATCGCATTTGGACGGACGGCTCCTTTCACGATCACTTTGACGAACTGACCCGGGTAGATCAGAAGGTTCGGGTTCGGGAGCACTGCGCGGAAGAGCATCGTGCCGGTCGACTGCTGGATCGCCGGGTTGTTGAAATCGATGACCCCGGTCGTCGGAACGACCGTCCCGTTGGATAAAACCGCTTCGATCGTAAAGTTCATTTTGCCGGGCAGCTTCAAACGGCCGGCCGCAACGTCTTTTTTTAGGTGGAGGATGTCGTTATCCGAGACGTTGAAATTCACCCAGATCGGGTCGACGACGTAAAGGGTCGTCAGGAGGTTTTCGTCTCCCGCCCCGGGAGAAATCAGCGCCCCTTCGCGGTATTTCGCTTGTCCGGTCAACCCCGCGACGGGAGCCGAGATCGAGGCGAAACCTAAATTGATCTCTGCCTTGTAAAGATCGGCCGATGCCGTTTCCACTTCGGCTTTCGCCGCCAGCTCGTCGGCAAGCGCCCGGTCGAGATCCCTTTGGCTTACCGCGTTTTTCTCATAAAGCGGCACCATCCGCGCCTTCGTCTGCTCCGCGTTCCATAAAACAGCTTTTTGCCGGTCCAGCATCCCTTGCGCGCTATCGACCGCAGCGATGAAAGGCCTCTGGTCGAGAACGAACATCAAATCGCCCGCCTGAACCATCCCGCCTTCTTTGTAATTGATCGACTCCAAATACCCCTCGACGCGGGCCCGGATCTGGACGATGTGTGAACTCTCGCCGACGCCGACGAATTCAAAGTCCGCCGGGATCGTCTGCGGCTCGACCCGGATCGCCGTTACAGGTACGGGCGGGGGAGCGGTTGGCCTTTCTTGCTTTTCGCAAGATACGAAGAAGAATAGGAAGAGAGGCAGAAGCAGGAATCTCGCCATGACCTCGAAATATCATGCGTGGAGGATGTTGTCAAAACGATATGAAAGGGTGTGCAAAAGGGAGAGGATGGACAGGATGATGATTTTGTGAGGCAGGTGTTTGCACGGTTAGGTTGCAGGGATGTCACATGCCGGTCAGGGCGGACAGCAAACGGCTTTCCCAATCGGCGCAAAGGCCTAAATCGTCGAGCAATTTACAAGAGTCTTCCTGAGCGGCGGCCGTTTCGACTGCTGAGAGGAATGACTGCTTTGTGGTCGCGGACGGCGCGATTTTGCTGCGGACTAAGATATCGGGGAAGGTTTCGTGGCCTACTTGGATGGCTGGAATGCCGGCGAGCGCGAGGAGAGGGCCCATGCTCGTTTGATAGTAGAGCGCGGCGTCGGCAAAAAGGAGCGCCTCTTCGGACGAAACGGTTGAGACGAGGAGCGGATAGCCGCCGGAGAGTTTTGTGTCGATTTCCCGTTTCTTGGCACCCGGGTGATGCTGCATGACGACGAGATAGCGCGACGGATCGAGGCGGGATTCGCGCAGGAGATGAAGAAAGGCAGGAAACGCTTTTTCGAAAAAGACTTCGTTGTTGCCGCCAAGGTAAAGAAGGATTTTCTGCCCCGTATCCTCGAGTCCTTTTTGTTGGAAAAAAAGTCGGCGGGCGATTTCCTTCCTTGCACTTCTTGCCCCTTTGAGGAAATGCGCCTGGGCCAGAGGGTAATAGCCAAGACCGACCCGCTTTTCTAAGGGAAGGTCAAAGAAGACTCCGGGATTTTGGTAGAGAGGGGCCTCGGCTAAATGCCGATTGGAGAACAGGACTTTGTCCGCAAGCGCCATCACTTTGGCAGCGGTTTGGGAATAACCTCCGGGAACGAAGCTTTCCGGGTTGTCGTAGTAGGCGAATCGTTTGACCGAGGGGGCTGAGTGGGCGGTTTCTTCTTGCACGGCGGCAAGAAATGGATGCCCGACGTCCGTAACGATGGCGGATGCGTCGCGAATGGTTTCGGCGATTTTTTGGGCGAGTCCGCGACAGGAGGCAGGGGAGTTGAGGTCGAGCCGGTCCGGGTTCAGCTCGATTGCGCCAGAGGACTGCAATTTGTCGAAAGCAGGCCCCGTCGCCAGTAGCTCGACAGAGAACCCCTCGCGGCGCAGCTCGCTTGCAAACTCGGCAAAGTGCGCCGCCGGGCCTCCGTGGCAGGCGATGAAATAAATTGTCGCCGCGGCCATCATGGGATTGCCATGGCTTGGGTGGCATCGCCCGCTCGGAAAGCAAGGTAGTCGCGGAGGATCCGCTCATGGTCGAAAGCGAGTTTTTCCCACGGAATCCGATCGAGAGGTACGATGTACGCCTCTTTCGCGTCATCTCCTGCGACGGGCGAAGATGTTGCTTTGGCGAGGAAGGCGACTTCGATGGAATGGTGCCGCTTGTCCCGCATCGGGTCGGAATAGACATGGAATTGACGCAGCTCGGTCAGTTCGAGATTCGTCTCCTCGCGCATCTCGCGGCGCACGGCGCCTTCGACGGACTCGCCCCACTCGACTTTGCCTCCCGGAATCGCGATGCCGAAGGGAGCCTTGCCCCGCTCGATCAAAACGATCCCCTCAAAAGCCTCGCCGCTGTAGACCTCGATGATCGCGGTCGTTGTCAGGATCGGACGGAGCGGATGGAGAGGACGGGGGAGGGGCAGAGGAGAAAGTGCGTCCGCAAAGGCTGTTGCCGTAATCAAGGCCGAAAGGAGAAAGGGGAGGCATGGAATGCGCATAAAAACTCCAAATGGGTGAACGATTTTACTCCTTTGCCGGAATCTTTGGCAATCGCTATACTTCTTTGCCCATGGACGAAGAGAAAATCGCCTTAGTTACAGGAGCCTCGTCGGGGATTGGGGCAGCTCTTTGCCGAGACCTAGTTTCCCGGGGATGGTCGGTGTTTGGTGTCGCCCGGGGAGCCGATGCATTGGAGAAGATCCGCCAAGAGGCCGGGTCGTCTTTTACTCCGGTTATTTGCGATGTATCGGACAAAAATGCCATCTCGCAGGTTTCTAAGGAAATTTTAGCGAACGGAAAATGCCCTTCGCTATTTTTCCTCAATGCCGGGATCGCCGGAGAACAGGCAGTCGAAAACCCGGACAAATTCGACCTTGCGCTTCATGAAAAAATCATGGCGGTCAACTATTTCGGCGTGCTCGCTTGGATCGAGTTTTGGGAAAAGCCCGCTTCGCAAAACGGCGGCGCCCATTTTGTCGCGACAAGCTCGGTCAATGCCATTTTCGCCCCGCCGGCAGGAAGCGCTTATGCCGCATCGAAAGCGGCGATCGCCAAGGCCTTTGAGGGCTTGTCTTTAACCTATTTCGATTCGAATTTATCTTTCTCGGTCGTCTATCCTGGTCCGGTCAATACGCCGGGGCTGAAGGGAACGCTCCCTTTTACTTGGGAAGCAAAACGGATGGCCAAATACATGGTCGATTGCGCCCTCAAAGGAAAAATCCGCTGCGAGCCTTCGGTTTTTTATGGCGTGCTGACTCGTCTTCTCCGTTCGATTCCGGAGCCTTGGGCAATCGGTCTTTTGAAGAAATTATGAGCCTCACGAGCTCATAGTCCGGGGCTTTGGTGCATGATCCCGCCGTCTGCGAAAATCGTGGTCGCGCTAATGTAGCTCGCCCCGGGTCCCGCAAGGAACGCGGCAACACTTGCTATCTCTTCGGGCTTTGCCATCCGCCCGAGCGGGATGGCGGCGTTTAACTTGGCCATGAGAGAGGGATCTTTCATCGTCGATAGATTAATCGGGGTTGCGACCGCGCCCGGTCCGAGTCCCACGACGAGGATGTTATGCTTGGCCAGCTCGATCCCGGCGGTCCGGGTAAGCATCCGCATGCCCCCTTTTGAAAGGCAGTAAGGAGTGTTTCCCGGCATCGGCCAATCTTCATGCACGGAAGTGATATTGATGATCCGCCCGCCGTTGCCCTGCTTGATCATTTGCTTGGCTGCCGCCTGCGTGCCGAAAAAAGCGCTTTTTAAATTGACTTGCATCACTTTGTCGTAATCGGACTCGGTCGTGTCGAGGATCGAGGTGCGCGTCTCGATGCCGGCGTTATTCACCCAGATGTCGAGGCTGCCGAACGCCTGTACGGCGCTGGCAACGAGCTTTTGCAGGTCGGATGGCTTGCCGACGTCCGCCTGAACCGTCAGGCACCCGCCTTCAAAGCCCGTAATCTGTTTTTTAACCTCTTCCGCTCCGCCCGGATGGCTGTGATAGTCGATCACGACTCTCGCGCCTTGCTTGGCCAGCTCGATTGCAATCGCGGCGCCGATCCCTCCGCTGCCCCCGGTAACGACCGCCGATTTTCCCTTCAACATATCGCCTGTCTATGCCAGTTGGCTGGATTGATTTCAAATGGTCGGAAATTATCCCGATTATAAATCGATGTGTTGATAATCAACGGGTTGCGACTCAAATCGCTCCTTGTTATGAATCTCTAAATTGTTTAATGTCAATAAGTTATATATTTTTATTTATCTGGTTTTAAAAGTGAAGCCGATTCTTAGCGCGTTTTAGCGGTTTGCGATTTATAGTCAATTTTTTTTCCAGCTTTTTCGCGCTGCTCGTTTGAAAGGAGATACAATTTCCTTCGTAAGGAATCTTCAAAATAGTTAAGCATGTCCCGATCCGTTGCCTCGAGCCAGCTCCTGACGCGGCTCATCGTGTCGGAAATCGATTGCTGCCCATCTTTTGTATAATAAAACGAGGCGATATCGATCTGGTATCCTTTTTGCCCGTCAAAGCCGTAGTTGCGGAGGAAAGAGCCATCCTTATTCGCGATCCCCTTGGCGCCTCGGGCCACTACGACGTCGATGAAGGCGTCGAGGATCCTCTTGGCTTCCTGCCGGTCTTGGTGTTTTAAGGCATCCATGAAGGAACGCATGAGGATCGGTTGTTTTTTCTGCAGAACGAACGCCGTCTTATGGGCGGGGAGAAAGATTGGCGCCCCCATCGGATCATAGAGTGTGATCCATCGGCCCTGGTCGGCGGTTTCCCCAAAATGGAGGCCGAGGACGCCTGTGTCTTCCTGCAGTTTTTCATATGCGATCCGCATCGATTCGAGTACGGCCTTTTCCCTTTTGGTCCGGTCGGCATCCCGCTCCTTCCGCAGCGAGGAAAGGAAGGGGAGGGTGCGCATCCAAAATGGGGTCCGGTAGATGTCGGTGCGGGGTAGTTTCAAAACGTATTTCCCGTCGAAGCTTTCGAAGGCGAAACACTGGCGGCCACGACCCAAAAATTGAAACGGTTTGGAAAGGATCGAGTCATAGGCGCTATCCCAGATTTCTATCTGAATCCGGACATCTCCCTGCACCCTCCGGATGCTGAACCCTTTCCTGGCTTTATAAAGCGCTTGGCCCGAACCTATGGAAAGGACAAGAAGGAGGAAGATAGCCAGGGCTTTTTTCATATTCACGATTGTAGAAAAATTTCCATTTTCGATCACGGGCTCAAGGGGTTAATGTGACGGGCGTGTTTGAAGTGTCTTGTGTTTTGAGTGACAACAATTAGGTCGTTTTTGATCGCGGTCGCTGCAATCAGAGCATCGCCCATCGGGAGGATTTGTCCATTTTTTACGGCCCTTGCGCTGATATCCCCCCAAATTACGCAAGTCTGCTGATCGATCGGCAAAATTCGATTTCCAAAACTTGGAATCACTTCCCCAAGAAGCCAATTTTGCAGCGCATTCTTGATCTTTTCATCCTTTTCACTCAACTTCGAAATGCCAAATTGCAGTTCGCCAACTGTCAATACACTCATAAAGAAGAGACGGTCTTCATATTTCGAGATCCATTCCCTTAATTTTTTCCCTTCAGGAGTCCCTTTTTTTCTTAAGTTCGAAATCATACAAGTGTCTAGCAGGTATGTCATAGATCGATTTCTCTCACCGTATCTTGACTCCGATCGAAGTCTAGCTCGATTTCCGGATAGGGACATTGATCAAATACCTCCAGGAGCGGTTTTTTAGGTTTCAGATAGAATTCAAATTCTTCTTTAGAAACAACATAAGCGACTGGAGCCCCGTTCCTTGTGATAGTTTGGTAGCCTGAACATTCCGTTTCTTTTATGAGTTGAGAAAATTTTGCTTTGGCCTCTTGCACTTGCCACTTTTTATGTTTCTCAGGACGATTCAATCTTCTGGGTCGACGACGGGGCTTGATTTTCATATTCACCTAGTCTGACTTGACTAGTCACCAGAATATGCAGTCAGCGAATATTTTGTAAATGAAGAATGAGATATACTCGTTCCACTTCAAAAATCCTGATATTCCAAGCCGGCGCCCGCCATTTGAACCAGAGGGAGCCAGCGCTGGAACCGGGATCCCTGCAAATGCATCATTTGCAGGGATCCCGAGCGGTATACACCGAGAGCGATTCAAATATCGGGATATTCCACTTTCATTTCGACCACCAATACGACAATCGGAGCATCCGATTCGTTCACATCCGCATGCAGTTCCCCGGGAGGATCCGCATCCATCCATACTGGCCGCCCCGTGTCGAAGCGAAGATAGGTAATCTCGCCGCGCTCGGTAATTTTCTTCAGGGTGCCGCCATTCAGCGCAATGATCAGACGAGGTTTTTCATGACGGTGCATTTTTAAAGGTGAGTTGGGGTAGATCGTTGTTTTCCACACCCGGACGGTTTCATTTTCAAACTCGAGCTCGCGGAATGTTTCTTGGATCCGAGATGACTCCTCAAAGAAAATCCCCTCCGCATGGAGAAGCAGGGGGAGCATTAGATAAAGAATTTTCTTCATATTGGAAAGAGCCTATTAAAAAATTGAATTTAATGCAATCCGGAGTCGCATAAGTTAATATTTTAACGATTGTTTTATTTATTTTATTATTGTATAATAATCGCTAGAAAATAATAATCCGATATGAATATAACTATAAAGCAGAAGTTTGACGATTTTTATAATGCCCGCGTGATTATGGACTGCCGTCCGGGGCAGCGGATCGTACTGCGCAAAGGGCGTTTGGAACTGAGGGACGGATCGGCAAAGCAAACGGAAGGGGAGCGGAAGGAAATCAAAGCTCTCATCTCTTCGCTGCTCCGCCGGATCGATGTCGGCGCCGGTCCGTTGACTGAGGGGAATGTTCAATCGTTCGTCGATAAAATCCTCCCGATGCACCACAGCTTTTGCAACCCGGGCGCCATGATGGCGAACCCGGCGCTTCGGAAAATCGTAGAAAAACGGATCGCCGCGCTTAGGCCCGCGATTGCGGAAGACTTCAATATGATCCGCTGCGAAGAACAAATCGAGAAAACGGCAAACCGGATCCGTTCTCTCCAATGGCAGCTTTTCAATCCTTTGCGAATGCTCGGCAATGCCTTGGCGCGGGTTACGGGAAGCTCCGTGGATAGAACTTTAGAAAAAGAACTGGCGTTCACGAAATGGCGGCATACCAGAGACGTCAAGTTCAGAGACGCTCTGCAGGATTCGCTAATCGGCCTAAAATTAGGGATCAGCCATCAGACGGGCGCAGAAAAAAATGGGTGGAGCGGCTCGTTTTTCTGGAAACAGTTTGAGTCGAACGCCCGGATTGGGGTGTATAAACCGAGCGATCAAGATTCGATCTCGCCGGGAAGCCCCCATGCGTTCGCCCGGTTCAGGTTTCATTTCATCCCTTCGAAGAGCGGTGTTTTGGTCAGTCAATCCGGGAAGGCCCATATTGCGGAGGCCGGCGCCCGGATCGCCGCCGAATCGTTCCACCGCGCGCTCATGGATATGGAGGCGGACGGAATCAAGCCGCCCTTTGAAGAAAAAGACGCGATCGTTCCGGATACCCGGATCGTTGAAGTGAATTTCACCTCCGGGCCAACCACACACGGCATCGGTTCTTTCCAAATCTTCCTGAAGCGGTGCTTGTCCATGACCGAGGCGTTCGGGATCGATAAGAAATCGTTCCTCAAAGTGAAAGCAGGGGCTCCCGATTTGAGCCGCAGCTTCCTTCCGCAGTTCCAATGGCTAAAACTTTTCCACTACCTTATTTTCGCTCAGGATGACCACGCCGAGAACACGATGGCGATTTATGACCGCGAAGGCAAAGTGGTCGGACTCAAAGCGATCGATAACGGCCAAAGTTTCCCCGCTGAACCCCTTGGACAAAACCGAATCGAAAAATACTTCGAGAAGAAAATCCTATCGATGAAGCCCATGAACGGACTCAAGCACCCGCTTGCCAAAGAAAAAATCCTCCCCTTCTTCCGGGAGTTTATCAAATACTATGGCGCGGGAGGCTATTTGGACCGGCTCGGGCAAGACCTGTATGCTTTCTACCAAGACCCTGCCAATTATCTGGAAGGTCAGGTGGAAGATCCGAAAATCACCGAAGGGAGGGTCCGTCTCCTGAAAAACCGTTTCGCAGTCCTCCAGCGCCTGTTTGCCGATCAGGAAAGGCCTCTTGTCGCTCTGATGCCGTATCTAAAAGGGGGAGGCCTCGATGACGCTCGCAATTAATGGTTCCTCGCCGTCCATCCAAACCCAACCCGCATCCAATGCGCCTGCTCCAAAGAGGCTGAAGAAATGCGCGCCTCCCGAAAGGCCTGTGAAGACTCTTTTTGCCGCAAAAGCGGGAATTTATTTTTCGAGCGCGCTCCTGTGCATCTTGAGCGGATCGGTGACGTTTTGGCTTAGGCTCGCATCCCAGGCGGGCCGGATGACTATTTTGCATGATATTGCAAAAGCTCAGGTGGCGTCGGTTTCCGACAGTTTGCGGATCGTTTTAAGCGGCTCGGAAATGGGACAGCTTAAAAATGAGCGCATCGAAATGAACGAAACCGGCCTTGTCGACGGACTTCTCCTCGCCTACCGGAAGGAAAAAGGGGTGGTGGCCGGAGCTTCGACGAGAGCGGCAGCCAAAAAGCTTGCCCGGGAAACGATGGAAATCCGCTCGAAAATCGAACGGATGGCCGATGGAGAGGCCGTTCCCGAAGGGATGAGGGGGCTGATCGGGGATTTAAGCCGCGTCATGAAAAGCCCTTTTTATCAAACGGTGGAAGCTCAAGATTCCGATGCTGCGAATTTCCTTCAGTTCATTGCGGTCAAGCTCATCGCCGCGGACGGAAGCCGCGCACTCTCAAATTACGGGAAAAAATGCCTGGGGCCGCTTGAAGAAGATTCTTTTTCGCCCGTCCGTCTGGCTGATTTGATGTCGGACTATCTCAAGAAGCCTGGCTTTTCCTATAAGGGGCTCAACCGGGCTCTCTACGTGGTATGCCACCCTGACCTGACCGTCCATTCGATCGAATCGGAACTCGACCCTCTTGGGTATGATGCGTCCAAAGGCAACCCGAACTTTTCGGCCCACACTTTTGAGGAAGACGGCAAGAAAATGACGTTTTATTTCGGCCCCGGGCCGACCGGCAATCCCATCTTCGAGCATGGGGTCCTCCCCGCCTACGAGAAGTTCGGAGTGTTCGAGCTCCGCTTCAACCATCAAGACACGAGCAAGAGGTCGGAATATTTCCGGGTGAAAGAAATTCTCAGAATGGGAAGGGAAAATCCCGAAGTGCTGCGCCACGCCCTTCTCGGGTTCGACACCAAAATGACCCGCAATAAAACGGTCGAATTCAACGACCCGGATGCGTTTTTCAAATCCTATCGCGAATATGTGAAAAATGGAGCCAGGGGCCAAAAGACCCGCACGAAGCATAGCGGATTCGATATCCCCGACCGTCTTCTCAGCGATCCCGAACTCGACGTCGCCATCGGAAAAGCCCAGGAGTTTTGCAGTGCGCTGAGCCGGGACAATCCCTTTTGGAATGAGATGATGCGCCTCAAAGGGCCCTCCGGCTGCGCTGCCAAGGTCGAATCCCTTTGGCATAAGGCCAAGGATAACCCAAAAGCCCTCTACCCCTTGCTCAACCCGGGCAAAGCCCGCATGGCGAAAATGATGCAGCTCATCACCGACACCTTTTTGACCCTCGGGATGCTCTACCGCTCCTTCGACGCGATCACCCCCGAAATGGCGGACCGCGCCTTCGACGAGAAACTAGACCGCGACTTGACCGCCCTCCGGACAAGCGGCGCCTGCAAACAAAACGTAGACCGCGCCGTCGTCGAAAACATGTCGCTTCGCCTCTTTTTCCGCTGGGCAAAGAGCGATAAGCCCCTCACCCGCGAAGAAGTCTATGAAATCGCCGGGGCCGTTTTCGGCCGCGCCCGCCTCGTAGACGACCGGCTAATCATGCACAACCGCTACAAAATCCTCGACGACCTCCTCCGGTTCGTCGGCTCCGCCCCGGGAGGCGTTTCCGCAGCCCACAAACTCCTCAAAGGATACCGCGGCGCCCTTTCCGGCCGCGCCGGCTGGTTCCCTACCCTCTTTTAAAGCATGGCTCCGCCCTGCGACCCGGCAAAGGGCTTGCCCTTTGCAAACCAATCATAGGTTCTTGTAGACAACGTTTTTGGATTCTTGTAATAAGGGATTCAAGAAAATTGTTGATACGATGAGCACCAAAGCGAAATTCGTGATTCTCCTCTTGATGTTCGGCCTTGTAGGGGCCGCCGCCATCGGCTACGTATGGTTTGCCGATATCGCCGTTTTGCATCCAAAGGGGGTCATCGGGGAGAAGCAAAGGGATCTTCTTTGGATTGCGACGTTTTTGATGCTGATCGTCGTGATTCCGGTGTTCGTCTTGACGTTTGCGATTGGATGGAGATACCGGGCCGAAAATGCGAAAGCGAAGCACTCGCCCGATTGGGACCATAGTTTTTTGGCCGAATGCGTCTGGTGGGGCGTGCCTTGCGCGATCATCGTTATTCTTGGGGTTTATACGTATAAAGGATGCCATGAGCTGGATCCGTTCAAGCCGCTTGAAGCCGAGAAAGAGATGACGATCCAAGTGGTCGCCCTCCGTTGGAAGTGGCTGTTCATTTATCCCGAGCAGAAGATTGCGACGGTGAATTTCGTCCAATTTCCCGAAAAGACCTCGATCCATTTCGAGATCACCTCGGATGCGCCGATGAACTCGTTTTGGATTCCGGAACTCGGCGGCCAGGTGTATGCCATGTCGGGGATGCGCTCGGAGCTTTATCTCATGGCGAACGGGGTAGGGGAGTACCGGGGCTCCTCGGCCAACATCAGCGGGAAAGGGTTTTCGAGCATGTTTTTTACCGCCGCGTCGACCAGCGAAGAGGAGTTTTCGAGCTGGGTTGAAACAGTGCGCGGCGAGTCCCCGAGCCTCGGGATGGAAGAGTATAAGAAACTCGCGAGCCCAAGCGAGTACAACCCGCCGGCCTTTTATGTACTCGGCGACGATGGGCTTTTCAATTGGATCGTCATGAAGTATATGATGCCGATGGACGGAAGTCCTCATCATTAAATTGGGTAGTGGCAATATGCAAGAGAGCCTTTTGTTCGGCCGATTGACTTTGAATGCGTTCAAGCGCGACGCGATCGAAACTTCGGTCGGGGTGTCCATCTTGATCGGCGGCATCGCGATCATCGCCCTTTTGACCTATTACAAAAAATGGAAATGGCTCTGGTCCGATTGGCTGACCTCCCTCGACCATAAGAAGATCGGGGTGATGTATCTGATCGTATCTGCTTTGATGCTTTTCAAAGGGGTCGTCGACGCCCTGATGATGCGCGCCCAACAGGTTCTTTCTGTCGGGGATTCGTTTGGCTATCTTTCGTCGCCTCATTACCAGCAGTTATTTACCGCCCACGGGACGACGATGATTTTTTTCGTTGCGATGGGACTTGTTTTCGCTCTGATTAATTTCATCATTCCGCTTCAAATCGGCGCTCGCGACGTCGCTTTTCCCTTCCTGAATTCGCTTAGCTTTTGGCTGTTTGCGGCCGGATCGATCCTTATTATTGTCTCTTTGAACATCGGCAATTTTTCGGGCGCCGGCTGGGTCGCCTATCCGCCCCTTTCCGGCATCGAATACAGTCCGGGGGTAGGGATCGATTATTGGATCTGGAGCGTCCAGATATCCGGGGCGGGAACGCTCCTTTCCGGGGTCAATTTTTTGGTGACCATCCTCAAGATGCGCTGCCCTGGCATGACCCTCATGCGGATGCCGCTTTTCGTCTGGACGACGCTCGTCACCTTGGTCCTCATTATCTTCGCTTTCCCGATCCTCACCGCGACGACAGGGATGCTGACCCTCGACCGGCTCTTCGGAACCCATTTCTTCACCTCGGACTTTGGCGGCAATCCAATGATGTACGTCAACCTCATTTGGGCGTGGGGGCATCCCGAAGTGTATATCTTGGTTCTTCCCGCGTTCGGGATCTTTTCTGAAATCGTCCCGGTCTTTTCCGAAAAGCGGATTTTCGGCTACGTATCGATGGTCTGGGCGATTGTCGTCATCGCATTTCTTTCCTTCATCGTCTGGCTCCACCACTTCTTCACGATGGGGGCCGGCGCGAACGTAAACGCCTTTTTCGGCTTCATGACGATGATCATCGCAGTGCCGACCGGCGTGAAAATTTTCAACTGGCTCTTCACGATGCTGCGGGGGAAGATCCATTTCACCTCTCCGATGCTCTGGTTCATGGGGTTTGTGATCATCTTTACCATCGGCGGAATGGACGGGGTTCTCATGGCGGTCGCTCCGGTCGATTTCCAAGTCCATAACAGCCTCTTTCTCATCGCCCACTTCCACTCCGTGATCATCGGCGGGGTCGTTTTCGGCCTTTTTGCCGGCTTTACCTACTGGTGGCCGAAGATCTTTGGCTACAAGCTCAACGACAAGCTGGGGGAATACGCCGCTTTTTGCTGGATCTTCGGCTTCCTCCTCGCCTTTATCCCTCTCTATATCTTGGGACTCATGGGGGCTACGCGAAGGCTTGACCACTACGATCCGGCGACCGGCTGGTTCCCGTTCTTTGCGATCGCTTTGGCCGGCGCGCTCATTATCTTCCTTGGTATCGGGCTGCAGCTATATCAAGTGTTTACGAGCTTCAAAAACCGCAAGGAGCTTCTCGATACGACCGGAGATCCCTGGAACGGGCGCACCCTCGAATGGTCCACCGCATCCCCGCCGCCGTTTTATAATTTCGCCGTCATCCCGGAGGTCCATGAACGAGATCCGTTTTGGTCGATGAAGCACAAAAAAAAGCAGGGAAGACCCCATTACCACCCGATCCATATGCCGAAAAATTCGGCCGTTGGGATCTTTATTGGGGTGTTCAGCTTTCTATTTGGCTTTGGAGCCATCTGGCATATCCTCTGGCTTGCCGCTGTAAGCGGCGTCGGGATCGTTGCGTGCGTAATTGCCCGCCTCTTTAACCGGGACACCGATTTCCATGTATCGGTAGAAAAAATCCAAAGGATCGAAGGACGATGAAAGAGAGCGAACACTTCCCCGACCCGCATCACGATGTTTCAGCCAACACCGTTTTCGGGTTCTGGGTGTACCTCATGACCGACTGCATCCTCTTCGCCACCCTTTTTGCCGCCTACGCCGTATTGAAAGACGGTACGTTCGGAGGGCCGTCGGCCAAAGAGATCCTCATCCTCCGAGACGCCCTTTGGATGACGCTCGTCTTGGCCGCCAGCGCGTTTACTTGCGGGATCGCATCGCTCCAAATCGCCCAAAACAACGTCAAAAAGCTCGCCTTCTGGTATGGCGCGACCTTCCTCCTTGGCTTTATTTTTATAGGAATGGTCGGGGATGATTTCGACCGGCTCATCGAACTTGGCAACGGATGGCAGGCGAATGCATTTCTCACTTCCTATTTCACGTTGATGGGGACTCACGCTCTCCATATCGCCTTCGGCCTTCTCTTCATGATCGTATTCGTCGCTCAGGCGATCCGCTGGGGCTTTACGCCGATGGTCGTCCGCCGTTTGCACTGCCTCAAGATTTTTTGGTTTTTTTCATACCTCATCTGGATCTTCATGTTCACCATCGTATACCTGATCGGAGCTACTTGATATGGAGCAGGGAACCTTCAGAGCCTATAGCGCAGGATTCATCGGGTCGCTTCTTCTGACGCTTGCGGCCTACTTCACCGTAGTCGGCTCCCATGGGCCGAAACTGGGGATCGACCTTGCGGTTGCAGCGTTTGCCGTCGTCCAAGCGGCCCTCGTCCTCTATTTTTACCTCGACCTTGGCAAAGAGTCGAAGCCTCACTGGAATATCACCGTTTTCCTTTTCATGGTTCTCGTGACAGTTCTTATTGTGGCCGGCTCGATCTGGATCATGTACCATCTCAATTACAACCTGATGCCAAAACACTCATGAGAACCTATTACCTGTTGACCAAACCGGGAATTATCCTCGGCAACCTGATCACGACAGCAGGAGGCTTTGCCCTTGCCTCCAAAGGCTCGTTCGATTTCGCCCTCTTCTTCTTCCTCCTGCTCGGGCTTGGCCCGGTCATCGCATCGGCTTGCGTGTTCAACAACTACATCGACCGGGCAAGCGACGCCAAAATGGCCCGAACCCAAAACCGCCCGCTTGCAACCGGCGCTCTCGCCCCTTGGCGCGCCCTTCTTTTCGCAACGCTTCTCGGGACTTTCGGGATCGCGATACTCGCCCTCTTTACGAACGCCATCGCAGCCTGGGCTGCCGGCGCCGGATTTTTCGTCTATGTCGTCCTCTACAGCCTCCTAAAGACGAAAACTAGCCTTGCAACCCTCATCGGCAGCGTCTCGGGAGCGATCCCTCCCGTCGTCGGCTACGCTGCGGTAAGCCGCACCCTCGATGCCGGAGCCTTCTTTCTCTTCGCGATCCTCGTCCTCTGGCAAATGCCTCATTTCTTTGCGATCGCGATCTACCGGATCGAAGATTACACCGCCGCGTCCATCCCGGTCCTTCCGGTCTCTAAAGGCGCCTATGCGGCGAAAGTCCAGATGCTCCTCTACTGCATCGCGTTCGCGGCGATCGCGCTCCTCTTGCCGATCTACGGCTACGCCGGAGCGCTTTTCGGCTTGGCCGCCTTCGTCCTTGGAGGAGCATGGATTTGGCTCGCCGTCCAGGGCTTTTCAGCCGAAAACGACCGCCTCTGGGCGCGGGGGATGTTCCGCCTCTCCCTCTTCATCATCACCACCCTTTGCGCCCTGATGGCAGTTCCATAATTTACGATGGGGACGTTGTCCCCATACCCCACCAAAGGGCTCTCGCCCTTTGGAATCCCTTTATTATATGGGTTTGCAAAGGGCGTTCAGCCCTTTGCCGGGTTTCAGGGCAGAGCCCTGTTCTGGATCTGTCCTTTTAAAATACATTTAATTTAATATGTGTTATAATTAATTAAACCAATAATGTGTTTATGGATTTTTACATTATCCCGGAAAAGCATTTCGGTTCCGAAGCGCCTTCTTTCGGCCCTGGCTTGACCCAAGGCGAGGGGGACGTCTTAGACGGCCTTTTGGCTAAGCTGCCGCTTTTGAAGAGCGTCTTCGATGCGGAAATGAGGGAGCTGAAAGCGCTCATTCAGGAGTTGGGGCCGGATTTTGACCAGTCGCCGATTTTCAAAGACCGGGCCGAAGAGAGTCCGAGCGGCAGAGGCGCGCTCCATTACCAGGGGTTTTTGAGCGTTTTAAACGGGATTTATAGAGATCCCGGCAATGCTTACCACCAAACCTTGACGCAGTTCATGGAGCAGCACCGGTTTCTCATGACGGAAATGCTCGCGAAGGCGCTTCTAGACAAAGAAATCCACGAGGCTTCCGGGGGTAAGACGTTGTCCGATGCGGCAAATGCGCTGAAAGCGCTTCTCGGGGAGGCGAAAGAGGGCGGCGCTCTTTTTCGGATTGTAAATCAGCTTTTGTCTCTGATCGAATCGGGTAAAATCGCCCTTTTTGGGGATCTCAAAGCATGGATCCGGGCCGAGTTGCTTCAAAACCTACCCTATATCCGGCATCCCGACCTCTCCTCTTCGGAAATTCGTTCTCTTCTGGCTTCCATGGGGATGGAAGAGGAGACGCCGCCGCCGATGACCCTATTGGAGCGGCTCCATGAAAAAGCCTCCGAGCTATTGAAAGATCTTTCCGTTTCTCAGGCGCTTAAAGAATGGATCTCTTTCGTACTCCTGCCGAAACTGGAAGAGGGGGCGCACCATTCGGGCTTTTTAGAACGCCCTTCGAAAGATCCTTCAGCCAGTTTATCGAAAGGGGAGAATTTGCATCCATCCGAGGCTCGGGAACAGGCCTCATTCCTGATCCTCCATTCACTCCAAGGGCCGGAAATCCACGAGTTTCTTGATGCGCTTTTGCATCCGGGTGAATTTCCCGTGATCGTCCCTTACACTGCCCCCATGCAGCCTCCCGCGAGGAAAGCTCGCTGGAGGCTCAAGAAGCGGCGGTCCTACTCAGAGGGGGAATGGGATTCCAATGATGAAAGAGGACCAGACCGCGAACGATCCGATTGAGAGGACGTAGCATCGGTCTCCGACAGGGGATTGCTGTCGACGCGTCTTGCGTATTGGCGAACCGGACCCGTAAGCGGATTAATCCGGTCTAAGGAAGTATGCGTCGTCATTTTCCTCTGATTGACATCGATCGCGAATTGCGTGTCGAATTCGAATACGACCCTCTCTTGGTAGGGGGGCGGCGCTGCAAGATCCATGACTGACAGGGCCTGCTGGAGAGAAGAAGAAACGGTGCACTGTTTTCCTTGGATTGCCAAACGGACCGTTTTATTTCCTTCAAGACCGACATCCTTAACATTGCAATAGGAACGGAAAATGTCCCTTTTATCGCTCGGCTGCCTGCGGCGGATCGGCTGGTCGTCTACCTGGGTGAGAGGGCAGTGCTTTTCACCCCAGTCCAACATCTGAAACGTGTTCGAGAGCGCTACGGTGGCATACAGCCCTTGGTGGGAAAGCTGCAAAACGGTGTATTTATCCGTCAGCGATAATTCGGTTTTGTCCAGCGCCTCCCAAAACTCTTTCGCATCGGTATACTTGCGCCCATTGATGGAGACGACAAAGTCTCTTTTTGTATCTATGGCGAGCTGGCCAACGAACTCATCGATGAGCCCCTGCTGCAATTGCCGGGCCTTGGTTCCCTCTTTCCATAAATAGCGGGCGGCGATCCAGCCGAGCACCGGCACGAAAGCGAGGAAGACGGCGGCGGTTTTGTAAGCGCTCGCGCTTTTGTCCAACGACCGGAATTGATCCAGCCTTTTTTTTAATCTCAAATCCACTTTCTCGATATCGACTTTTCTAGAAAGAAGCTCAGCTTTTTTTTGAAACTCCGGAAGCTGCGAAGACGGGCACGCGGATAGCGCGCTTGATATACACAAGTAAATTCAAAAGTTGGCCACAGGAGCCCCA
>Ga0169931_10006564_pt1 | contig 17488 bp, 17 predicted proteins | sample Kivu_15m_20L_FD_129675 | JGI IMG/M metagenome (GOLD analysis project Ga0169931, IMG submission 129675) | Freshwater microbial communities from Lake Kivu, Western Province, Rwanda to study Microbial Dark Matter (Phase II) - Kivu_15m_20L... | ecosystem: Environmental > Aquatic > Freshwater > Lake...
AGCATGCTGGCCAGCTCGCGCAACTCGAGAGAAAAACCGGTGGCCGCGCGCGACCGACCAAATGCGCGACCCACACCGTCGTATCGGCCACCCCGCCCCAGTGCATCGGGTCTGCCTGCCACATAGGCCGCGAAACTCACGCCGTTGTGATAACGATAGCCGCGCAGGTCGGCCAGGTCGACGGAGAGCGTCACCTCGGGGAAGCGGCTCCAGGTGGGCGACGCACAAAGACGCTCGAGTTCATCAAGCGCACCATGAATGGCAGGCACCGCGGGCAGCGCCTCTCGCGCCGCCTTCAACACAGCAAATCCATGGGCTCCGCCAACCGTTCCGTAGAGCGCGGGCAACGCAAGAATGGCGCGCGCAAAGGGCTCGCCGCGCCGCTCGCCGAACCGCTCGAGCAGCCCTGGCTGATCCTTCGAGAGCAGCAGCAAATACAACGCTTCCACGTCAAGGTCGAGTGCACGGACTTCGTCGGGAAACGCCTCGAGCAAGGCCGGAACGATGCCCATGTGGCAAAGATCGATTCGTACTGATCCAACCTGTGCAACCGACAGGGCCCGCACCATCAACTCAACAATTTCGAGATCGGCTTCTATGCCTGCATGCCCGAATAACTCAGCGCCGATTTGCAATGGCTCGCGTGACGCGAAGATGCCCGATGGCCGCGCATGCAGCGCTGATCCGGAGTAACAGAGACGCGTGACACCCGCCCGATTAAGCAGGTGAGCATCGATTCGCGCGACCTGCGGCGTCATGTCTGCGCGCACGCCGAGCGTGCGTCCCGACAGCTGATCAACAAGCTGGAACGTGGTTCGACCAAGTTCCCGACCTGAGCCGGTCAGCAGCGAATCAAGGTGCTCGATGAGAGGCGGAATCACCAACTCATAGCCGAAGCGGCGAAACAGATCGAGCAGTGCGCGGCGAAGGTTTTCGATCCGACGCGCCTCGGAAGGCAGCACGTCGGCAATGTTTTCGGGCAGGAGCCAGCGGGCCATAGTAGGCTGAAAAACCCGTTATTTTAATTCAGAAAAGGTGATGAGCGCGACGCCTATGGCGGTGGCGATCAGACCCATGAAACGGATCTGACCATCGCGCATCGCTGCAACCCGACTAAAAAAGCCCCTCCAGCTGCCCGGCGCCAGCAGGGGCAGCAGCCCCTCCAGCACCAGAACCAATCCCAGCGCCAACGGCCAGAGATCGGACATCAGGTTAGCGCGTCGAACGCTGAGGTGCCGGACTGCGCAGATAGCGGAAGAAGTCGGACGACGGATCAAGCACCAGCACGTCGCTGCGCGACCGGAAAGTGGCGCGATAGGCTTCCAGGCTTCGGTAGAAATCCGCGAACTCGGGGTTCTGACCGAACGCTTCCGCGTAGGTGGCCGACGCCTGCGCATCGCCCTCACCCTTGATGCGCTGCGCATCCCGATAGGCCTCGGCCAGAATGACCTCGCGCTGACGTTCCGCATCAGCCCGCACCTTGTCGGACTCGGCAGAGCCGGTCGCGCGGCGTTCATTCGCTACGCGTTTGCGCTCGGACTGCATGCGATCAAAGACGCGAACCTGCACCTCAGGCGCAAAGTCGACCCGCTTCAGGCCAACATCGATGATGCGTACGCCTATCTGTTGAGAGTCTTCGTCGACCTTTTGACGAACAGCTTCCGTGAGCTTGTCGCGCTCGCCGGAAATGATATCGGCCACCGTTCGCTTGGCGATCTCGTTGTTGAGCGCGTCGCGCAGGCTGCGCGAGATACGGTCGGCGGCAATACTCTGGCTACCCTGCACCGAGCGGATGAACCCCTTGGGCTCAACGATCTGCCATTTGACGAAGGTGTCAATCTGCAGATTGAGTTTTTCCGACGTGATGAATCGGTCTACCTCAGCGGTATCGAGCGTCAGGATTCGCTTGTCGAAGTAAGCGACGTTTTGAAACGGGGGCGGCCACTTGAAGTGAAGCCCGGGTTTGTCGATGACCTGCTTGATTTCACCAAGCGTGTAGACGACCGCATATTGACGCTGATCGACGACGAACACCGCCGACAGGAACAGGGCGAGAAATACGGCAGCGGCAAGTAGCGCGGGGATGATTCGATGCATGATTCAGGCCCCCTATCAGCGGGAGTCGCGGTCGCGACCGCGAATTCCGTCAGAGCGCGGCGCTGGCGGCGGCGGAACGCTGACTGGTGACGACGAATCAGAGCCACCTGAGGCTCTGCCCATGCCGGGCGAATCGGAACCACCGCTCTGCTGAATCAGGCGATCCAGCGGAAGGTAGAGCAGATTGTTGCCGCCTTTGGCATCAATATAGATTTTGCTGGTGCTGGTAAGCACCTGCTGCATCATTTCGGTGTACATGCGTTCGCGCGTGACCTGGGGCGCCTTGCTGTACTCGGTAAGCACCTGACGGAACCGTGAAGCATCGCCCTGCGCGGTGGCAATCATCCGTTGCTTGTAGCCTTCCGCCTCTTCACCCAACCTGGCAGCAGCGCCGCGGGCCTTGGGGATGATGTCGTTGGCGTAAGCACGACCTTCGTTAATGAGCCGCTCGCGATCCTGGGCTGCTTTGTTGGCATCTTCAAACGCGTCCTGAACCTGGTCGGGAGGCTGCGCCTGCTGGATCGTGACATCGATGAGTGTGATGCCTGATGCGTACCGGTCGAGCAGCGCCTGCGCGCGCTGCCGGGTGTCTTTCGCGACCTGCTCTTTTTCCTCGTAGAGCACCTGATCGATGGTGCGCCGACCTACGACTTCGCGCATAGCGTTTTCCGCCGCCTGCCGCACTGCATCTTCGGATACACCACCGAAGTTGTTGTTGAACAGGAAGGCGCGGACATCGCCGATTCGATACTGCAGCGCGAATTGGATGTCTACGATTGACTGGTCGATGGTAAGCAGCAACGACTCGCGCAGCGTCTTGTTCCGTACTGTGTTGCGATAGCCAACCTCAACCTGGCGGAGCTGCTGGGCATTGACCAGCTCGTGGGCTTCAACCGGGTACGGCCAACGCCACGTAAAACCGGCTCGCTCTTCGAGCTGCCGGAACTCGCCAAACCGCATGATCGCCGCCTGATTACCCTCAGGCACGATGTAAAAGCCACTGCCCAGCCAGAGCAGTGCTCCCGCCACCGCAATGACCACCAGCCCCGTGCCCGCGCCTTTGGCGGAGCCGGACGGTGATCCCTGGCCGTCGCCCGGGGGTGGAGATGAGCCGCCCCCCTTGCGGAACAGGCTATTGATGCGGCGATTGAAGTCGCGCCACAGTTCGTCGAGATCTGGTGGTCCGTCGCCGCGTTGCGGCGGGGGTTTCGGATCGCTACCGCTGCCACGCCCCCAACCGGGATCGTTCAGCGAGAAAATTCGGAAAGGCTTGCGCATGATCAATGGAGAGGAGTTTCCGCAGCCAGTCGGCGACCGGCGGCCTGGTCGAGCCAGGTTTGATGGTGAGACAGAATCAGCTGCCGTAGACCGGGTAATCCGGCGCCCGTCAGCGCGCTCACCGACACCTCGCTGATGCTACCACAGGGGTGCGATGCGACACCGGGCTCGCGTCCGCTTGCGTCAATCTTGTTGTAGACCCGCAGTTGCGGAACCGAATCCGCACCGATCTCCCGCAGCACCCGGTCAACCGCCTCGATCTGCTCGTCCCGGTCGGGCGCAGACGAATCCACCACGTGAAGCAGCAGATCGGCATTAGCTGTTTCCTCGAGCGTTGCCGTAAAGGCTTCCACCAGCTGGTGAGGCAATTTACGGACAAATCCCACGGTGTCTGAAATGACAAGATCGGCGGCGGGAATCCACTGCAGGCGCCGCGTAAGCGTATCCAGCGTGGCAAACAGCTGGTCGGCGGCAAGCGTGCCTGCGCCAGTGAGCGCATTGAACAGCGTGGATTTACCGGCGTTCGTGTAGCCCACCAGCGATATTGCAAATGCCGGGCGACGATCGCGCGCCCGCTTGCGTGTTCGACGCTGCCGGCGAAGCTGCTCAAGTTGCTCGCGAAGACGACGCACCCGGACGCCCAACATCCGGCGGTCGAGTTCAAGCTGTGTCTCGCCGGGGCCGCCACGCACGCCGATTCCGCCCCGCTGGCGTTCGAGGTGCGTCCAGCCCCGTACCAGCCTGGCCGACAAGTGCTCAAGCCGAGCGAGTTCGACCTGGAGTTTGCCCTCATGGCTGCGGGCTCGCCGCGCGAAGATATCGAGGATCAGTTCGGTGCGATCAAGTACCGGGCAGTTCCACAGCCGGCTCAGGTTGCGTTGCTGAATCGGCGACAGTTCCTGGTCGAAGATGGCTACCGCAGCCTGGGACTCAGCGATTCGAGCACCGATTTCCTCCGCCTTGCCGGATCCAACGAACAACCCCGCATCAGCGCGTTCGCGCCGCACCTGAATGCGTTCGGTGATCTCGTATCCCGCCGACACGGCGAGTGCGGACAATTCCTCGAGTGCAGCGGAATCGGGGCGCTCGCGCCCAAGCGCGACCGACACCAGAAGGCAGCGTGTGACCTCAGACGGTGCGGTTGTCAGTTTTCGGTACTCTCGTGCGAATAGTTGACCGCGCGCCCGGGCACGACGGTGGAAATCGCGTGTTTGTAAACCATTTGCGTCACCGTGTTCCGCAGCAGAACCACGTATTGATCGAAAGATTCAATCTGGCCCTGCAGCTTGATGCCGTTGACCAGATAGATCGAGACCGGAACATGCTCCTTGCGCAGCAGATTGAGGAACGGGTCTTGTAGCTGTTGCCCTTTATTGCTCATGGTGGCTTGGCCTGATGTTGTTGTGTGGAGGAGTATGCAGCCCCCGCGAAATGTAGCTGAAAAACCGATCTCGCGCGTCGAATGCCTCGACGCTGTCAGGTACGCAGCCTGGCACCTGCACCGTGACCCAACAGCCACGGTGCGGCCCGTACGACTTTCGGTTGATCAGCCCCGCTGTGCGTAGGGATTCGCGCCGGTCCTGAATTCAACCCGGAGTGGTGTGCCTTGAAGCCCGAATGCGGAGCGCACCGTGGATTCAAGGTATCTCCGGTAGGTGTCGGGCACATGGTCAAGCGAGGTGCCGTGAATGACCACGATTGGCGGATTCTGCCCCCCCTGATGCGCGTACCGCAGTTTTGGCCGAATCGGGCCGCGGCGCGGCGGCGCCTGTTGTTCAACCGCATCGCGCAGCACCCTGGTGAGACGCGGCGTGGACAGGCGAGCGGTCGCCGCAGCATGCGCAGCATCAACCGAGCGCATCACCGCGCCCACGCCACTTCCGTTCAGAGCCGAGATGAAATGCGTTTTCGCGAAACTGAGGAAGTGCAGGCGTCGGTCAAGATCGAGTTTCAGCCGGTCTCGTTCTTCGGGTTTCGCCGCATCCCACTTATTGACCGCAATGACCAGCGCGCGTCCAGCCTCAAGAATATGGCCCGCAATGACCGAGTCCTGATCCGACACGGGGTCTGTTGCATCGAGCAGCAGAATGCAGACGTTCGCGTCTTCAATCGCCTGCAGCGTCTTGACCGCCGAAAATTTTTCGACCATGTCGACGACCCGACCGCGCCGCCGCAGTCCGGCGGTGTCGACCAGCGTGTAGGGACGGCCTCCGCGCTCGAAGTCGATGGCCACCGCGTCACGGGTAGTGCCTGGCTGGTCGAAAGCAATCAGCCGCTCTTCGCCGAGCAGCGTATTGATCAGCGTGGATTTACCCACATTGGGGCGACCCACCACCGCAACGCGAACGACTCGCTGCGTCGCGTCGGGCGCGGCGAGATCGGCGTCGGGACCAGCAGACTGCGGGTCGGGTTGCTCGGATGCATCGGCATCGGGATCAGCCACCGCTCGTGTCACCACCTCGACCTGAGCATCAAACGAGGCGAGCGCCTCGTCGATGAGATCGCCGATTCCGTCGCCGTGTGACGCGGACACCGCGAGCGGCGTGCCCAGCCCGAGTTCGTGGAACTCGGCGGCCACCACCTCGCGCCGCATACCCTCGGTTTTGTTGACCGCGACCAGTATCCGCTGAGCGGTGCGTCGCAATTCAACACCGATCTGAAGATCGTGCGGGGTCAGACCTTCGCGTCCGTCCACCAGGAAGATCACCCCATCGGCTTCAATCACCGCTTGCCGGGTCTGACGAGCCATCTCGACCGCGATGCCCTCGCGCGCTACCGGTTCGAATCCGCCGCTGTCAATGACGATGAACTCGCGTTCACCGATTCGGCCGCGTCCGTACTGGCGATCGCGCGTGAGTCCGGGAACATCGGCCACCAGCGCTGCGCGCGAGCGCGTGAAGCGATTGAACAGGGTCGACTTGCCGACGTTCGGGCGTCCGACCAATGCAATAACAGGAAGTCGTGCCACGGTTATTCAAAGGCGAGCGCGTGAAGCGCGCCACCGACCGTTTGCACCACCACCAGAGCGCCAATCTTGACTGCCGCACCCGACACCGGGCGACCCAATTCGATCCGGGCAAGCAATGCGCCATCATCGCGGCGGAGCAAATGGACGACCCCCTCGCTATCACCAATCAGCACATGCGAAGACGCGAGTATGGGAGCAGACAGACCCCGACCGGCGAGTTTCTCCTGGCGCCACACGCTGGACCCGTTTCGAGAAAACAGATGGATGTGGCCTTTCTCATCGGCAACCACCAGGCCTCGGGCGTCGACGTCGACGCCCGCCGCGCTGGACAGGTCACGCGACCACAAGGTTCGCCCGGTACCAATATCCAGGCACGCCACCCGCCCCTGAAACGCGGAGGCACAGAGGTCATTGTTGGACAGGATGGGCGTACCGGCCACATCGGCAATTCTTTCAATCTCGTTGGACCCACGCGGCAGCGAGATGGCCGCCTCCCAACGCTGTGCCCCGGTATCGGTGGCCACCGCGAGCATCCGTCCGCCCGGCAAGCCCACGTACACCTGCGTCGCATCGATGACGACGGCGCCAGTTTGACGCAGTACAAGCGACGGCGCCTGGCGCTGAAAACTCCAGCGACGACTGCCGGTGGCTGAGTCAAGCGCTGTCACGCGATTGTCGCTGGTACGAACGACCACCAGGCCGTGCGCGACCGCCGGCACGGTAACCACCTGGGCACCGACCGCCGAGGCCCAGCGCTGCTTGCCATCTGCGCCAAACGCCACCACCGAACCATCGCGCGAAGCCACCGCGCCGATTCTCCCGTCGGTGCCCACACCGCCCACCAAAGCCCGCCCGACTTCGACCTGCCAATCGGGCTGACCCGATCGGCCGTCCAGCACGGCCAGCGCACCTGATGGCGCAGCCGCCCAAATCTTGCCGGCTGCCAGGGCAGGCTGAAATCCGACGGCGCCGGGCAAGGCAGCGCTCCAGGCCGATGCGATCGAGCCACCGCCCGCGACGGGTGGCAGGTCGGGGATTTTGGGGCGCCCAGAGGAAAAGATCGCGAGGCCTCCGCAGCCAGCCAGGGGCGTTGCCGATAGAGCGCCCGCCGCAAGCAGCGCGCGCCGTACCGGGTTTGCCAGCGTGCACGCGGAGCGCTCGTCTGGGTCATGAGCGCGATCTGTATGGATCATCGCCTCAGCCCTCCGCCGGACCGAGCGCGTCCAGTTTCAACTGGACCAGCCCCCGCAACGGACTTGAAGGCCCCATCCGGTCAAGCGCCTGCTTGTAGGCTGTCCGGGCCTCCGAAAGTTTTTCCTGCGCAACCAGGAGGTCGCCACGCCGGTCATCGTAGAGCGGCTGATACTTGTCCGGCGCCTTCACAGCCAGCAGTGTCTGAGCCTGATCGAATGATTTCTCGTCGATCATCAAACCGGCCAGACGAACCCTTGCAACATGCCGGAATTCCTCGTCTTTGGCTTTGTCGATCGCCCACTGGAGCGGCACGCGCGCGGCTTTGAGGTCACCGGCGTCCGCATAGGCGCGAGCCGCCATCAGGGCAGCCATCTGACCGTAGGCGGTCGAGCCGTAGCGCTCAAAAATCGCACCAGCAGACTCGCGCACCTTGGCGACGTCTTTAGCCGCCACCGCCTTGCGCAGGTTGTCGTAAGCGAGCGACGCTTCGGCCGCCTGCTGCTGCTGATACCAGCCCCAGCCCCGCCATCCGGCAAATGCCAGCAGGATGACCGTAAGCCCGGTCATGAGCGCATTGCCGTATTTTCTCCAGAACGCCTTCAGGCTTTCCAGTTGTTCCTGCTCTTCGAGATCGTAGGCCATCAGTCAAGCTTCCTGAACTCAGTGAATGCGGCGGTCGCCGGGGACGCCCTCATCGGCGGCGCTCTCAAGATCGAACTCGTCATCGTCTTCATCGGCCAGCAACGCATCGATCACCGTATCCGCCAGGGACTCGAGCGGCACTGCCTGCTGGCGACCAGACCCCGTGGCGGCGCCCGCATCTCGCAACCACTTGAGACCCACTTCGCCGCGAGCGAGTTCGTCTGGTCCGATGATGACAGCAAACTGGGCCCCGCTGGCATCAGCGCGCCTGAACTGCGATTTAAAGCTTCCACCGCCGGCATGCATCAGCACATCGATTCCTGCATCGCGCAGGCGCTCTGAGGCTTGGATTGCAGCGGTCACGGTGTCCTCGCCAGCGTGAACGATGTAAATATCGCACTGGCTGGATTCGGTCTGGATGGACTGCTCGCGCATCAGTTCGAGCACGCGTTCAACCCCCAGCGCAAACCCGATGCCGGGCGCGGGCTTGCCGCCCAGCATTTCCACCAACGGATCATAACGGCCCCCGCCACATACGGTGAGAAGGCTGCCGCCGATAGGGGCCACCCACTCGAACACCGTCAGGTTGTAGTAGTCGAGACCCCGAACCAGGCGCGGATTGATCCGGTGCGGAATGTTCTGCGAATCGAGCAGCCGACGAAGCGCGTCGAAATGATCGCGCGAGGCTTGCCCCAGGTGATCGATCAGCTTCGGCGCCGCCTCGATGAGCGATTGCATCGCTGGATTTTTTGAATCGAGGATACGCAGTGGGTTCGCATGCAGCCGCCGCCGGGCATCTTCGTCCAGCACGTCAGCGTGTGCCTCGAAGTGCGCGATCAACGCCTCACGGTGCGCGCGCCGCTCTTCGGCCTGGCCAAGCGAATTCAGTTCAAGCGACACCCCGGTCAGCTGAAGATCGTCCCAGATTCGCTGACACAGCAGAATCATCTCGGCATCGGCATCGGGGCCGGCAAGCCCGAGTGCTTCTGCGCCCACCTGGTGAAACTGACGGTAGCGCCCCTTCTGCGGGCGCTCGTGTCGGAACATGGGGCCGGTGTACCACATTCGCTGCGGGCCTTCGTGCAGCAGGTTGTGCTGAATGGCCGCGCGAACGACGCCTGCCGTGTTCTCGGGACGCAGCGTCAGCGAGTCGCCATTGAGCGAATCGACAAACGAATACATCTCCTTTTCGACGATATCGGTCATCTCGCCGATGCCACGAACGAACAACCGGGTGGGCTCGACGATGGGGGTACGGATCCGCCGGTACGCGTAGGCGCGCATCACCGACCCAATCGATTCTTCGAAACGCCGCCATAGCGGCTCATCGGCGGGCAGCACGTCGTTCATGCCCTTGACCGCCTGAAGCTTGTCGCTCAACCCTTGTTCCTCCGTGAGAAATGCCTGCCACCAAAAGGGGCAGGCATCATGGCTCTGTTGCGTGGCGCCAGGATGGCAGCAATCGCTTCAGGCCACCTCCGCGCTACGCGTTGACCGCGCGCCATACCGGCGCTGCACGTAGTCTTCGACGATCGCCTGAAACTCCTCAGCGATTCGGTCGCCCTTCAGCGTTACCGTGCGCTCCCCATCGACAAAGACCGGCGCCACCGGTGCCTCGTCGGCACCAGGCAGGGAGATGCCGATATCGGCATGCCGGCTTTCGCCGGGTCCGTTCACCACGCACCCCATCACAGCAACCTGCATGGATTCAACGCCAGGAAAACGGCGGCGCCAGACAGGCATCTGCTCGCGCAAGAATGTCTGAATGCTGGCCGCCAGTTCCTGGAAAAACGTGCTGCTGGTACGCCCGCAACCCGGGCACGCTACCACCAGCGGAGCAAAAGCCCGCAATCCCATGGTTTGCAGAATTTCCTGTGCAACAACCACCTCGCGGGTCCGGTCGCCGCCCGGCTCGGGTGTGAGCGATACGCGGATCGTGTCGCCAATGCCTTCCTGCAGCAGTACGGCCATGGCTGCGGTTGAAGCGACAATGCCTTTGCTGCCCATACCGGCCTCGGTAAGTCCGAGATGCAGCGGATAGTTGCATCGCGCCGCCAACGCTCGATAGACGGCAACCAGATCCTGAACGTTGGAAACCTTGGCCGACAGCGTAATTGCGTTGCCGGGCTGCCCCAGCGACTCTGCTCGCGCAGCGCTTTCAAGGGCCGAGGTGACAAGCGCCTCGCGCATCACACTCTGCCCATCCCAGGGCGTGGCCCGCGACGCGTTGGCGTCCATCAGCCTGGCAAGCAGGTCCTGGTCAAGGCTGCCCCAATTCACGCCGATTCGTACTGGCTTGCCGTAGCGGCAGGCCACCTCGATCATCTGGGCGAAGTTATCGTCGCGTCGGCGTCCCGCCCCCACATTGCCGGGATTGATTCGATATTTGGACAACGCCTGCGCGCAGCCAGGCACCTGCTGGAGCAACTTGTGCCCGTTGTAATGAAAGTCGCCGACCAGGGGCACATTGACGCCCATGCGGTCGAGCTGATCACGAATGGCAGGAACCGCCTCCGCGGCAGCAGGCGTGTTCACCGTGATACGAACCAGCTCCGAACCTGCCCGCGCGAGATCTTTGACCTGAATCGCGGTGGCGATGGCATCGGCGGTGTCGGTGTTGGTCATGGACTGGACCACAACCGGCGCACCGCCTCCGACCACCACCGCCCGGTCTTGCCAGCTGACCGTCATGGCACGCGTGTGACGACGTTGCAGAGGGCCCACTGGCATCGGTTGCAACTCGCTCATCGCTGCCTCATTGCTCAATTCGGAAACGGGCCACGCCCAAGCGCATATGCGGAGCGAGGTCGATCGGTGTGCCGCGCCAGGTGATGGCAACGCCGGCTGCGTTGCCAATGACCAATGACAGCGGAAGATCGCCGGACAACTCGCGGACGGTTCCCGGGGCCTGGGTGCCTGTGATCAGGATGGCGCCCGACGCATCGCGCACCTCGATCCAGGACTCTACCGGGAACCGCATGACCAGCGGGTTGAGACGCGACTCGGTGGCGCCCGAGGTTGCCGGCGCGGGCCTTGCAACGGACGGCGGGTTATCGCGGGACGGGGCTGGCGGCGGAGCGGGCAAGGCGGCTGCCGGCGCGTTGCCTGCCTGCGCTGACGCCGCAGCTGTCGGTACCGGTCCTGGCGCCGCCGGCGCAGCAACCGGCAGGTTGACCGGAGGCGGAACCGTTGGGGAGGGCGTTGGGGAGGGCGTTGGGGAGGGCGTTGGGGAGGGCGCTGGGGAGAGTGTTGGGGTGGGCGCGTTCGATACGCCGGCGGTCGCGGCCGGTGTGGCCGTGCCGGCAGCCGGTGCCGCCTGCTGCAGAACGCTTGACGATGCGCCCGTTGCCATCGCAGGCCCTTCCGCCGCAGCGCCCGGCTGAGTCGCCTCGGATACGCTCGGAGAGCCCGACGAGGGAGTCACTGGCGGCTGCAGATCGCGGTTCAGGAGCGTTGCACCGCCCCCGTAAAAAAATGCGAGCGCGACAACACCCGCCACCAGCAGGAGCAGCCAGACCCATCGATTGCCCGACCCGCTGCCACCGAAGCCCAGGGCGCCCTGCCGCGGCATCGGCCGCCTGAGTTCCGAGTCAGGCTTCAAAATTTCGGTGCCCGGCAGCTGCGACTCGATTGAATTGAGCAGCGGCGAGACATCGACCTCGAGCAAGCGACCATACGACCGCAGGCTCGAGCGAACAAAGGCGCGCCCAGGCAGCGCAGCCCAGTCGCCCGATTCGAGCGCTGCGATTTGGCGAGGGGCGAGTCGTAGACGCGACGACACCAGCGATGCGCTAAAGCCCCTTGCCTCACGCAAGCTGATCAATTCGGTGAGCGACGACACAACCGATCCGGGCAACCCGGAGGCAGACTCGGGGTCCCCGACCGCTTCCACAGCTGGGGCCTCAGTGGTGGCATGCCGCGGATCGCTCACTGCACCCCCACCACTGAAATGACGCGTCGCCGAGTGCGCTCGGCCACCCGCGTACGGTCCTGAACTTCGCCCGCAAGTTGCCCACAGGCGGCATCAATATCATCGCCGCGCGTACGACGGATGGTGGTCACCCGCCCGCCGTCTGACAGCAGTTGCGCAAACCGCCGCACCCGCTCCGCGGGAGACTTCCTGAGCCCGGAGCTCGGAAAGGGATTGAACGGAATGAGATTGAACTTGCAGGGCACCCGGCGTACGCACTCGAGGAGCTGCTCTGCATGCGCGTCGCTGTCGTTGACGCCGTCGAGCATCACGTATTCGAAGGTGACAAAATCACGTGGCGCACGCTCGAGGTAGCGCAAACAACTCGCCAGCAATTGCGCCAGCGGATACTTGCGATTGAGCGGGACCAGGTGGTCGCGAAGATCATCGTTGGGCGCATGAAGCGAAACAGCCAGCGCAACCGGGCAGTCGTCGCGAAGGCGGTCGATCATGGGGACCACGCCCGAGGTGGAGACAGTGACGCGCCGCCGGGACAAGCCATACGCGTTGTCATCGAGCATCAGGCGCAAAGCCTCCAAGGTGGCCTCATAGTTCTGAAGCGGTTCGCCCATTCCCATGAAGACCACGTTGCTGATCAGCCGTGATTGAGGATTCTGCCCTGAACCATCGCCGTCATCGTCCGCATCGTCAGTGGCAACGGGAACCCTCCCGCGAATGCCGTCGCGTTCAAGCGCTCGCAAGGCAAGCCAAAGCTGCCCGATGATTTCGTGCGCGCTCAGGTTTCGGGAGAAGCCCTGATGCCCGGTCGAACAGAAACGACAGTGCACGGCACAGCCGGCCTGCGTTGAGACGCAGAGGGTGCCACGCGAGGTCTCGGGAATAAAGACCGTCTCGATCGAGTTACCGTCTCCGACGTCAAGCAACCACTTGCGGGTACCGTCGGCAGAGGTGTGATCGCGTAAAGCTGCCGGGGCCTGAATACGGGCCCGATCGGCAAGCAGCGTCCGGAATTCTTTCGCCAGATCGGTCATTTGCGAAAAATCGGACTCTCCGCGCTGGTGCACCCAGCGCAGCAATTGACGCGCGCGAAAGGGTTTTTGCCCCCACTGCCCGCAGGCAGCGGTCAGCGCATCCGGAGACAGGCCCAGGATATCGACCGGCGCATCCATGCAGGGGCCCCCATTATCCCGGAAAGACCGCTTGGGCGGCCCGGACAGGAGGCAATGCGCCGGATCGGGTCACGTGCCCTCAGCGAGCGTGAACGTCGAGGCCAGAGAAAAAGAAAGCAACTTCGGCGCGGGCGGTATCTTCGCCGTCGGAGCCATGCACGGCATTCGCGTCAATGCTGTCAGCGAAGTCGGCACGAATGGTGCCGGGCGCGGCTTTCTTGGGGTCGGTGGCGCCCATCAGGTCACGGTTGCGCGCGATGGCACCCTCTCCCTCGAGCACCTGAATCATCACCGGGCCGGAAACCATGAAATCAACCAGATCCTTGAAGAACGGGCGCTCACGATGGACTCCGTAGAACGCTTCTGCCTGCGCGCGCGACAGTTGGGTCATTCGCGCAGCAATCACTTTCAAGCCGGCCTTTTCAAATCGGGAATAGATCTGGCCGATAACGTTCTTGGCAACAGCGTCGGGTTTGATGATGGAAAGAGTACGCTCAACCGCCATGATGGCTCCAGGAATTCTTTGAATCAGTGCTTTTAAATCAATGGGTAGCGGTGCTTTTCTGATATTCTTTAAAAGCACGGACTTGTTTTTCACAGAACCCGGGATATTATCACAGCAGTGCGTCTCGTTTCCCTTCGCCAGGATGGACCAACCCAGCACTCACGCTGACACTGTGGCGGCAAGGGCAAATTTCCATGCCGGCCCCGCGGCTTCCCTTGAAAAAGCAGGGGTGGCCCAGCAGATAATTGCGTCTTAAACCTTTGGAGGTTCCTGCAATGCAATACGGTGACAACACGTTCGGACACAGCCCCTCGTCGGTTCTGGTCGACGTTGCCGCTCGCAACCGCGTGTTGCGCAACACCTACACGCTGCTCGCTTTGTCGATGGTTCCCACAGTCCTGGGCGCCTGGATCGGCGTTCGAACCGGCTTCAGCTTCTTCGCGGGAAGCCCGTTCATTGGCCTGATGGTGTTCCTGGGCGTCGCGTTTGGCTTCTTTTTCGCAATCGAACGTTTCAAGAACAGCGGAATCGGCGTGGCCCTGCTGCTGGCTTTCACGTTCTTCATGGGCCTGATGCTGTCCAGACTCATCGGAAACGTACTGGGGATGGCCAACGGTGCTCAACTGATCATGACCGCGTTTGGCGGCACGGCCGCAATTTTCGGCGTCATGGCAACAGTTGCCACGGTATCCAAGCGTGATTTCAGCGGGCTCGGAAAGTGGCTGTTCGTCGGCTTCCTGGTCATTCTGGTTGCTGCGATCGCCAACATCTGGTTGCAGATGCCGGCGCTCATGCTCACCATCTCGACGCTCGCGGTGCTGATCTTCTCCGCGTTTATCCTGGTTGATCTTCAGCGCGTGGTAAACGGCGGCGAAACCAACTACGTTACCGCCACGCTTGGCATCTACCTGAGCGTCTACAACGTGTTCAGCAACCTGCTGGCCATTCTGGGAATTGTCGGCGGCGACCGCGACTGATCCGCACGCACTCGGGGTTCCGGCAGCTTCAACCAATCGCCGGCCATGCAAATGGCCGGCGATTTTCATTGGTTACCCGTTAAGTCGATCGAAAACAGCAATTGATTCCACGTGCGAGGTGTGCGGAAACATGTTTACCGCCCCTGCTGACAGGAGTCGGTACCCGCCCAGATGCACCAGGATGCCCGCGTCCCGGGCCAGCGTCGCCGGATTGCAGGAGACATAAACGATCCGGTGGGGGGCCTCATGTGAAGCACGCGTGGCCTGCGCGGCGATAGCCTTGCATACCTCGAGTGCGCCCTCCCGGGGTGGGTCTATCAACACTCGATCAAAGTGCCCAAGCGACTGCCAGGCGGCGTCATCGAGGGTGAACAGATTGCGCGCGCTGAAGCTCGAACGCTGCTCCAGTTGATTGAGCACAGCGTTTTCCGAGGCTCGCTTGACGAGCGTCGCGCTGCCCTCAATACCAACCACCTGCGCAGCGCGCCGCGCCAGCGGCAGGCTGAAATTGCCCAGGCCGCAAAACAGGTCCGCAATACGATCGCTGGCAGCAGGCTCGAGCAACGCTACCGCGCGCCGCACCAGCACCTCGTTAACGGCGTGATTCACCTGCGTGAAATCGGTGGGCCGGTAGGGCATCACGACATTGAATTCGGCCAATCGATAACCGAGCTCTGACGGGCTGTTGCCGCCGTAGCGATCGCACAGCAGTTCGATCGAATCGGGCCCCGCCCGCTGCAGCCAAAGCTCCACTTTTTCGGTCTGCGCGAACTGCCGCAACAGGAACAGATCATCATCGGTGGGCTCCTGGAGCACCCTGAACACCAGTGCAATGCAGGCCCCCCCGCTATGGGCTTCACCGACGGCAACCTCAATCTGCGGCAGTCGATCACGCAGACTGAGCGCTGACACCAGCGCGCGAAGCGGCATCAGGAGCCTGGCAACACCAGGATGCAGCACGTGGCACTCATGCATGTCGGCAACATAGCTTGAGCCGCGCTCGTGAAACCCCACCAATACGCCGCCCTTCTTCGGGACATTGCGAACTGACAGACGGGCCCGATAGCGATAGCCCCAGGCGGGACCAGCGATCGGGCGCAACAGGATCTCGGGACTCACCTTGCCAAGATGATGCAATTGATCTTCAAGCGCTCGCTGTTTGACGGCGATCTGCGCAAGCGGATCAAGGTGCTGCATGGAGCATCCACCACACACGCCGAAATGCGGACAGCGAGGTCGCGCACGCTGGCTGCTTTCCCGCAGCACGGTCTCGACCTCCGCAGTATCGAAGCGAGGCTTTCGCCGCCGCAGGATTGCCCTGACCCGCTCGCCAGGTAATCCGCCTGAAACGAACACCACCTTGCCGTCGTGATGCGCCACCCCGTGCGCCTCAAGGTCAAGTGATTCGATATCGAGATCGAGCCTGACTGGCTCACCCATGCGGGCGTCCCGCCTCATTCGGGCCACGCGTCGACAAATTCCCGCCAATGGGCATGCTGCGCGGCAAGCTCGCCGAGCGCTCCTCGGGTCAGGCTGATTTCCTGTTGATACCGCTCGGGCGACCACTGGCCGCGCAACAACTGAAAGCGGCAGTACAGAAGCCACGTATTTGCCACATCGGTCTCGCAGTAACTGCGGATTTCGTCGATGCGCCCATCCCGCCAGGCGGGCCAGACCTGAGAGCCATCCATGCCGAGCTTGCCGGGAAACCCGCACAGCTTCGCAAGCTCATCCAGGGGCGCGCTCGCTCGCCCGTTGTAGAGCGACAGCAGGTCCATCAGATCGAGGTGCCTGCTGTGATAGCGACTCAGATAGTTGTTGTACTTGAAGTCGCGATCATCTTCACCCTGATCCCAGTAACGCGAGGCCTGCACCTGATGGATCAGTGCGCGGTAGTGCAACACCTGCAGATCGAAGCCGCCTCCGTTCCAGGTGACCAGTTGGGGAGTGTGGCGATCGACCAGCTTGAAAAACTGCTGCACCTGCCTGGCTTCTGACTCGCCCGCCTGCCCGAGACATCGCACCTGCACACCGCGGTCGTCGCGCAGCAGGCAACCGATTGCAATAATCCGGTGGAAATGAAGCGGTAGAAAGTCGCTGCCCCCCGTACGCTCGCGCCGTCGGGCAAAAGCCTGTTCAGCGACTTCTGCATCGGGCATCGCCGCGTCGAACCCCCAGGCCGCGCGAAGCCCTGCAACGTCTGGAATCGTTTCGATGTCAAAAACCAGAACGGGCGTCATGACGACCCCTGGCGCCCGCACGGTGGCTGCATCACGAGCCGCTGCGCGCGGGCAGGTATCGAGACGGATCGACCGGACGACCCTCGCGCCGGATCTCGAAGCGTAGCTTGGGACGATCCGCGTCGCTGTCGCCGATTTCGGCGATCTTCTGGCCGCGCGAAACCTGGTCGCCTTCGCGCACCACCAGCGAACGGTTGTGGGCGTATACCGACAGCAGATCGTTGTCGTGTTTGACGATGATCAGGTTGCCATACCCGCGGGGCCCCACACCACTGAAGATCACCTTGCCGTCCGAGGCTGCCAGCACGGGATCGCCGGGTTGCCCATCAATGGAGATGCCCATGTTGCGGGGCTCAGAAAAACCTTCCAGGACGCGCCCGGTGGCCGGCCAGCTGAAGCGCGCCGGGTCGGCAGCTGCCGCGGTGGGAGGCGCTGCTGAAGCAAGTGGGCCGGGCGCGGGCGCGGTGGAACTGGAAGCCGCTGGCGC
>Ga0169931_10006565_pt1 | contig 17487 bp, 13 predicted proteins | sample Kivu_15m_20L_FD_129675 | JGI IMG/M metagenome (GOLD analysis project Ga0169931, IMG submission 129675) | Freshwater microbial communities from Lake Kivu, Western Province, Rwanda to study Microbial Dark Matter (Phase II) - Kivu_15m_20L... | ecosystem: Environmental > Aquatic > Freshwater > Lake...
CCATGGAAGAGCTCGAGCACCATCGTCCGCTCATCCAGGCGGACCAGCGGTGTCGGGAAGTTGAAAGCGTCTTCGGTGATGCTGGTGAGTTCCGAATCGGACAGAGTTGGGATATACTTCGAAAGCCAATGGTCGGTACTCGGTACTCCGTACTCGGCGGTTTTTCGGTCTACGGTCCACGGTCCACGGTCTACGGGCACAAACAAGCCACCATCCGGGGCCAGGCCGCGTTTGACGACCGTCGCGAAATCGACCGCTTGCTCCGCGTTCCGGGTGCTGACGTACCTCATGACTCCACGACCGCGCCGGTGGCGTTCACCGGCGAGTGATACAGGTCGCTGCCCAGGCCGAAACGGTCCATCGCCGCACGCATGGCGGCGCCGATTTCGCGGGCCTGCTCCTGGCCGCGGCATAGGGCGAAGATGCTCGGACCCGAGCCCGAAATGCTGCATCCCAGGGCCTTGCGTTCCAAGGCCGCGGCTTTCACGGCATCGAAACCCGGTATCAGGAGGCTGCGCACCGGCTCGATGAGCGTGTCTTTCAAGGAACGCCCGATGAGGTCGTGATCGCGCGTGGTGAGCCCGGCGATGAGTCCGGCCAGATTGCTCCATTGCGTGATGGCGTCATCCAGACGGATGGTCTTGCGCAATACGCTGCGCGCGTCGGAGGTGAGCAATTCGATGTGCGGATGCAGCACCGCCGCCCACAGATCGTCGGGATAATCGAGCTTGATGACATCCAGGGGCTGGTAGCTGCGCACCAGCACGAATCCGCCCAATAAGGCGGGGGCCACATTGTCGGCATGCGCCGCCCCGCAGGCCACCTGCTCGGCGTGCATCACGAAGGGCAGCAATTCGAGACGAGTGAGCGGCGAACCGAGGAGTTCATTGGCGGCGACCACCGCGGCGACGGCGCTCGCGGCGCTGGACCCGAGTCCGCTGCCCAGGGGCATGTGTTTCTCGATGCGCAGGTCGATGCCGGTGCGGTCGTCATTGAGCCTGCGAAGCAGGTCGATCACGGCCACTCCGGCCGTGTTTTTGGCGGCATCCAGCGGCAGACGGCCGCCATCACCCGTGATCGCGGTGATGTGGACGCCGGGTTTGTCGCCCAAACGCGCCTCCACGCGGTCGCCGGGTTCGGTCAGGGCGAACCCCAGCGAATCGAAGCCGCAGGCCACATTGGCCACCGTGGCGGGTGCGAAGACGCGGACCGGTTTCATGCGCGGGCCTCCGCCACGCGGAGGATGTCGGACAACACGCCGCTGGCGGTGACCACCGGTCCGGCACCCGGACCCATCACCACCAAGGGACGCTCATCATACACACGCGTGTTCACAGACAACAGATTATCGGTGCCGCGCAGGTGATAGGCCGGATGCTCCGGACCGATCTCCGCGATGCCAACCTTGGCCTCGCCCTCGCGCACCGATGCGATGAAGGCCAGCTTGCGGCCGGCTTCCGCCGCGGTGCGGCGGCGCGCTTCCATCTCCGCGTCGTCCTCGGCGATGCGGATCCAGAAGTCGTCGACCGCACCTGGTGCCATGAACCGCTCGGGCAGGGCCGGCGTCACGGCCACATCGGCCAGTTCCAGCTGCCATCCCGCCTCGCGGGCCAGAATCAGGATCTTGCGGGCGGCATCGAGCCCGTTCAGGTCGTCACGCGGGTCGGGTTCGGTGTAGCCGGCCTCGAAGGCGTCGCGCAGCAGCGCGCTGAAGGGCTTGGACCCGTCGAAAAGGTTGAACAGATAGCTGAGCGTGCCGCTCAGAACACCTTCGATGCGAACGGGCTCGTCGCCGCTGTCCACCAGATCACGGATGGTCTTGACCATGGGCAATGCCGCGCCGACATTGGTTTCGTAGAGGAAGGGTGTCTGCCGTTTGCGGCTGATGGCCCGGAGGCGTCGCCATTCGTCTATGGGACCGGCATTCGCGGTCTTGTTCGGTGTGACCACGGCCACGGACCGATCCAGCAGGCGCGTGTAATGCCGGTTCACATCGGTGCCGGCGGTGCAATCGACCAGAACAGACCCCGGCAGATTCAGGGCGTGCAGATGCGCCATGTAACGCTCCACATCCATCACCCCGCCGGAGCGGTCCAGGTGCGAGGCCCAATCCGGATCATCGATGCCGTTCAGGTCGAAAACCATCTTGCGGGAATGGGCGACGGCCACGAGGCGGACGTCCACGCCTTTGTTATCGGCGATGGTCTTGCGGTTCTGGCGGATGAGGTCCACCAAGGCGGCGCCCACGCGACCCAAGCCGACCAGGAACACGTTCAATATCTGGTTGCCCGGTTCGAAAAAGGCGTCGTGGATGGCCCGCAAGGCCTTGGCCTCATCGAGGCGGGAGATGACGATCGAGATGTTGAGCTCGGAGGATCCCTGTGCGATGGCGGCCACGTTCACGCCGTTTCGACCCAAGGCCTGGAACACCCGCCCGGCGATGCCCGGCACCTGGCGCATGTTCTCGCCCACGATGGCCACGATGGCATGGTCCGTATCGGACAGGATACGGCTGACACGGCCGCTGTGGCGTTCGAATTCGAATTCGGCCTCCAGCACGTCGATGGCCTTTGATGCCGCTTCCGGCGCCACGGCGAAGCAGACCGACTGCTCGGAACTGGCCTGGGAAATCAGGATCACGCTGATGCCGTTGCGGGCCAGGGCTCCGAAGATGCGCTGTGCCACACCCGCCACGCCGATCATTCCGGCGCCTTCGACACGGATGAGGCCGACCTGGCTGATGGAGGTGATGCCTCGGATGGGATCCGGATTGGGCTGCGCCTCGCGTGTGATCAAGGTGCCGGGCGCCTCCGGACGGAAGGTGTTGCGGATGCGGATCGGGATGCCGGCAGCCATCAGGGGCTGGATGGTCGGCGGGTAGATCACCTTCGCCCCGAAATGCGACATTTCGAGGGCTTCGGTGTAGGTCATGTCCGGTTGGGAGAAGGCGTTCGGCACCTTGCGCGGATCGGCGGTGAGCACGCCGTCCACATCGGTCCAGATGTGAACCTCCTCGGCCTTCAGGGCCGCACCGAAGATGGATGCGGTGTAATCGGAGCCACCGCGACCCAAGGTCGTGGTCTCGCCATCGGTCGTGGCACCGATGAACCCGGTCACGATCTGCAGGAGCGGTTGCGCCTCGAAATGGGCGCGGATGGCGGCATCGGTCGCGTCGAACCGGACCTGCGCGCCACCGAAGGTGGCATCGGTACGCACCACGCGGCGGGCGTCCAGGTATTCGCAAGGCATATCCGCCGAGACCAGGGCCCGAGAGATGATGAAATTCGAGAGCCGTTCGCCGAAACTCTGGACCAGGTCCAGGGTCTTCGGGCTGCATTCGCGGATCAGGAAGACCCCTTGCAGGATGTCTTCGAGTTCGTTCAAGGTCGTTTTCACGACCGCCGTCGTGTTGCTCTGCTGATGCACGTTCACCAGCTCGCGGATGGCGTCTAGATGGCGGCGCTCCAGGAGCGCCAGGTCGTCCGTGTATTCGGACACGCCCCCGGCCGCCCGGCGGGCCATGGCGATAAGCTGATCCGTGACGCCGGAAAACGCGGAAAAGACGACGGCGCGGACCGGCTGTTGGCGAAGAAGCTCGATGATGCCGGCGATGCGCTCCGGGGTGCCGACCGAAGAGCCGCCGAATTTGTAAATGATCATTCCCTAACCTGGGTTTAGAAGCGGAGGTGCGCCAAGATAAACAGGAAAGTCGGCTTGCAGGCGCGTGTCATGGCTTCTTATATTTGCAGTCCGCGCGGGAATAGCTCAGTTGGTAGAGCATAACCTTGCCAAGGTTAGGGTCGCGAGTTCGAGTCTCGTTTCCCGCTCATCGAAGCCCGGTTCTGATTCAGAGCCGGGCTTTCCTGTTTCAGACGACAAGCGTCAGGGCGCGGCCGCCGTTGGAGAACCGGACGTCTTTGCAATAGGTGCGCATCAGGAACACACCTCGGCCACCTTGCCTCATCTTGTTGTCGGTGGTCAATGGGGAAGGAACCTGGTCCGGGTCGAAACCGTCGCCCTCATCCTCCACGGTCACTTCCAGGTTGCCATCCACCTGTTCGGCCCGCAGATGGATCCGTTTGTTCGGATCCTGTTTGTTGCCATGCATGATGGCATTGGCCACCGCCTCCGACAAGCCGAGCATGAGCGCGTCCTGCGCCTCTTCGTCCAATTCGGCGGTTTGCGTGAGTTCATCCACGATGTGGCCGACCTGATCCAGGCTACCGAAGTCGGAATTGAGTTTGGTATCGATAAGCAGCGGCATTCCGTTTGGCTGGTACACGAAACTTAGGCGTATATGCCGCGCAATTTAAGGGTATCGGCCACCTTTTTGATACTGTAGACATAGGCCGCTTGGCGCAACGTGATGTTGTACTGCTCCTTGACGCCATAGACGAGGTTGAAGGCATCCCGCATCATCCGGTTCAGACGCCGGTTCACCCGTTCCTCGGTCCAGAAATAGCCTTGTCGGTCCTGCACCCATTCGAAATAGGATACGGTGACACCGCCGGCGTTGGCCAGGATGTCCGGAATCACGAGGATGCCCTTCTCGTCCAGGATGGTGTCCGCGTTGGCGGTCACCGGACCGTTCGCGCCTTCGGCGATGATCTTCGCCTTGATGTTGGGCGCGTTATGCTTATTGATCTGATCTTCCTTCGCGGCCGGAATGAGCACGTCGCAATCGAGTTCGAGCAGCTCCGCATTCGAGATCGCGGTTCCGCCGGCGAATCCTTCCAGGCTGTTCCGGTGCTCTCGGGCGTAGGCGATGGCGGCGGGGATGTCGATGCCGTCCGGATTGTGGTATGCGCCGGACACGTCGCTGATGGCCACGATCCTGGAGCCCAGTTCATGCATCAGCAAGGCGGAGACGGAACCGACGTTTCCGAATCCCTGAACCACCGTGGTGGTCCGGTTCGGCATGAGTCCGATCTTGTTGAGGGCGGCCAGGGTCACGGTGACCAATCCGCGGCCGGTCGCCTCGCGGCGTCCCTTCGACCCACCGATGAGCAGCGGTTTACCGGTGACCACCGCCGTCTCGGTTCGCCGCATGTGCATGGAATAGGTGTCCATGATCCACGCCATCACCTGTTCATTGGTGTTCATGTCGGGTGCCGGAATGTCGGTATCCGGACCGATCACCTCGATCAGGGCCGAGGTGTACCGACGCGTGATCCGCTCGAGTTCTCCTTGGGAAAGGGTTTTCGGGTCGCACCGCACGCCGCCCTTGGCACCGCCGAACGGCACATTCACCACGGCGCATTTCCAGGTCATCCAGGCGGCCAAGGCCTTCACCTCGTCCAGGTGCACATCCGGTGCGTAGCGGATCCCTCCTTTGCCGGGGCCGAGCACGCTGGCATGGAGCACCCGGTAGCCTTCGAAAACCTGGATGCGGCCGTCATCCATGACGACCGGGATGGAGACGATCACCTGTTGCGCCGGGGAAGACAGGTATTGGAACATGCCATCGTCCAAACCGAGCACGTCCGCCGCGAAACGGAACCGTTCCATCATGCTTTCAAACGGGCTTTCGGCGTCGAGTTTGGGTCCGGGTTCTTTGTAGTAGGAGGAACTGAGTTGGTGCGTGGCCATGGATGGGGCAGGGATGGGATAAGGGGCGTGAATCGACGCAAGTCAAAATTATGGGGAAAAGCGCTTCCTCGCCAACTCCGCTTGGATAACAATTTCATAACATGATTTCCGTAGTTTCGGGGCCACGAAAGACCACGCGAGATACCCATCGAACCCATCCGTCATGGCTGAAGTCAACCGGAATCCGGAACCCCGCACCTCGCTCTTCCAATCATTCCGAGCCAGCGGCCTGAACGACATCATCCGAAAAGAGCGCACCTTCCTGATCTTCATCGGGTTGTCGTTCTTCATCGTGGGCGTGGTCTTCCAGAATCCGATGCTGGCGATGTGGGTCGGCTTCATGTTCGCCGGGTATTCGGCCATCGCGAACGACTCCATCCAGACCATCGGCACCTTCCTGGCATCCAACAGCAAGCGTCCGTGGTGGGTGCTGTGGCTCTTCATCGGGGGTATTTTCCTGGTCACCGTCACCTACAGCTGGATCACCTTCGACGGGGACGTCTCCTACCAGCGGCTCACGTCCAAGGGTTTCAGCGAGGCGCCGACCTCCTTCTCCTTCCTGCAGGTGGCCGCGCCGGTGTTTCTGCTGATCATCACGCGCCTGCGCATGCCGGTGAGCACCACCTTCATGTTGCTGAGCTGCTTCTCGACCGATCTGGACGGCATCCAAGACATGCTGGTCAAAAGCATGGGCGGGTATTTCGTGGCCTTCGCCACCGCCATCATCGTGTGGTCCATGCTCTCACGGATGATGCGTCAGTGGTTCGTGGGTGAGGCGAAATGGTACTGGACCGTGTTCCAATGGATCTCCTCCGGTGCGTTGTGGTCGGTCTGGCTCATGCAAGACGCCGCCAACATCGCCGTGTACCTGCCCCGCGCGCTCAACCCCGCCGAATTCGCCGGCTTCGCCTCGTTCACCTTCCTCGGTCTGGGCATCCTCTTCTACCTGAAGGGCGACCGCATCCAGCAGATCGTGACCGAAAAGTCCTTCATCACGGATACCCGTCCGGCCACCATCATCGACATGGTCTACGCCTTCATCCTCTATTATTTCAAGACGGTGAGCGTGGTGCCGATGAGCACGACCTGGGTCTTCATCGGATTGCTGGCAGGCCGTGAACTGGCCATGAGTCTGACCGATCAGGACGGCCATGGAAAACCGTTCCGGAAGACCTTCCTCCTGATCCTCCGCGACATCTCCTACGCGGGGATCGGCTTGATCGTCTCGATCGCGCTGGCCATGAGCATCAACCCGCTGATCCGGGCCGAAATCTTCGGTTATTTCCGATAATCGTTGAATTTCTGCGGATAATTCGGCAAGTTGGTCGTCTATGACCGTTTCAAACCGCCATGTCTATGCGCGCGCCGGCATCGTTCCGGTCAGACGCGATGCCTCCGAAACGTCGGAGATGGTGACCCAGCTGCTGCTCGGCGAGACCGCCGCCATCCTGGATGAATCCGACCGCTGGTTCCGGGTGCGGTGCGACCACGACGCCTACGAGGGATGGGTGGGCCGCTCCCAGGTCGCCGAGTTGGGCGCCGCCGACCATCGGGCGTGGGCGCTCCATCCCGAGCGGCGCCGGTCACCCCACCAGACCTACCGGGTCGGCAACGGGTTGGATGGCCTGACCGTGCCGGCGGGTTCCCAGGTGGTTGTGACATCGGGTGGCATCGAGTTGCCCAATGGTGCGTGGAATGCCCAACGGGAGCGGTTTCACATGGCGGAACATGCCATCCTGGATACCGCTCTGAATTTCAGAGGCACGCCGTATCTCTGGGGCGGACGCACCGACACCGGTATCGACTGCAGCGGATTCATACAGGCGGTGTTCGCGTTGCATGGCTACGCGCTTCCGCGGGACGCATGGCAGCAGCGGGCCTTCGCTGAGGCGTCGGCGGCGGATGTATCGGGTTCGGAAGCCGGCGACATCCTCTACTTCAGTTACGACGGCATCGGAACCCATCACGTGGGCTTCCACCTTGGCGAGGGTCTGCTCCTGCATGCCTCGGGAACGGTCTGCATCCAGAACATCGAACCGGCGCGCAGGACGAAGAGCCGGTACCTGTTCAACGAACGGTTGGCGGGGTCTCTGGTGGCGGTGCAATCCACCCATCACCTCAAGACCGCCGCCACGCGGATGGTGCCATGATGAACGGACAGGTGTTGGTACTCAACCAGGATTACCAGCCGCTGAGCGTGTGCGGCGTCAAGAAATCGCTGATGCTGCTGTTCCTGGAGAAGGCGGAACTCCTGCATCCGCATCCGGTGCGGCGGATCCGGACCGTCAACCGGGAGTGGGATTTCCCATCGGTGATCCGTTTGCGCCGATATGCCCGGGCACCGTTTCAGAACATCGTGCTGACGCGCAAGAACATCCTCCGGCGCGACGGTAACCGATGCCAGTACTGTGGCACGCACGAGGACCTGACCATCGACCATGTGGTACCCCGCAGCCGGGGTGGCACCGACACCTGGGAGAACCTGGTGACGGCCTGCCACCGCTGCAACCACCGCAAAGGCAACCGCACGCCCCGCGAAGCCGACATGCCGCTCATGCGTGAGCCGTTCCGACCGCATCACATCGTCTTCCTGCAGGGAGCGGTCTCCCAGATCGCCGACGAATGGCGCCCCTACCTGTATCTGAGCTGAAATCCGTATCTTGGCGGATGCCTGACAAACCCCATGACTACTGCGGCATCTTCGGGATTTACAACCACCCGGAGGCCGCATTGATGACATATCTGGGGTTGCACGCCCTGCAACACAGAGGTCAGGAATCGGCCGGTATCGTGACCGCCACCTTCGATGCGGACAGAGGCGTTCCCGTGATGCCCATGCACAAGGATTTCGGCCTGGTGCTCAGCGTGTTCGACGATCAAAGCCTGTTCCGGAACAAACTCAAGGGCAAGGCCGCCATCGGGCACAACCGGTACTCGACATCGGGATCGTCCAACAACCCGGCCAACATCCAGCCGTTCCGGGTCCATTACAGCATGGGCAACCTGGCCTTGGGCCACAACGGAAACCTGACCAACGCGCGGCAGTTACGGCAGCGATTCATCAATGAAGGCGTCTTGTTTTCCAGCACATCCGACACCGAGATCATCCTGCATCTGATCTCCCACAGTCGCAAATCCGAACCCATCGAGCGCATCGTGGATGCGCTCGGGCACGTGACGGGCGCCTACTGCCTGGTGATCCTGACCGACGATCAGCTCATCGCCGTCCGTGATCCGAACGGCTTCCGCCCCTTGTCCTTGGGGCGGTTGGGAGACGCGTACGTGGTGGCCAGTGAAACCTGCGCCTTCGACATCATCGGCGCGGATTACGTTCGGGATGTCGAACCCGGTGAGATCCTGGTGATCGACCGCAAAACGGTGGACACAGGCGAGACCACGTCCTACCGGCTTCCGGCCTTGCCCGGCACAGGTCCCAGCGGCTGCATCTTCGAGTTCGTGTATTTCTCGCGGCCCGACAGCCGCATCTTCGGGGAGAACGTCGACAAGGTCCGCCGGAGGATCGGCGAGCATCTGGCTCGGGAGCATCCCCTGGATTCCTTCATCCGCAACACCGGCGGCAAAGAGCCTTTGGTCATATCCGTACCGGATTCGAGCAACACCGCCGCACTCGGGTATGCGCAGGAAAGCTTGAAAATGGGCCAATCCTGCCGGTTCGAAATCGGATTGATCCGGAACCACTACGTCGGTCGAACCTTCATCGCGCCGGGCCAGGAACAGCGGGAGACGAAGGTCCGCACCAAATTCAACGTGGTCAGAGGTGTCTTGGAAGGCCATCCGGTCGTGATCGTGGACGACTCCATCGTGCGGGGCACCACATCCCGGTATCTGGTGGACATGATCCGCAAGGCGGGGCCATCCGAGGTGCATTTCCTGGCCAGTTCACCACCCATCGTCGAACCATGCCACTACGGAATGGATTTTCCCTCGCGGGATGAACTCATCGCCAACGTGCATGGCCGGGATATCGGCCGCATCGCCGACAGCCTCGGTGTCGACACCCTGCATTATCTCTCGCCGGAGGGTCTTGTGGATGCCGTCACGCAGGCGAACGACCATCCGTTCGGGTATTGCACCGCCTGTTTCACCGGCCGTTATCCCGTTCCCGTGACCAACGGCGTGGCCAAAGAGGAAAACGACCACAGCTGATGCGTATCGCACGGGCGACCTATCTGATCAGTGCCCCGACCGTGGCGGGATGTCCGGCACCCGACCGGCCCGAAGTCTGTTTCGCGGGAAGGTCCAACGTGGGCAAATCGTCCCTCATCAACGCCCTGACCCAGCGCAAATCCTTGGCCAAGACGAGCGCCACCCCTGGCAAGACACGCATGTTGAATTATTTCGATGTGGATGGCCGCTGGTACCTGGTGGATCTGCCGGGGTTCGGGTATGCGAAGGTTCCGGAGTCGGAACGACGCCGATGGGATGTGGAGATGACCCGTTATTTCACGACTCGGGCGAACCTGCGTCTGATCGTGCATCTCGTCGATGCGCGTCATGAACCGACGGCCTTGGACCGCACGTTCTGGGACCGTCTGCTCGAGCACGCGCTTCCCTTCGTGGTTCTGCTCACCAAGGCCGACCGCATATCCGGCACCTTGGCCGGCAAACGGAAAACCGATGCCGCCGCGCTGTTGCGAACGCTGGGTGCCGATGTTCCCGTTCTACTCACCAGCGCGGCCGCGAATACGGGCTTGGACGAAGCCCGCACCCTCATCGGCCGGTTTCTGCAACCTCACTAACCCCACTCCACCGACCGCCCCATGGCATACAAAGTCCTCCTGCTCGACGGCATCGAATCCGTCTGCCAGACCATCCTCAACCAGCGCGGCATCCATGCCGTCGACGCACCGAAACTGGCCGGAGAGGAACTCCTGGCCGCTGTGGCGGATGTCGATGGCATCGTGGTGAGGTCTCAGACCAAGGTTACCTCAGACCTGCTTCGGGCCGCACCCAAACTGCAGGTTGTCGGCCGCGCGGGCGTCGGCATCGACAATATCGATCTGAACGCCGCCACCAAAATGGGTGTGCTGGTCATGAACACACCCGATGGCAACACCATCTCCACGGCCGAACACACCTGCGGACTGATCATGGCCTTGGCCCGGAACATTCCCAATGCCGTCCAATCCTTGAAGAACGGAGCATGGGACCGCAAGAAATACACCGGCACCGAGTTGGATGGCAAAGTGCTGGGTGTGGTCGGCCTTGGCAAGATCGGCTCCGGTGTGGCCGCGCGCATGAACGCCTTCGGCATGCGGGTGATCGGGTACGACCCCTTCACCTCGGCCGAGCGGGCGGCGGAAGTGGGTGTTGTGTTGGCGGATCTGGACACGGTCCTCGCCGAAGCCGACTTCCTGACAGTCCACACACCGCTGAATGACAAGACGCGTGGCATGGTATCGAAGGCCAACGCGCACAAGCTCAAGAAAGGCGTCCGTCTGGTGAACGTCGCCCGTGGCGGCATCTTCACCGAAGGAGATCTCTTGGATCTGTTGAATGACGGCACCATCGGCGGGTTGGCCGTGGATGTGTACAGCACCGAACCGACGCCAGCCGAACTGCTGCCGCTCCTGCAGCACCCCAAGGTGGTCTGCACCCCTCACCTGGGTGCGAGCACCGACGAGGCCCAGGAGAAAGTGGCCGAGCAGATCGCGGTCCAGCTGGCCGACACCCTGGAACGGAAGAGTTTCAAAGGCACGCTCAACGGGAAAAGCATCGCCTTGTCCACAAACAAGGATGTGCAGCCCTATCTGAAGTTGGCCGAGCGCTTGGGCTCCTTCGCCTCGCAGGTGGCGCCTGCCAACAACGACGTGCTCCATCTGGACTATTCCGGCACCTGTGCCCAGCATGCCGAGGTCTTGACCGACGCCATCCTCAAGGGGTTCCTGGCCCACACGACCGAAGAGGCGGTGAATCTGATCAACGCCCGGTTTCTGGCCGAATCGAAGGGCATCAAGATCAGGGAGACCACGACCAAGGCGAGCAAGACCTATGCGGATCTGGTCTCGATCCGCTTCGAGAAAGACGGGGCGTTCGACCGGATGTCGGCCACCTTGTTCGGTGAGAACGACTTCCGGATCACCGATATCGACGGACATCCCATCGAAGTACCCTTGGACGGCATCCTGATGCTGTACAAGAACATCGACAAACCGGGCATGTTGGCGGCGGTGAGCGCCATCGTGGCCCGACACGGCGTGAACATCGCCGCATTGAGCCTGGGTCGCACCGGCGACGAAGCGGTGACGGCCGTCCGGGTCGATTCGGACCTGAGTCCGGCGATTCTGGCTGAAGTGGACGCCTTGGACGGCGTCGACCGCGTGCACCTGGTCCACATCCATCACTGAGCATCGATCCATGCCATGTCATTGACCTACAAACCCACGGAAATCCACCAGCACGAACGTGTTCCGGTGATCACGTTCGAAACCAGCGCGGTCGCCAGCAAGGTGGTGGCGGCGGACATCGCCGCGCTGATCCGTACCCGTGCCGAGGAGGGGCGAATGGCGGTTCTGGGCTTGGCGACCGGTTCCACACCCACCCGCATGTATGCCGAACTGGTGCGCTTGCATCGTGAAGAGGGGTTGAGTTTCCGAAATGTGCTCACCTTCAACTTGGACGAATACTTCCCGATGCGGCCGGACGCGCTCCAGAGCTATGTCCGATTCATGAATGAGCAATTGTTCGACCACATCGACATCCCCCGCGGGCAGATCCACATCCCGGACGGCACCTTGAACCGGGACGATGTCTTCCCCTACTGCCAAGACTACGAAGCCCGGATCGACGCGGCCGGCGGCATCGACATCCAGATCCTCGGCATCGGCCGCACAGGCCATATCGGGTTCAACGAACCAGGGTCCACGCGCGAATCGCGCACACGGATGGTGACCCTTGACATCCTCACGCGTCGCGATGCCTCCGGCGATTTCTTCGGGGAGGAGAATGTGCCTCGGCGCGCCATCACCATGGGTGTCGGTACCATCTTCAAGGCCCGCAAGGTGATCCTGATGGCATGGGGTGATGGCAAGGCGCCGATCGTGCGCAAGACGGTGGAGGGTCCGATTTCCGACCTGGTGCCAGCCACCTATCTGCAGCAGCATCCGAACACCGTGTTCGTTCTGGATGAGGCGGCCGCCTCCGAACTGACCCGGGTGAAAACACCGTGGCTGGTGGACACCTGCGTCTGGGACGACCAGACCACGCGAAACGCCGTCGTATGGTTGTGCCGGAAAATCGACAAGCCCATCCTCAAACTGACCGATGAGGATTACAACGAGAACGGTTTGGGTGAGCTGGTGACGGAAAAGGGACCCTCGTACAACATCAACATCCGCGTCTTCAACCAGATGCAGCGGACCATCACCGGATGGCCGGGTGGCAAACCCAACGCCGACGACACCAACCGTCCGGAGCGCCGCGATCCGTTCCCGAAACGTGCGATCATCTTCTCCCCCCATCCCGACGATGACGTGATCTCCATGGGGGGCACCTTCATCCGGCTCGTGGACCAAGGCCATGAGGTGCACGTGGCGTACCAGACCTCCGGCAACATCGCCGTTTTCGATGAGGATGCGATGCGATATGCCGAATTTGTCAGTGATTACGCCGCCGCGAACGGATTCACCGACAATGCCGCATTGAAATTGTTTGATGATGTGCGCGCGTTTCTGAAGAACAAGAAGACCGGGGATGTCGATTCGGCGGAAGTGCGGGCCATCAAGGGCCTGATCCGACGAAGTGAAGCGAAGGCGGGGTGCCGCTATGTGGGCATTCCGGACGAACAGATGCATTTTCTCGACATGCCCTTCTATGAGACCGGAAGGGTGAAGAAGAAACCGCTGGGCGAGGCGGACATCCGGATCATCATGGAGCTGATCCGCACGGTCCGTCCGCATCAGATCTATGCGGCCGGTGATCTGGCGGATCCGCATGGCACGCATCGGGTGTGTCTGGATGCGATCATGGAAGCCGTACGCCGCCTGAAAGACGAGCCCTTCATGAAGGATTGCTGGGTATGGCTGTACCGGGGTGCCTGGCATGAATGGGAATTGGAGAAGATCGAGATGGCGGTGCCCATCAGTCCGGCGGAATTGTTACGCAAACGGCGGGCGATCTTCAAGCATCAGTCCCAGAAAGACAATGTGATGTTCCAAGGCTCGGACAAGCGCGAATTCTGGGAGCGGGCGGAGCACCGGAACCGGGAAACCGCCCGATTGTACGACAAATTGGGTCTGGCCGAATATGAGGCCATGGAGGCCTTCGTGCGTTGGGTCTTCTGAAGCGTTGGCACGCATCCGGCCACTGAGTATCTTCAAGGCCTATGCGTCAACTCCTCTTGCTCTGCTTCGCCACGTGGGCGTCGGCCTGCGCCCCGGCGACTGAAACCCTGAACACGCAGGTGCTCGTGATCGGTGGCGGTGCCTCCGGCACCCCTGCCGCCATCCAAGCCGCCCGCTTGGGCGCCGATGTGGTGGTGGTGGAACCCACGGCTTGGCTTGGCGGCATGCTGACGGCCGCGGCCGTCAGCGCCACCGACGGGAACCACCTGCTGCCGTCCGGTATCTGGGGTGAATTCCGGGATTCGATCTATGCGCGATACGGCGGCCCGGAAGCGGTCGCCACCGGCTGGGTCTCGAACACGCATTTCGAACCCTGGGTCGGCGCTGAAATACTGGCCAAGATGGTGGCCTCGGAATCCCGGATCACCGTGCGGCATGGCTTCCGGGTCATCGACATATTACGCAACGGGGAAACGGTGACCGGTGCCGTGTTCACCGACGACAAACGCCGGCGCCTGGTCGTGAACGCGGCCGTCACCATCGCCGCCGACGAGTTCGGCGATGCCGTCCACCTGTCCGGCGCCCGGAACCGGTTCGGGTTCGAAGCCCGGTCCGAATCCGGCGATGCGATGGCCCCTGAATCCGCCTTTCCGCACATTCAGGATCTGACCTACGTCGCCATCCTCAAGGATTACGGTCCGGGTGTGGACCGCACCCTGCCCGAACCGCCCGGCTACAACCCCGCCGACTTCGACCACACCTGCAAGGAATTGAGCAGCGACCCCGACCGGAACGTGGTGAATTGCGGTCCGGAGTCCGGCAAACCCATGCACATGCTCAACTATGCGCGGCTTCCGAACGGGCATTACCTGATCAACTGGCCCATCCACGGGAACGACATGTATGTGCCGACCCCCACCATGACCCATGCGGAGCGCCTCGCCGCCTTCGAGCGGGCGAAGGAATTCACGCGGGCCTGGATCCATCACATCCAAAAAGAACGCGGGTACACCACCCTCGGGCTTGCGGACGGGGTGTTCCCGACGGCGGACAACTTCCCTCTCATTCCCTACATGCGCGAATCGCGGCGCATCTATGGCTTGGTGACCCTGACCGTGCGGGATCTTCAAGACCCGTATGCGGATCCATCACGCCCCTACCATCTTCAAGGCATCGCCGTGGGCGATTATCCGCTCGACCTGCATCATGAGCGCAAGCCGGATTCCCTGCATGTGTCGGTCACAACCGGAGACCTCCCCAAGATCCCCTCCTATTCCGTGCCGTTCGGCGCCTTGATTCCGGAATCGGTGGACGGCCTGATCGCCGCGGACAAAAGCATCTCCACCACCCATGTCGTCAACGGATCGACGCGCCTTCAACCTGTGGTCATGGGAATCGGACAGGCAGCCGGTGTGGCCGCGGCCTTCAGTGCGCTGACCGGCACCCGACCCCGTGATCTGGATGTGCGCCGTATCCAGCAGGCCTTGTTGGAAGCCGGGGCGTGGATCCTGCCCTATGCCGACATCACGCCGGCGGATCCGGATTTCCAAGCGGTGATGCGGGTCGGCGCGGCGGGTTGGATGCGGGGAACGGGCGAACCCTCGGCCTGGGCGAACCGCACCTGGTTCCATCCCGACCGGACGCTGACCCCCGAGGAGATCGCCCTGACGATCGCGCAACTGAAGGAGGCCGGCATCACGGATGAGCGTTTGGACGCGCGGGATGTGCGCGGCTGGAAACGGCGTACCTTGGCGGTTTATCTGGATGACACCCACAACCCCTTCGCCTTATGAGCCTGACCTGGATCGTGGCCGCCAGCGCGGTCATCCTGCTCATCGCCTACCGCACCTACGGCTTCCATCTGTCGAAGCTGTTGCGCATCGATGATGCCAATCCGACGCCCGCACACACCCTGAAGGACGGCATCGATTATGTGCCCAGCAAATCGCCTGTGGTGCTGGGGCATCATTTCGCGTCGATCGCCGGCGCCGGACCCATCGTCGGGCCGGTCATCGCCGTCGCCTTCGGATGGGTGCCGGCCCTGATCTGGATCCTCGTCGGCGGCATCTTCTTCGGAGCCGTGCATGATCTGACTTCGATGATGGCCAGCGTGCGCCACCAGGGGAAGTCCATCGGCGAGGTGATCCAACGCTATATCGGCGACACCGGCAAGCACCTGTTCATGGTTTTCGCCTTCGCCACCTTGGTGCTCATCATCGCGGTCTTCATGGACATCGTGGCGAAGACCTTCGTGAACGTGCCATCGGCCGCCAGCGCCTCCCTCCTGTTCATGGTGCTGGCCGTCCTCTTCGGCAAAGCCCTGCGCGCCAACCGCCTCCCCTTCGCGGCGCTGTCCGCCATCGGGGTCGTCCTGATGTACGGCCTCATCTGGGTCGGCACCCTCTGGCCGCTGAACCTGCCCTATGAGGCCTGGATCGGCATCCTGCTCGCCTATTGTTTCGTGGCCGCGATCGCACCGGTGGACGCTCTGCTGCAGCCCCGCGATTATCTGAACAGTTTCCTCCTGTATGGCATGATGCTATTCGGCATCGCCGGCATCGTGGTGGCCGATCCGAAGATCGGGATGACCTCGGAGGTGCAATTCCATGTCGAGAACCTCGGCTACATGTTCCCCTTGCTCTTCGTGACAATCGCCTGCGGCGCGATATCCGGCTTCCATTCCCTGGTGGCCTCCGGCACCACGAGCAAACAATTGAACTGTGAGACCGACGCCCGACGCGTCGGTTACGGCGGGATGCTGATCGAATCGCTCCTGGCCGTCATTTCGGTGGGTACGGTCGTGGTGATGTCGAAGGGCGCCTATGCGGACAGCCTCAAAGCGATGGGCCCGGTCACCCTGTATTCGAACGGATTGGGCGGTTTCATCTCCAGCCTCGGCATACCGATAGGACTGGCGGTCTCCTTCGTGGCGCTGACAGTGAGCGCCTTCGCCGTCACCACGCTCGACACCTGCACCCGTCTCGGGCGCTTCGTGGTTCAGGAGACGGTCGCCGGCCTCCCGTCCAGCCGGCTCACACAGGCCGGTGGAAACCGACATCTGGCCACCGGCCTGGTGGCGCTTCTCAGCCTCGGGCTGCTCACCACCGGTCAGTTCACGGAGCTGTGGCCCATTTTCGGCTCCGCGAACCAGCTGCTGGCCGCCTTGGCCTTATTGGCGGTCACGGTCTGGTTGAGCCGGTCCGGCATCAACCGCTTGTACACACTGGTACCCATGGTCTTCATGTTCGCCGTGACCTTGAGCTCCCTGGCGGTCTTCGCCTGGGTCCGATTCCAAGCCGGCAGCTATACGCTGACCGTGGTCGCCCTTCTGCTCTTCGTTCTGGCGGCCGCCTTGATCGGCCTGGCGCGCAGGGCCTTGAAAACGGCCTGAATCAGGTGCGCCAGACCCATCCTTTCCGCGACATGACGGCGGTGATCCAGGCCACCATCAGCGTGTACACCACCCCGCGCAGGGCGCCCGACCAGGGTGCGGCGGTCCATTCGGCGATCCACCCGGCCACGCCCGTCAGCATGAGGACCGGCAGCACCAGGTTCATGAACCCCACATAGGCCACCATCGGATTCCGCCCGTTCA
>Ga0169931_10006566_pt1 | contig 17485 bp, 15 predicted proteins | sample Kivu_15m_20L_FD_129675 | JGI IMG/M metagenome (GOLD analysis project Ga0169931, IMG submission 129675) | Freshwater microbial communities from Lake Kivu, Western Province, Rwanda to study Microbial Dark Matter (Phase II) - Kivu_15m_20L... | ecosystem: Environmental > Aquatic > Freshwater > Lake...
ATCCCGTTCCAGGTGAACAAGGTCAAGCTGATCGAGACCATCGCCGAGCGCGTCCAGGACAAGGTGATCGAGGGCATCTCGGACCTTCGCGACGAGTCCGACCGCGACGGCGTGCGCGTCGTCGTCGAGCTCAAGCGCGACGCGAACCCCGAGGTCGTCCTCAACCAGCTCTACCACCACACGCCGCTGCAGCAGGGCGTCAGCTTCAACATGCTGGCGCTCAACGGGGGCAGGCCCGAGCAGATGGGCCTGCGCACGATCCTGAAGGCGTTCTGCGCCTTCCGGGAGGAGGTGATCACCCGGCGCACCCGGTTCGAGCTGCGCAAGGCGCGCGAGCGCGCGCATCTCGTGATCGGCCTGACGCTCGCGGTGGTCAACCTCGACCCGGTGATCGAGCTCATCCGCCGCGCGCCCGATCCCGTCGCCGCGCGCAACGACCTCATGGCGCGCGCATGGCCGGTGCACGACATAGGTCCCTACATCGGGCTCGTCGACGAGCCGGGACCCGGCATCGTCGACGGCCACTACCGCCTCTCGGAGGAGCAGGCCCGCGCCATCCTCGAGCTGCGCCTGCAGCGCCTCACCGGCCTCGAGCGCGAGAAGCTGCTACAGGAGCTGCGCGACCTGACGGCGCAGATCACCGACCTGGTCGACATCCTGTCGTCGAAGCCGCGCGTCATGGAGATCATGCGCGCGGAGCTGGAGAAGGTGAAGGCCGAGTTCGGCTCGCCGCGGCGCACGCGCCTCGACCATGCGGAGGACGATTCCGAGATCGACATGGAGGCGCTGATCAAGCCTGAGACGGTGGTCGTCACGGTGACCTCGGCCTCCTACGTCAAGCGCGTCCCGGTCTCCGCCTATCGCACGCAGCGGCGCGGCGGGAAGGGGCGCATGGGCGCCACGACGCGCGAGGAGGAGGAGGTGCGCCATCTCTTCGTGGCCAGCACCCACCAGCCGGTCCTGTTCTTCACCGCCCGCGGCATGGTCTACCGCATCAAGTGCTGGCAGATCCCCGACGCCTCGAGCACGGGGCGCGGCAGGCCGGCGGTGCAGCTAATCCCGGCGCTGTCCCCCGACGACGAGATCGCCGCGGTCATGCCGCTGCCGCAGGACGAGGCCGCCTGGAACGGGATCCAGGTCATGTTCGCCACCTCCTCCGGCAATGTCCGCCGCAACACCTACGCCGACTTCCTCAGCGTGCGCGCGAACGGCAAGACCGCGATGCGCTTCGAGGATCCGGGCGAGCACCTCGTGGGCGTCGTCCCCTGCGCCGACGGCGACGACATCCTGCTCTCGACGCGCGGCGGTCGCTGCATCCGGTTCCCGGCGGACGACGTGCGCGTGTTCTCCAGCCGCACCTCGACTGGCGTGCGCGGGATCAGGCTGCTCGACGACGATGCCGTGATCTCGATCTCGACCCTTCGGCACGCCGAGTTCGCGGTCGAGGAGCGCGACGCCTACATGCGGATCGCGCGCGTGCGCCGCGGCCCGGACGAGGGCGAGGAGGGCCCCGCCGAAGCGGCCGAGGCTTCGGCCGAGCAGGCGGCGTCCGCGCCCCTTCCCGAGCTCGACGAGCGCAGGATCGAGGATATGGCCGCGCAGGAGCAGTTCCTGCTTTCCGTCACCTCGAACGGCTTCGGCAAGCGGTCCTCCTCCTACGAGTACCGGATCGCCGGCCGCGGCGGACAGGGCATCGCCAACATCCGGACCTCGAAGCGCAACGGCTCCGTGGTCGCCTCGTTCCCGGTCGAGCCCGGGGACGAACTGCTCCTCGTGACCGATGGCGGGCAGATGCTGCGCATCGGCGTGGACGGGATACGCATCGCGGGGCGCAACACCCAGGGCGTGGTGCTGTTCCGCGTCGAGGAGGGCGAGCAGGTCGCGTCGGTCTCCAGGATCGCGAGCGTGCCGGAGGACGGCGGTACGGACGCTCCCGCAGAAGCACAGCCCGCCGCGAAGTGAAGGAACGACGTCGATGGCATCTCCGCGCATCGCGATCTATCCCGGTACGTTCGATCCCGTCACCAACGGGCATCTCGACATCATCTCGCGCGGCGCAAGGCTGGTGGACCGCCTGATCGTCGCGGTGGCCGTGAACGCGGGCAAGGGACCGCTCTTCGAGCTGGCGGAGCGCGTCGCGCTGCTCGAGGATGAGATCGCGCATCTGCCGGCCGACATCGCGGCGCGGATCGAGGTGCGCCCCTTCAAGTCGCTGCTGATGGCGTTCGCGCAGGAATGCGGCGCGCGGATCATCCTGCGCGGCCTGCGCGCGGTCTCCGACTTCGAGTACGAGTTCCAGATGGCCGGGATGAACCATCGCCTCGACGCCTCCGTGGAGACCGTCTTCCTGATGGCCTCGGAGACGCACCAGTTCATCTCCTCGCGCTTCGTGAAGGAGATCGCCCGCCTCGGCGGCGACGTTTCGAGCTTCGTGACCCCGCGCGTGGTGGACCGCATGGCTAGCCGGTTCGCGGCGACGGACGCCGGTCCTGCTGCCGCGGATGCCGCGTCGACGCTGCCGCAGATCGCGCCACGGACGCCGATCTGACCGCGCTGCGCGGCGTTGACCTCCCGGCGGGCCGGCCCTAGTTTCCGGCGCGCTAGCGCCGGATCGCGAGCCCGTAGCTCAATTGGCAGAGCATCGCACTTTTAATGCGGTTGTTCCGGGTTCGAGTCCCGGCGGGCTCACCATCCGGGGCACTCCGGTCCGGGCGCCACGCGCCGTCGCCGGCCTGACGTCCGCAACAACCCCTGCGCTCGAGGACGGTTCGGCGTGAATTCGGTCGTCTCCCTCGCGCTGCCCTTCTTCGGCCTCATCCTCCTCGGCTATGTCTGCGGCCGCCGGCTCCGCTACCCGGAGGCCGGCCTGCAGTGGATGGTCTTCTTCATCGTCTACCTCGCGCTGCCGGCGCTGTTCTTCAAGCTCATCGTCGAGGCGCCCTTCGAGCAGTTGAGCAACTGGCCGTTCGTCCTCGGCACCACGCTCTCGACCTTCGCGATCTTCGTCCTGGCCTTCGTCGTCGGCATTGTGGCGCTGCGCGGGCAGGTGCGCGAGGCGACCATCGGCGCGGTCGCCGGCGCCTACTCGAACATCGGCTACATGGGACCGGGCCTGACGCTGGCCGTCTTCGGGCAGGAGGCGATCGTGCCGACGGCCCTGATCTTCGTCTTCGACAACATCCTGCTCTTCACCCTCGTGCCCCTGCTGATGTCGTTCGGCGGGACGCAGAGTATGAGGGCGCTCGGGATGGCGTGGTTCATCGCCCGGCGCGTCCTCACCCATCCGTTCAACATCGCCATCTTCGCCGCCATCCTCGCGGCCTGGCTCGGCGTCGTGGTTCCAGCGCCCGTCGACACGATACTCACCTTCCTCAAGAACGCGGCCGCGCCCTGCGCGCTGTTCCTCATGGGCGTCACCGTGGCGCTGCGCGAGGTCAGGACCGTCCCGGCCGAGATCCCGGTGCTTCTGGCGATCAAGCTCGTCCTCCACCCGCTCGTCGTCTGGATCGTGCTCTCGGCGATCGGCGGCTTCCGCCACGAATGGGTGATGGTCGCCGTGCTAATGGCCGCCCTGCCGCCGGCGCTCAACGTGTTCGTCCTCGCGAACCAGTACGGCGTCTATGTCGAGCGCGCCTCGACCGCGATCCTCGTCGGCACCGCCATATCCGCGGGCACGGTCACGCTGCTGCTGTGGCTGGTCGCGGAAGGGAGGCTGCCGGCAGCGCCGTTCTGACCGCGCCGCGGAGCCGCCGCAGGCTTGCCATGCGCGCTTCGCGCCTCTACCAAGCTCCGTCAGCACCATGATGGGGAAAGCAATGACCGGCGCCTCTGCCTCGCCCGCGACCGTGCTCGTCTATGTCGGGCTGGACCTCGTCGGCGACGCGCTGATGAAGATGCCCTTCGTGGTCGCGCTGCGCGAGATCTACCCGCGCGCCCGCATCACGTGGCTCGCCGGCAAGGGCAGGACGGTGTTCAAGCGCGAACTCGCGCCCCTCGTCGAGGGCAGGATCGACGAGGTCATCGAGAGCGCCGGCATCGGGAGCGACTGGCGCGAGCTCCTGCGCAGGCCGCTCGACGGCCGCCGCTTCGACCTCGTGATCGACACGCAGCGCCGCCTGCTCACGACCCTCATCCTGCGGCGCATCCCGGCCGGGCGCTTCGTGTCCGGCGCCGCCGGGTTCCTGCTCTCCGATGCGCGGCCGCCTCCCGGCTACCGGAGGCCCGCGACGATGATCCGCCAGATCCTCGACCTCGTGGAGCTGGCGAGCGGGAGGAAGGTCGACGAGGCGCATGTGCGGATGCACGACGATGCCTCGGCAGCGACGGCCGCGCTGCTCCTCCCCGACGGGCACGAGCATGTCGGCTTCGTCCCGGGCTCCAGCGCCGGCCGCGCGAACAAGCGCTGGCCGCTCGAACGCTATGTCGAGCTCGCGAGGCGCCAGGCGGCGCGCGGGCGCGTGCCGGTCTTCGTCCTCGGCCCGGAGGAGGCTGGCTGGCACGACGGGCTGGCGCGCGACGTGCCGCAGGCGAGGTTCCCGCTCCAGGAACTCGCGGCCACGGGCCAGAGGCCAGGGCCGCTGCTGACGATCGCGCTCGCGTCGCGCATGCGCGCGGCGGTCTCGAACGACAGCGGTGGCGGCCACCTCGTCGCAGCAGGAGGCGTCCCGCTGGTCTCGCTCTGGGGCCCGAGCGTGATGAAGAAGGCGCCGCCGCAGGCCGGCAGGCTCGTGACCATCCTCGCGCGCGATCATGGCAGCACGTCGATGGACGCCATCCCGCTCGACCGGGTCGACGACGCGCTCGAGGGTCTCCTCGCCGGCGGCGACTGAACGCTGCGGCGGCGCGTCACGCGCCCCGGCGCGTGGCCGGCGCCTCCGGCTTCATCGTCACGAACACGACGCCGCCGAGGATGAGCGCCGCGCCGGAGAGCTCCGTCGCCGACATGGCCTCGTCGAGACCGGCATGCCCGAGCGCCAGCGCGACGACCGGCCCGGCCGCGCCGATCAGCGCGACCTGGTTGGCGCCGACCCGGCGCAGTGCCTCCGCGACGACGAAGACGGGAAGCACGGTACTGGCGATCGCTATGGCGAGGGCGAGGCCGTAGACCGGGATCGGCTGGACCAGCGTGGACATGCCGTTCTCGAGAGGCAGGTGCAGCGCGATCGCGAGGAAGGAGACGATGTTCGCGTTCGCGGAGAAGCGCATCGCCCCGACGCGACCGATCACCTGGCTGCCGGCGACGAGGTAGACGGCGTAGAGCACGGCGCCGCCGAAGATCAGTGCCGCGCCGCGCAGCACGTCTTCTCCACCGGCTTGACCGCCCGGGAGAAGGACCAGCACGAGGCCGGCATAGCTCGACGCCAGCGCCACGCCCTCGCGCCATCCCGCGCGCTTGCCCAGGAAGGACGCTGAGAGCAGCACGACGATGGTCGGGTAGAGGAAGAGGATCAGGCGCCCGAGGCCGGCGCCGACATGCTGGAGCCCGGCCATGTCGAGCCAGCTCGCCGCGTAGTGGCCGACGAAGCCGAGCGCCACGATCCACGCCCAGTCTCGGCGCGAGACGCGGCCCCCGCCGCGAGCGAACGCATGCCATGCCGCCACCGCGGCGAAGAACGGGAAGGCGAAGCCGAGGCGCAGCGCGAGCAGCGTCGTCGGGTCGACGCCGTGGGCGTAGGCGAGCTTGACCAGCACCGGCCGGACGGAGAAGCAGGCCACGCCGAGCAGCGCGAGCAGCGAGCCGGCGAGATGCGGCGACACGGCGATCCTTCTTGATAACGGCCCGGGCGCAGGCTAGCACGCGCCCCGTGCCGATGCGGCACGTCGATCTGGCGGCGAACCGGCGGCGGTGGACATGAGCAGCGTCGAGGCGCCCATGCGGGTGCATGTGCAGAACCATCCCGGCGAGAACCCCGTCTTCCAGGCGACCGAGGAGGTCTGGCGCCGCGCCGCGGACCGGCATCCGGAGCTCGCGCGGCGCCTCGACGTCTCCATCGGCTGGACGCGGGCTGATCTCGATGCGGCGATCGGCGATACCGAGATCCTCGTCACCTGGGTGGCCATGGTGAAGGAGACGCGCGAGATCCTTGCCTCCAGGGCGCCGCGCCTTCGCATGATCTTCTGCACCTCCGCGGGGATCGACAGGGTGATCCCGTTCGACTGGCTGCCGCCCGGCGTCGTCCTGCTCAACAACAGCGGCGTGCATGCGCGCAAGGCCGGCGAGTGGGGGACGATGGCGCTGCTCATGCTCGCGAACCGGATCCCGTTCTTCGCGACGCGCCAGCGCGAGCGGCGCTGGGAGAAGGTCTTCTCGCCGAGCATCCGTGGCCAGGTCCTTGCCTCGATCGGCGTCGGCGAACTCGCGACGCCGACGCTGCGCCAGGCCCGCGCGCTCGGGATGCGCACGATCGGCGTGCGCCACACCGCGGCGCCGCATCCGGATTGCGACGAGGTCGTCGAGACGGCGGCGCTGGACGACGTGCTGCCGCGGGCGGACATGCTCCTGGTGGCCTGCCCGCTGACGCCGGCGACCAGCGGCCTCGTCACCCGCGCGCGCATCGCGCGGATGCGGAGGGGCGCGGGCATCGTCAACATGGCCCGCGGCGCGGTGATCGACCAGGACGCGCTCTGCGAAGCGCTCGAATCCGGGCACCTGGGCGGCGCGGTGACCGATGTCGCGGTACCGGAGCCGCTGCCGGCGGACTCGCGCCTCTGGACGACGCCGAACCTCCTCGTGTCGCCTCATGTCTCGGTCGACGACCCGGCGACCTACACGCCGGACTCGCTCGACCTGTTCTTCCTGAACCTCGGTCGCTTCCTGCGCGGCGAGGACATGCCGAACCTCGTCGACACCACGCGCGGCTACTGAGCGCGGGCTCAGAGCGCGACCTCGACGAGATACGGGCCCTGCGTCGCGAGGCCGGCGCGGAAGCCCTTCGCGAGTTCCTCGATCGTGGTCGCGCGCGACGCCGGCACGCCCATGCCCCTGGCGAGCGAGACCCAGTCCAGGTCCGGGTCCGCGAGGCTCAGCATGTCCAGCGCCTTGCGCCCGGGGTTCGCGCCGACATTCATGAGTTCGTGGCGCAGGATCGCGTAGCTGCGGTTCGACCAGACGAGGGTCACGATCTTCAGCTTCTCGCGCGCATGGGTCCACAGCGCCTGCAGCGTGTACATCGCGCTGCCATCGGCCTGGAGCCCGACGACCTGCCGGTCGGGGCAGGCGACCGCGGCGCCGGTCGTGAGGCAGAGGCCCTCGCCGATCGCGCCGCCGGTCAGCGCGAGCCAATCATGCGGGGCGGCGCCATGCGTGGCGCGGAAGAACCCGCGCCCCGTGGTCACGGACTCGTCGATCACGATCGCGTCCTCCGGGATCAGGTGCGCGAGCGCGTCCGCGATCGAGTCCGGGTTGAGCGCGCCGCTGGGCATCGCGGGCTTCGGCGCCTCGGGGATCGAGACCTGGCGCGGCGCGCCCAGTTCGTCGGCGAGGGCCTCGAGCGCGCCGACGATGTCCTCGTGCGGCGCCGCGAGCGTCTCGATGCGGCAGCCCTCGGGCGCGAAGAGGCTGGGCCTGCCCGGATACGCGAAGAACGCCGTCGGCTGCTTGGAGCCGCAGAGCACGATCGCGCGCGTGTCCTTCAGCGCGGCGAGCGCCTGGTCGACGGGGTAGGGCACGCGCTCGATCGGCAGGCGGCCGCGGCCGCGCTCGACGCGCGCGTTCGAGCCCTCGGCCATCACCCGGCAGCCCGTCGTCGCGGCGATGCGCGCGGCCGCGCGCTGGCCTGCCGCGCGAAGGGCCACGCCGCCGAGCATGAGCACCGCGTTCCCGCCCCGCAACGCCTCGGCAGACAGCCTCACGGCTTCCGTGGCGACGGGCAGGCGAACCGCCAGCGACGGCAGCGCGGCGATCCCCGATCCCTCGTTCCAAGCCGTGTCGGCGGGCAGGATGAGCGTCGCGACCTGGCCCGGAGGCGCCTTCGCCGCCGCGATCGCCGCGGCCCCGTCGGCGGCGACGTCGCGCGCGCTCATCGAGGTCTTCACCCAGTGGGAGACCGGGCGCGCGATGCCCTCGATGTCGCTCGTCAGCGGCGCGTCGAAGATGCGGTGGTAGGTGGCGTGCTCGCCGACAACGTTGACGACGCCGGACTTGGCCTTCTTCAGGTTGTGCAGGTTCGCGAGCGCGTTGCCGAGCCCGGGCCCGAGATGCAGCAGCGTCGAGGCCGGCCTGTCGGCCATGCGGTAGTAGCCGTCCGCCGCGCCCGAGGTGACGCCCTCGAAGAGGCAGAGCACGCAGCGCATCCCATCGACGCGGTCGAGCGCCGCGACGAAATGCATCTCGGACGTCCCGGGGTTCGTGAAGCACACGTCCACGCCGCCCGCGACCATCGTCCGCACGAGGCTCTCGGCACCGTTCATCGTCATCGCAAGTCTCCGCGGTCCGGCCTGTCGCGCGACCCTGCGTCGTGGACGGCCACCGGCCATTTGCTACAGTCATCGTGCCCCGAAAGCGAGGGCGATGCGACGCCGCCGCACGGAGGAGATCATGGACGCCGACACCACGCTCATCCGGGGCCTCGACTGGACGATCGCCTGGGACGAGGCTGCGGGGACGCATGTCTACCTGCGCGGCGCCGACGTCGCGTTCAGGGGCGACAGCATCGTCCATGTCGGGCCGGGCTACGCGGGCGAGGCGCAGCGCGTGATCGACGGCAGCGGACTCGTGGCCTCGCCGGGCCTCATCAACGTCCACAGCCATCCGACATCGGAGCCCGCGAACAAGGGGCTGCTGGAGGAACTCGGCAGCCCGCGCCTCGGGCAGAGCTCGCTCTACGAGTTCATGCCGGTCTTCCGGCTCGACCCGGCATATGCGCAGGCCGCGACCGAGGTCGCCGCATGGGAGCTGCTGCGCAGCGGCGTGACGACGCTCTGCGACCTCTCCGGCGCCCGCGAGGGCTGGGCCGACCAGCTCGCCGCGACAGGGCTGCGCGCCGTGCTCTGCCCGATGTATCGCGCCGCGACCTGGTCGACGTCGAACGGCCACACCGTCGACTACCACTGGGACGACGCGGCGGGGGAGCGCGGTCTCAGGCAGGCGCTGGACGTCGTCGACGCCGCGGCGCGCCATCCCTCCGGGCGCGTCTCGGGCATGCTCGGGCCGTCGCAGGTCGAGACCTGCGGCGCGGGCCTGCTGCGCGAGAGCCTCGCCGAGGCGAGGCGGCGTGGCATCGCGGTCCAGCTCCATGCCGGCCAGTCGATCGTCGAGTTCAACGAGGTCACGCGGCGCCACGGCAAGACGCCGATCGAGTGGCTGGATTCGATCGGGCTGCTTGGGCCGGACCTGGTCGTCTCGCATGGCATCTTCCTCAACGACCATCCGCAGATCCACTGGCCGCATGCCAGCGACTTCGCGCGCCTCGCCGGGTCCGGGGCCCAGGTCGCGCATTGCCCGACCGTCTTCGCGCGCCGCGGCATCGCGCTCAACACGCTCGGTCGCTACATGGACGCGGGCATCACCTGCGGCATCGGCACCGACACGTTCCCGCACAACTTCCTGGACGAGCTGCGCATGGCGGCCTACGCGTCGCGGCTCGTCAGCGGCAACTTCAAGGCCGCGCGCACCTTCCAGGTCTTCGATGCCGCGACGATCGGCGGCGCGCGCATCCTGCGCCGGCCCGACCTCGGCAGGCTGGCGCCCGGCGCGAACGCGGACCTCTTCCTCGCCGATGGCCGCCATCCGGCCATGCGCCCGCTGCGCGACCCGCTGCGCAGCCTCGTCTACTCGGCGGGGGACCGCGCGGTGCGCGACGTCTTCGTCGCGGGTCGGCAGGTCGTCGCGGGAGGCACGGTCCCGGGCATCGACATCGAGGCCGCGATCGCGCGCCTGCAGGCCGGGCAGGACGCCACGCTCGCGACGACGGCCGCGCGCGACTGGGCAAGGCGGGACGTCGACGCCTTGTCCCCGCGCGTCTACGAGCTGCGTGGATAGGAGCCCGGGGCCACGGTCAGCGCGGCAGCGGCAACGGGCGGGGCTGGGTCTCGGGAGCCTCCGGGCGGCGTGGGTCGGAGAAGACGCCGCCATCGCGGTCTCGCCACGACGGAAGCTGGTCGGCGCGGCGGAAGAGCACGTCGTCGAACTCGGCGTTCCCCGCAGGCGGCTCGAGGACGTCGGGTGCGCTGCCGCGGCCCCAGGTCTCCTGCGCCTGCTTGTTGACCGATTCGACGCTGAGGACGCGCGCGCCGTAGGCGACCCGCCGTCCCTCCCGGTCGAGGGCCAGGACCTCGACGCGGTAGTTGAAGCGCTGGAACTCGCCGGGGCAGGGGCCGGCGTAGTCCTTGAGCGCGCCGTAGGGGATGCGGCCCGGCTCGCCTCCCGCCGGGATGGTCCATTCCTGCACGCGCGGCCTGAGCACGGACACGTTCACGATGCGGACGACGTAGGACTCGGCGCCCGCGGGCGCGCGATCGACGGCGATCGGCGGCGACATGCCGCCGTTGCAGAGGTTCGCGAGCGCGAAGCGCACGCGCAGGTCGAGGCTCGGCACGTCGGCGTGGGGCCCGCGCGCCGGGGCGCAGGCGACGAGCGCCACGGCACCGGCGAGGGCCAATCCGGCGATACGGATTCCACTCGACATCGTGGTGTTCTAGCCTGCGCCGCCGCCGAGGGGAACACGCCTTGGCGCTCGGCTTCATGGGCAGGGACATGTCGGACAGCATCGATTGCGTCGTGATCGGCGCCGGGGTGGTCGGGCTCGCGGTGGCGCGCGCGCTCGCGCTGGAGGGCCGCGAGGTCGTCGTGCTCGAGGCGGCGGACGCGATCGGCACCGAGACGAGCTCGCGCAACAGCGAAGTCATCCATGCCGGCATCTACTACCCCGCGGGCAGCCTGAAGGCGCGGCTTTGCGTCGAAGGCAAGCATTTCCTCTACGCCTACTGCAGCGAGCGCGGCATACCGCATCGCCGCTGCGGCAAGATGATCGTCGCGACGCGCCCCGGGCAGGACGCTTATCTCGACAAGCTCCGCGCCCAGGCGGCCGCCAACGGCGTCGAGGACCTGCGCCTCGTCGATGGCGCGGCGGCGCGCGCGATCGAGCCCGAGCTCTCCTGCGACGCGGCGCTGCTGTCGCCCTCGACCGGGATCGTTGACAGCCACTCCCTCATGCTCGCCTACCAGGGCGATGCCGAGGCGCGTGGCGCGGTGGTCGCCTTCCTGAGCCCGGTCCTCGGCGGCGAGGTGCGCAACGACGGCATCGAGCTGCGCGTCGGCGGCGCCGAGCCGGCGGCTCTGCGCGCGCGCCTCGTCGTCAACGCGGCCGGGCTGGGCGCGCAATCCGTCGCCCGTTCCATCGCCGGCATCCCCGCCGCGCGCGTGCCGCCGCTCCACTACGCCAAGGGCAACTATTTCTCCCTCGCGGGACGTTCGCCCTTCTCGCGGCTGGTCTACCCGGTGCCGGAGCCCGGGGGCCTTGGCGTCCACATCTCGATCGACCTGGCCGGGCAGGCACGCTTCGGGCCCGACGTGGAGTGGATCGACGACATCGCCTACGACGTCGACCCGCGTCGCGCCGACGGCTTCTACGCCGAGGTCCGTCGCTACTGGCCTGGCCTCCGGGACGGCGCGCTCCAGCCCGCCTATGCCGGCATAAGGCCGAAGCTGGGCCCCGCCGGAACGCCGGCGGCCGACTTCGTGGTCGAGGGCCCGTGCGACCATGGCGTGCCGGGGCTCGTGAACCTGTTCGGGATCGAGTCGCCGGGCCTGACCGCGTCACCCGCCATCGCCGTCCTCGTCGTCGAGAAGCTGAGGCCCGGCTTCTAGGACCCCGCTGCCTCGCGAATGTCGGGCCGGCGCCGATGCCGCGCCAGGCGATCGCGCGCCACGCCCTCAAGGATCCAGCGGCACGAGCCGATAGCCGTGCGCCGCCATGCAGGCATCCGCGTGCCGCTGGCGATCGAGGCTCTCGAGCATCTGCAACTGATGCAGGCGCGCATTCGCGAAGGCCCGGTCCGGTCGCGTGCGGGCGAACCATGCGTCCCTCTCGACGCGCCGGCGCTCGTGCCATGAGGATTCCGCCGCCATGCCGGCGCCGATCGACATGCACTGCCTGAGATCGGCGTCGCGCGCCGAGGCCCCGATGCCCGGCGAGGCCCATTCATGGGTCGGCGCGCAGGCGCCGAGGACGAAGGCGACGAGCAACGCGGCGAAGGTCGTGGTCGTGCGGGGCATCGCTGTCGACATGGCGTCCATGCGCTGGCTAAAGTCCGATTCCAATGCCGAACCCGGCGTCGCCATTCCCGGAGACATCGAAGATGGACATACCGCGCAACGCCTTCAAGCGCGCGCTCGCCGAGGGCCGCCGCCAGATCGGGATCTGGAGCTCGCTCGGCAGCAACGTCGTCGCCGAAATCTTGGCGCCCGCCGGCTTCGACTGGGTCCTGCTCGACATGGAGCACTCCCCGAACGAGATCCCCGGCCTGATCCAGCAGATGCAGGCGCTCGCCGGCGGCACCGCGACGCCGATCGTGCGACCGGCGTGGAACGACCCCGTGGTGATCAAGCGCGTCCTCGACGCCGGCGCGCAGTCGATCCTCGTCCCCTTCGTGCAGAACGCCGCGGAGGCCCGCGCCGCCGTGGCCGCGACGCGCTACCCGCCGCACGGCATCCGCGGCGTCTCCGCCGGCGCGCGCGGCGGCCGCTACGGGCGCATCGACGGCTACCTCCAAAAGGCGAACGCGGAGATGTGCGTCCTCGTCCAGATCGAGACGCCGATGGGCGTGGCCAACCTCGAATCGATCGCCGCGGTCGAGGGCGTCGACGGCGTCTTCATCGGCCCGTCCGACCTCGCCGCCACCCATGGCCATCTCGGCAATCCCGGGCATCCGGACATCGACAAGCTGATCTTCGAGGCGGGCGCGCGGCTCGCGAAGGCGGGCAAGCCCGCCGGGTTCCTGACGCCGAACCAGGAGCTCGCGCGCCGCACGATCGACGCCGGCTTCCTCTTCGTGGCCGTCGGCAGCGATTCCGGGCTGATGGTGAAGGCCGCGGACGCGCTCGCGAAGACCTTCAAGGGCTGAGGAGGAGACGATGTCGAAGCCGGACCTGGTCAGCATCGAGCCGCTGCGTCCCCAGTCGATGGAGGAACTCGCGCGGCACTTCACGATCCACCAGCTGACGATGGACAAGTCGACCTGGGTCGACGCCGTGAAGCCGCTGGGCGATCGCGTGCGCTTCGTCCAGACGACGGGCTTCGCGGGCTGCCCCGGACCGGTGATGGCGGCGCTGCCCAGGCTCGAGATCGTCTCGTGCATGGGCGTCGGCGTCGACGCGATCGACCTCGCGCAGGCGAGGACCCGCGGCATCGCCGTCACCAACACGCCCGACGTGCTCAACGACGACGTCGCCGACCTCGGCATCGCGCTGCTGCTGATGACGGCGCGCCACCTCGCGCTCTCCGACCGCTACGTGCGCGACGGCAGGTGGAAGCGCCTCGGCAACCAGGCCCTCGCCACCAAGGTCTCTGGCAAGCGGCTGGGCATCGTCGGCATGGGGCGCATAGGCAAGGTCGTGGCGCGCCGCGCCGCCGCCTTCGACATGAAGATCAGCTACCACGCCCGCAACCGCGCCGACGTTTCCTGGACGCATTGCCCCGACCTCGTCGCCATGGCCCGCGAGGTCGACTTCATGATCGTCATCGTCCCCGGCGGCCCGTCGACGCGCGGGCTGATCTCGGCGCAGGTGATCGAGGCGCTGGGGCCGAAGGGCATCCTCGTCAACGTCTCGCGCGGCTCCGTGGTAGACGAGCCCGCGCTCGTCGACGCGCTGGTGTCAGGCCGGCTTGGCGGCGCGGGGCTCGACGTCTTCGCCGACGAGCCGAACGTGCCGGAGGCGCTGCTGCCGCTCGACAACGTCGTGCTAGCGCCGCATGTCGGCAGCGGCACGCAGGAGACGCGCGGCGCGATGGCCGACCTGGTCGTCGCGAACCTGCTCGCGCATCGCGACGGCAAGCCGCTGCTGACCCGCGTTCCCTGAACTCGGGCTCAGGCGCGCGGCGCCATGAAGCCGCAGCGGCGCGCGCAGAGCAGGGCGTAGGCGAGGGCGCCAGCGGCCGACAGCCACGCGAGCCCGAAGGCCAGCGGCAGGATCAGCACCTCCGCGAGCATCGAGCCGCCATCAGGGTCGCGCAGCCGCGTCCATGGATCGGCATTGTCCGTGGTCTCGAAGCGGCGCAGCGTCCAGCTGCGTCGCACGCGCCACAGCGCCGAGGCGCGCGACATCAGAAGCAGCGCGCCGGCGACGGTCCATGTCGGGTCCAGCGCCGCCGCCCGGTCCGCGAGCACAACGAGCACGCCCATCCAGCAGGCGTGGAAGATCTGGGTCCATGCATGGAGTTCGTGCTCGACCTCCACGGCGCCCGCGGCGGCGGCGCGCTCCCCGTTGACGCGCGAGATCCATGCCTCGGCGAGGCGGGCCAGGAGGATCGCGCCAAGCGCGACGGCGTGGAGGGATGTCGTCTCGTCCATGGCTCACCCGGATCTCATCAGAGGAACGGCCGCGTCGCGCTCGAAAAGGTGCAGGAGCACGCGCAGGGCCTCGCCCCGCGCGCCCTCGAGCCCGCCATCGCGCTCGACCAGGAGCAGCGCCTCGTCGCGCGCGATCGACATGAGGTCGCCATGCGCGCCGATGTCGGCAAGGCGGTACTCCGGGAGGCCGCTCTGTCGCGTGCCCAGCACCTCGCCCGCGCCGCGCAGCCTGAGGTCCTCCTCGGCGATGCGGAAGCCGTCCTCGGTCTCGCGCATCATCCGCAGGCGCGACCTCGCCGTCTCGCCGAGCGGCTCCTGGAAGAGAAGGAGGCAGGTCGAGGCCTCGCTGCCGCGGCCGATGCGGCCGCGCAGCTGGTGGAGCTGCGCTAGCCCGAAGCGCTCCGCGCGCTCCACGACCATCACCGTCGCCGCGGGAACGTCGACGCCGACCTCGATCACCGTCGTCGCGACGAGGATCCGGGCCTCGCCCTCGGCGAAGGCGTGCATCGCGGCGTCCTTCTCCGCGGGCTTCATGCGGCCATGGACGAGCGCGACGCGCTCCTCGCCCAGCAGGCCCGCGAGCCAGCGCGCGCGCTCGGTCGCCGCGGCGAGGTCACTCTCCTCGGATTCCTCGACCAGAGGGCAGACCCAGAACGCCTTCGCGCCGCGCGCGGCCTGCCGCGCGAGGCCTGCCGCGACCTCCTCGAGCCTGTCGAGCGGCACGAGCCGCGTGTCGACGGGCTTGCGGCCCGGCGGCTTCTCGTCGAGGCGCGAGGCGTCCATGTCGCCATAGGCGCAGAGCATCAGCGTGCGCGGGATCGGCGTCGCGGTCGTCACGAGCACATGGACGCCGTCGCCCTTGCCGGCCAGCGCGAGGCGCTGGTGGACCCCGAAGCGATGCTGCTCGTCGATCACGGCAAGCGCGAGGTCGGCGAAGGCGACGTCGTCCTGGAAGAGCGCATGCGTGCCGACCGCGAGCGGCGCCGCGCCAGAGGCGAGGCGCTCGAGCGCGTCGCGGCGCGCCTTCGCCTTGTCGCGCCCGGTCAGCAGGACGAGCTCGACGCCGAGAGCGCGCGCGAGCGGCGCGATGGTCTCGTGGTGCTGGCGCGCCAGGATCTCGGTCGGCGCCATGAGCGCGGCCTGCCTTCCGGCCTGCACGGCGGCGAGCATCGCGAAGAAGGCGACGACGGTCTTGCCGCTGCCGACGTCGCCTTGCAGAAGCCGCAGCATGCGCTGGGGCTTCGCGAGGTCGGCATGGATCTCGGCGATCGCGCGCTCCTGGGCGCACGTGAGCGCGAAGGGCAGTGCCGCGCGCGCGCGCTCCTCGAGCTCGCCGCCGCCCGGCAGTGGCTCCGCGCCCTGGCGGCGCTGCGAGCGACGCACGAGGAGGAGCGCGAGCTGGCTCGCGAGCAGTTCGTCGTAGGCTAGACGGCGCCGCGCCGCGGTCCCGGCGAGCAGGTCGGCCTGGCCCTGCGGCGCGTGCAGGACCTCGAGGGCCTCGCGCCAGCCCGGCCAGCCCTCGCGGCGCCGAAGCGCGGGGTCGAGCCATTCCACGAAGGCCGGCGCACGGTCCAGCGCGGCGCGCACGGTGCGCGCCATCACCCGCGCGGTGACCCCGGCGGTGAGCCCGTAGACCGGCTCGACGCGCGCGATCTCCGCGAGCGTCTCCGGAGGCCCGACATGGTCGGGATGCGGCATCTGGATCTCGTCGCGGAAGCGCTCGACCCTGCCGCTGACGACGCGCACGGCGCCGACCGGGAACTGCGAGAGCATCCAGTCCTCGCGCGCGCGGAAGAACACGAGGTGGAGGTAGCCGCTGTCGTCGCGGCAGCGCACGCGCCAGGGAAGGGTGCGCGTGCGCGGCGCCAAGTGCTGCTCGACCGTCACGACCAGGGTCGACACCGCGCCATCCGGCGCCTCCGCCACGCGTGGCGTGCTCCGGCGGTCGACGAGGCCTACGGGCCGGTGCCAGAGCAGGTCCGCCACCTTGTCGCCGCCGACCGCGCGCGCGACCAGCGGCGCCAGCTTCGGGCCCATGCCCGGCATGGTCGCGAGGGGCGCGAAGAGCGGGAAGAGGATCTGCGGGCGCATCGCTGGGACCGGCTTTCCGCGGCTGACAACCGGCGCGGCTTCGGCCTATATGCATAGCGCCAAAGCCGGTCCCGGCACCATCCGCAGCGCGCCTCAATGTCGCCAGAACCCGTCGAGATCCGCCGCAAGCGCCTCATCCATCGCAGCCTCTACACGGGCATGAAGGAGACCGACCTGCTGCTCGGCCCCTTCGCGCGCCGCGAGGTGCCCGGATTCGCGACGGCCGAGCTCGACCAGTACGAGGCGCTGCTCGGCGAGCCGGATCCCTCGATCTACGCCTGGGCGATCGGGGAACTCCCGGTGCCTCCGGAGCACGACAACGGGGTGATGGCCCGCCTGAAGTTGTTCGCCGGGACCCCGCGCCGGTGACCGACCTGCCAGCCATGACGCCCGGCAGGCGCATCGAGCTTGCCGGCGCGCCGCCCGGCATCGACGCGCGGGCGATCGCCGAGATCGTCGAGCAGGGCCGCGTGGTCCTGCACGTTGCGCGCGAAGCGTCGCGCAGCGCCCAGCTCGTCGAGGCGCTCGGCTTCTTCGCCCCGGCGATCGAGGTGCTCGAGTTCCCGGCCTGGGACTGCCTTCCCTACGACCGCGTCTCGCCGGTGGGCGAGGTCGTCAGCCGGCGCATCGCCACGCTCGCGCGGCTCGCGCAGGAGGCGCCGCGCGGTGGCCGCGTCGTCGTCGCGACGGTCAACGCCGCCCTCCAGCGCGTCGTGCCGCGCGCGATCGTCGCGGATGGCGGCTTCCGCGCCGTGGCCGGCGACCGCATCTCGCTCGACGCGCTGACGGCGTTCCTGCAGCGCAACGGCTATGGCCGCTCGGACACGGTGCGCGAGCCGGGCGAGTACGCGCTGCGCGGCGGCATCGTCGACATCTTCCCGCCCGG